>JFJP01006038.1_pt1 | contig 10546 bp, 8 predicted proteins | sample 431651 | NCBI WGS metagenome assembly JFJP01 (sample SAMN02602958, study PRJNA72255) | Microbial mat metagenome, whole genome shotgun sequencing project. | biome: fresh water; feature: sink hole; material: water; isolation source: purple microbial (photo- and chemosynthetic) mats found in... | reverse complement strand
GCAATAATTTTTGGACGCCCAACGACATCGCGATGGGCGACGACAAGGTGCAATGGAACACCGGGGGTTTGAGTGAAGAAGAAGTCTGGTTATTTAAGTGTAATATTTCTTATTTAACCGCTTCTGATAATTTAGTGCCAGATAATCTGGATAATGCGATTCTCTCGCAAATTACCGCCAATGAAATGCGTCAATATTTGCGCTGGCAAATGGCCGAAGAAGCCAATCATATTGAATCGTATTTTTTCATCCTGGAATCTTTTGGACTAGATGAACAAGGCCAGGGCCAGATTTTTAATCTGTATCAAGAAGTGCCTGAACTGGTGAATAAGCTCAACTGGAATCTTACCTTTACCAATAACGTGGTGAATTGTGACGCCCCACCGGGCAGTCCAGAAGCGCAACGGGCGTTGATTGAAGATTTGGTGAGTTATTATGTGTTTGAGTATTTATTTTTTCCCTTAGGTTTCTCGCAAGTGTTCGCCTTAGCCAGACAAGGTAAATTGCGTAATACCGCCCAGCAATACCAATATATCTGGCGCGATGAAAACTTACACGCAATCAATGAGCGCTGGTTATTGCTGCAAATTATCCGAGAAAATCCCACGCTTTGGGATCAGCGTATGCAAGAACGCACGCGGGCGATTGTGGATGAAGCCGTAAAACTGGAAGCGGCTTTTGGTCAAGCCACCATGCCCAACGGCGGGATTTCTGGTTTGCCCGTGGCGCAATATGTGAAATACGCGCAATTAATGGGCGACAATCTGCTGAAAAGCCTGAATCTCAAACCTTTGTTCAATATCAAAGAACATCCGATGCCCTGGCTTTCGGAATTTGAGTTAAAACAAGAGGTGAATTTCTTTGAAGGACGAGTGCGCGATTATCGCACTGGCAGTGCGCTGGCTTGGGATTAACTGACTTATCCGCAGAGTACGCAGATTAACGCAGATTTTATCGGTGTTTATCTGCGTGTCTCTGCGCTTTAACGCCGTTCAATCGCTAGTTAGGCGCAGTGTCGTCCGTCATTCAGGGGCTTGCTTGCCGGTGAGGGCATAGTATTTTGCCCACAATTCAGCCTCATTTTCCTCATGTGCCGGGTCTTTGGGGATGCAATCCACCGGACACACCTCGACGCATTGCGAGGTTTCATAATGACCCACGCATTCGGTACACAGCGAGGGATTGATGATGTAAATCTCCTCACCTTGTGAAATCGCACCATTGGGGCATTCCGGCTCGCACACGTCGCAGTTGATACATTCATCGGTAATGTGAAGTGCCATTTCCTTATTTCCTGATTAAATTGCTGGGATAAAACGCTAACATGAGCCTATTTTGGTGCGCAAAGCGGCAATTACAACCGGATCAACAAACTGATCCACTTGCCCCCCAAGTTTAGCGACTTCGCGCACTAGGCTGGAAGAGATATAGGTGTACTGTGAAGAAGTGGGTAAAAAAATGGTTTCAATGTCAGGCACCAGCACCCGATTCATGCCAGCCAATTGAAATTCATACTCAAAATCAGAGACCGCCCGCAAACCCCGCACAATCACTTGGGCACCGCAACGTTTCACAAAAGTGGCCAACAAACAGTCAAAACCACACACGGTCACGGTAGGATAAGCGACCAACACCGCCTTAGCCAAGGCCACGCGCTCATCCAGATCAAACACCGGCACCTTACTGGGACTGGCGGCAACTGCCACCACCACCTGATCGAACAAGCGCGCCGCACGCGCCACGATGTCGGTGTGACCGCGTGTAATCGGATCAAAAGTGCCCGGATAAATGGCTTTGGTCAGCATGGGAACCTCTCGACGAGCGTTGCGGGCAGCGGATAAGGTTTGACTTCAGGCAGGGCGGCGTTCTGCACAAGCTGAGTAAAGCATGATAGTATTTTTGCAGCCCAACCCGCGCACAGGCCGCCGCAAACCGCCTATGATAGTCTGCCTAGCCAGATGCTTCAACACGACCGCCCTGATGATATGAAAAAACACCGTGCAGTAAACCTGGAACACGCCCTACAAGAACTGGAAACCCTGGTCTCCCGTTTAGAAACAGGCGACCAAGATTTAGCCGCCTCGCTGACCCTGTTTGAGCGCGGCATCACCCTCACGCGACAATGCCAACAAGCGCTAGACGAGGCCCAACAAACGGTAGACATGCTGGTCGGGGACAAACCCACGCCCTTAGCCCCACCGCTTTCCCCCGCAGCCCCAGACACGGATGACTAAAGCCACGCATGGACATTCAAACTTTAATCAAATCTTATCAAGCACGGATAGAATCAGCCCTGGCGCGCTGCCTGCCCGATCCCCAAATTCAGCCCACCGACTTACACCAAGCGATGCGCTACGCCGTGTTAGACGGCGGCAAACGCATCCGCCCGCTGCTGGTCTACCTCAGCGGCAGCGCCTTACAAGTGCCAGCCGACATACTCGACACCCCCGCCTGTGCCGTCGAATTGATCCACGCCTACTCGCTGGTACACGACGATTTACCCTGCATGGACGACGACGACCTACGGCGCGGCAAACCCACTTGCCACAAAGTCTATGGCGAAGCGCTCGCCACCTTGGCTGGCGATGCGCTACAAACCCTGGCTTTTCAAGTGCTAACCCAGGATAAATCAGCCCAACTCAGCGCCACACAACGCCTACACATGCTCGAAACCCTGACCTTAGCCAGCGGCTCACGCGGCATGGTCGGCGGACAAGCCCTGGATATTGCCGCCACCGGTCAAGCGCTCAACCTGACCGAACTCGAAAACATGCACATCCACAAAACGGGCGCACTGATCCGCGCCAGTGTCAAACTGGGCGCACTGGCCTGCCCCCAACTCACCGCCAGCCAACTGGATAAATTGGATCACTACGCCAAGTGCATCGGTCTTGCCTTTCAAATTCAAGACGACATTCTCGACGAAGAATCCGACACCGCCACACTCGGCAAAACCCAAGGCGCGGATCGCGCCCACGACAAACCCACCTATCCCGCCTTGCTAGGCTTAACTCAAGCAAAGCGCATGGCGAATGAACTGCTAGACGAAGCCATCCACAGCTTGACAGACTTCGAGCAAGCCGCCGATCCGCTACGCTGGATCGCCCGGTACATAGTCACCCGCAACTATTAGCGAGCGATGGCGGCATTCCCAACTCGCGCTCAAATAGCGCGTCACACAGGAACGCCGCCGATGCCTCAACGGTGGGATTCACTGGGCGTGTTAGAATGCACGGCTCTCGATTGCTTCCGGTATGAAAAGCTATGACTCGCAAAAAAACGGCTGCTGATTCCCAGACGCGCCCCCAAACCCCTGTGGCGACACCGGTGCGCTATCCGCTGCCTGACTTGCTACGCGGGGTTGCGGTGTTGTTGATGGTGATTTACCACTTTTGCTATGACTTGGTGTTTGTCGGCGTGCTGGTGATTCATTTTCAAACCGAGCCATTTTGGCTGATTTTTCGTGGCTTGATTGTCAGCTTATTTTTGGGTGTGATGGGAGCCAGTCTTTATTTGGGCACTCGAGATGGCTTGCGCTGGTCGGCTTGGTGGCGGCGCTGGGGCTGGCTGTTATTGGCGGCGGGCTTGGTGAGCTTGGGTTCTTATCAGATTTTTCCCGACCGTTTTATTTATTTTGGCGTGTTGCATTTCATCGCACTCGCCAGCCTGTTGGCGTTGCCGTTTCGGAATCTAGGATGGCTGAATCTGGGCTTGGGCGGGTTATGCGTTGGGCTGGGCGTCACGGTTACCCAGCCGTTTTTTGACCAAGCCGCTTGGCAATGGGTGGGATTAATGACCTTTAAGCCCGCCACTGAGGACTATGTGCCCTTCTTGCCCTGGTTTGGGGTGGTGTTGCTGGGGATATGGGTGGGTTCGCGTCTGGATGAGCGGCTGTTGGGCTGGCCAGGCCCAACAGGCTGGGCGCGCTTACCCCGTTATTTAGGACGCCACGCCTTGCTGGTCTATCTGCTGCATCAGCCGCTTTTATTGGGGATGTTGTTGGGATTGCGGGGGTTGGGGTTGGTTTAACTCGCTGAGGTCATGGGTGTTTTGGCGGATACGCTGCGCTTAATCCGCCCTACATCCGCCCTATATCCGCCCCACACAGGGATGGGGTTTAGCTGCGCAAAATTTTAATCGGGTAATCAGGCCATTTTTGTTTGAGGCTGAGCAGGACTGCTTCGGCGTCTTGCTGGTGGGGATACCGGCTGCCGAGTCCTTTGCCGCGCCAACCACCACCAGATTCTTCTGACCATTCGCTGGGCGCACTGGCGTTGAACACCAGACAGACCACATAGCCGCTGCCGACTGCGCCTTTGGCTTTTTCTGCCCCCAATTTTTCTAAAGACAGATCGATGTCGTGGATTAACTCGTGTGCTTTCAGCACGTTGCCGCCCGCTTCGACTGCTAGGTGTTCTAGCGACAAGTCGATACTTTCGACCGGGGTGGTGGCTGTGGGTTTATGCGGAAAAGCGCTGTCAATCGCGGATAACTCGCGTTCGAGTTCTTCGATGCTGGCGAGATCGCGTAGTTGCTCTAGTTCAACCAAGTCTTTTTGTTGGCGCTCTTGTTCAAGCTCCAGTTGTTTGATGCGCCGTTTAAGTTCATCACTGATTTTCATGTAAAACGCTCCACTTAATTCACACGCACCACTCGAAATCCCAGGTTATTACTAGAGGATTTGGGATTGAGTTTTTTCCGTTTGGTGACTCGGACTTCACGTTGATAGTTGTTAAAGGCGCTGCTACGCACCATCCGTTGACTGCAATTGCCGCCGACCCAATCCTGCCCGGTGGGAGGTGCGCCTTCGTAGTTGGGATGATAGCAGGTTCTTGTCCATTCCATCACGTTGCCAATCACATCGTACAGGCCAAAAGCATTGGGCTGGAAACTGCCTACCGGCGCGGTTTGCTGCACGTCCCACTGGCTACCACATTGACCGCAGTTGGCTTTATTGCTGCCTAACTCATCGCCCCACCAATAGGCGGTGTCGGTGCCTGCTTTGGCGGCGTATTCCCATTCCCGTTCGCTGGGTAGTTGATACTGGGAGCCGGTTTCTTTAGTCAACCAAGCGGCATAATCGCTGGCATCGTCCCAAGAGACATTAATCACCGGTCGCTCGCCACGTCCCCAGGTGCTGTCATCCGGCAGTTTGTGGCCGGTGCTGTTGGCAAACACGCGGTATTCATCGAAGGTGATTTCGCGGCGGCTGATAGAAAAACCGTCTAAAGTGACCTCAAACTGGGGCCGTTCATCTGAATAAGGCAGGTAAGCGGGCGCACCCATGCGGAAACTACCGCCCGGCAATTGCACCATTTCCGGCCCGCGTTCACCACTGCTGAGCTTGTCACGAAAAGTCCGCACCGGTCTCACCACGGGCGCAAGCGCAGGCTTTTGCGGCGCAACCGGGGGGGCCGGTTCGGCGGTGGCAGGTGTGACCGCTCCAGCCACGATTGAGGGCGCGTTGCCTGACGGTTTATCAGGGAATCTCGCGGCAAACTGGGCACTCAGCCAGGGGGTCATGAAAAAGGCGGCCACGCCACCGCCCAGCAACAGCACCAGCAACACGCTGCCGATGATCCGCGCACGGGTGAAGCCCTTTCTGCCGCCCATGCTGCGCATGAGGTCTTCATTTTTAGCCTGCTGGTCGGCGAGGGCGCGTGCCGCATCGCGTTGCGCTTTGAGCAGGGCCGCTTCTTGTTCGGAGCGCATCCGAATCAGTTCTAATTCTTCCATGAGTCGGCGTTGTTCGCCTTCTTTGGACTGGATCAGTTGATTCAGCTCTTCTTGTAATTTTTCGTCTTGTTCACGGCGGGCCTGTTCCACGTTGCGCTGCTGGGCCGAGCGACTCAGCGCTAATTCGTACTTGATTTTAGCTTGGGTTAATTGATTGATTTGATCGCGGGCTTCGCGTTGTTTACTCTCAATTTTTTTAACCCGGTCTTCCAGTTGTTTGGAATCTCCCTCGCTCAATAAACCTTGATCAGCAGCCATCTGCAACTTGTTGATTTCGGCCATCATCCGGCCCACTTCTTCGGCTTTGGTGGCGGCGTCTCCGATTTTTGGTTTGGTGACTTCTTTGATCAGCTTTTCCGCTTCGGCCTTAGCCCGATCTGCCACTGAAATCAGGAGATCAACTGCCGGTTCTGGCGCAGACACGGGTGCGCTGGTGGTGGCGGGTGACTGGCGGGCGTCCAGCAAGCTGATTGATTTCTGGCGTGCCCGCTCACGAATCGCTTCAGCTTCGCGGTTGAGCAGCACGAAATCTTCTTTTTTCTTTTTAATTAACTGCAACAATTGCTGTTGTAATTGACTGTCTTGGCTGTCTAAAGTCTTGCCATTTTCTAGATCGCGCTTCCAGACCGTTTCATATTTTTGCTTGGCTAACAGCAGGCGGTCGACCTGTTCGCGAATATTATTTTGTCTGACGGCGATATGCGCCAGTTGCTCCTCGTACAGGCGTTTGGTTTCGAGTTTGGCCTGACGTGCTTTGTCGCTGTCGCGTTCTTGGATCGCGGCCACTTGGAGCCTATTGATTTCGGCAATGAGCTTTTGCGTTTCCGCCTTGCTCACGAGGCTTTGACTCTTGACTTGGGCCTGTAACTGACCCACTTCGGCCATGAGTTTTTTCGCTTCGGCTTTGGCTTTATCCTCTATCGACACGGCTATGGTCTCGCACGCTGAATCCGCTATAAACGGTGATGGTGTTGAAGCTGCTAGGTGCAGTCTGTCTGATTTTTACGCTGCCCTGCCTGGTTTCAGGTTGTGTTTTTTGTTGCGGTGCAACATAATTGAACGCAATTCAAGGCAACCGTTTAAGTTTGTCTCTTGTTACACTGCATCAGGGTAATTGTCATGGGTCAACATTTTTTAAGTCCACTTTTTTTACCTAAATCGGTTGCAGTTTTTGGCGCATCTGACCGCGAAAACACCCAAGGCCAAGTGGTGTTCAGGAACCTGCTGGAAGGTGGCTACCAGGGCACATTGTACGCGATTAACCCCAAGCATCAAAAGGTGCAGGGGCAAACCGCTTACGCTTCGTTGAAAGAAATCGGCACGCATGTCGATCTCGCCATCATTGCCACACCTGCGCGTCATGTCCCGGAAATTTTGGAAGCCTGTGGCGACCAAGGTGTACGCGCCGCCGTCATTTTGTCAGCGGGTTTTCGAGAGGCAGGCAAAGTAGGTGCCAAATTAGAAAAGCAAATTTTGCAAATTGCAAAGCGTCACAGTATTCGCCTACTTGGCCCCAATTGTCTAGGCATTATGCGTCCTTCGTTGGGTCTGAATGCCACTTTTAGCAAAGCACACAGCATTCCCGGTAGTTTAGCACTGGTGTCACAATCCGGTGCGCTGTGTACGGCAATCTTGGATTGGGCAGAAATCAACGGCGTGGGCTTTTCGTCAGTGGTGGCACTGGGGGGTTCTGCCGATCTGGATTTTGGAGAAATCCTCGATTTTCTAGCCGCCGATCCGCACACCGGTAGCATTATTCTGTATATCGAAGGGATTCAGCAGGCGCGTAGTTTCATGAGTGCTTTGCGGGCAGCGGCGCGCATGAAACCGGTGATCGTGATCAAGGTTGGGCGACACAAGCATGATGTCAAAGCGACTATTTCGCACAGCGGCGTGCTGGTCGGGCGTGACGATGCGTTTGAAGCGGCGCTACAACGCGCTGGGGTGGTGCGCGTCGAAACCTTCGGCCAGGTTTTCGCCACCGCCACCACTTTGGTTTCCCGTTACCACGCTTATGGCAGTCGCCTGTTGATTATCACCAACGGCAGTGGGCCTGGGGTGATGGCGGCGGATCGAGCGGCGGATTTGCATATCCAATTGGCGGAATTGTCCACAGAAACAATCACTACGCTGAATGCAGCCTTGCCCAGCGGTTGGTCACACACCAATCCGATTGATATTTTGGGCGATGCCGATCCAGCCCGTTATCGCTTGGTGTTGTCTGCGGTGTTAAAAGACAAGCATGTGGATGGCGTGCTGGTGATGTTGACCCCGCAAGCCACCACCGATGCGCTGGCAGTCGCAAAAATCGTGGTAGAGCTGGCCGATCAATCGACTAAACCGGTACTCAGTTGCTGGATGGGCCGCAAAACCGTGCGCGAGAGTCGGGATTATTTTACCCAGGCTAAAATTCCCGATTTCCGCACGCCTGAGACGGCGGTGGAAGCTTTTTCCTATCTGGCCGCGCATCACCGGAACCAAAAACTGTTGGTGCAAACCCCTGGTTCTTTGGGCACTTTGGAAGAGCCTGACGTAGAAGGGGCGCAGATCATCATCGAAAGCGTCCTCGGTGAGCGTCGCAAGGTACTGTCGGAAATGGAATCCAAGGCGCTGTTGGGCGCGTTTCAAATTCCGATCATCGGCACCGCGATTGCCAAGACGCCTAACGAAGCCTTGGTGTTGGCGGAGTCGCTGGGTTTTCCAGTGGCGATGAAAATCAATTCCCCCGATATTACCCATAAATCCGATGTCGGTGGGGTGCGCCTCAATCTCAACAATGCCCAGGCGATTCGTACCTCCTTTAAGGAAATCGTCGCCGAGGCGCGTCGTCGTCGTCCTGATGCCCGCATGGATGGGGTCACGGTCGAGCGGATGAGCAATAAACAAAATGGCCGTGAATTGATGGTGGGGGTGATTCGCGATCCGGTGTTTGGCCCGATCATCACCTTTGGAGCCGGGGGCACGCGGGTGGAAATCATCGGGGATCGGGCAGTGGCTTTGCCGCCGTTAAACCGTTACTTGGCACGCACTCTGATTCAAAATACCCGCGTGTTAAAAATGCTGGGTGAGTTTCGCGGTATGCCGCCGATCAACATGGAAGCCTTAGAAACCGTGCTGTTGCGGGTTTCAGAAATGGTCTGCGAACTGCCTTGGTTGCGAGAAGTGGACATTAATCCCTTGATTGTCGATGAAGACGGGGTGGTGGCAGTCGATGCGCGAGTGGTGGTGGATTATTACACCCCCAGCCCAGATCGCTATGCCCACATGGCGATTTATCCTTACCCCAATCATCTGGTGACTCACTGGCAATTACCGGATGGCACGGATATTACAATTCGTCCGATCCGCCCGGAAGATGCGGAAATTGAAAGGACTTTCGTCAAGAACCTCTCGGATGAAGCCAAGTATTTCCGGTTTATGCAATCCATCCAAGAATTGACCCCGGAAATGCTGATTCGTTTCACGCAAATTGACTATGATCGGGAAATGGCTTTTATTGCCGTGACCCATGTCGATGGCCGTGAACTGGAATTGGGGGTCGCACGTTACAACATGAATCCCGACGGCTTGTCCTGTGAATTTGCAATCGTGATCGCCGACGAATGGCAAGGCCGGGGTTTTGCGCACAAGCTGATGAGCAGCCTGATGGACGCCGCCCGCGCCCGAGGCTTGCAATACATGCAGGGCGAAGTGCTGAGCAACAACGTGGGGATGCTCAAGTTGATTGAAAAGCTGGGCTTTGAAGCGCACACCGATGCCGAAGATCGCAGCGTGACCCTGGTTAGCCGTAATCTCTAGCCAGTTGCGTAAAACGGGCTGACCCCTCACAAAACACCGCCGTTGGCGGTGTTTTGTTTTCTGCCACGCTTGGCCCGCCGAGCAGTTCGTGCTTTGCAGCCGCCGCTTTGTCTTCTATAATCGTCGGTTTTTACGGCACCTTCTTCTCATGTCTAACATCACTTATTGCGTTGCGCCCGGTGGGCGTTTGCAGGGCCAAATCCGGGTGCCCGGCGACAAATCCATTTCTCATCGCGCCATCATGCTGGGCGCGATTGCCGAAGGTGAAACCGCGATCAGCGGCTTTCTGCAAGGCGAGGACACTTTAGCCACCCTGGCGGCCTTCCGGGCGATGGGCGTGTCGATCAGCGATCCGGTCGCCGGTCAAGTGCGCGTGCAGGGCGTGGGTTTGCACGGCTTACAAGCGCCCACGCAGCCGCTGTATTTGGGCAATTCTGGCACTTCCATGCGGCTCCTGTCCGGCCTGTTGGCAGGCCAAGCTTTCGCGGTCACTTTGACTGGGGATGCCTCCTTATCTAAACGTCCGATGCGGCGTGTCACCGATCCCCTGCGCTTGATGGGCGCAAACATCCAAACCACGCCGACTGGCACCCCGCCGTTGCAATTACAGGGCGGACAAGCCTTGCAAGGCATTGAATACACCATGCCGATGGCCAGCGCTCAGGTGAAATCTTGCATCCTGTTGGCGGGACTGTACGCCACCGGCGAAACGCGGGTGATTGAACCGGCCCCGACCCGTGATCACAGCGAACGGATGCTCAGCGGTTTTGGGTACGCGGTTGAGCGTGACGGGCCGTGTGTGTCGCTGCGCGGCGGTGGACGTTTGCAGGGCATGTCGATTGATGTCGCGGCAGATATTTCCTCGGCAGCGTTTTTCATGGTCGGCGCAAGCATCGCGCCCGGCTCCGATATTATCCTGGAACACGTCGGCATGAATCCGACCCGTATCGGCGTGATCAACATTCTGCGGGCGATGGGCGCTCATATCGACATCCTCGACAGCAGCACCGTG
>JFJP01000089.1_pt1 | contig 10546 bp, 10 predicted proteins | sample 431651 | NCBI WGS metagenome assembly JFJP01 (sample SAMN02602958, study PRJNA72255) | Microbial mat metagenome, whole genome shotgun sequencing project. | biome: fresh water; feature: sink hole; material: water; isolation source: purple microbial (photo- and chemosynthetic) mats found in... | reverse complement strand
TTGGGGTAGGCGTAGATTACGACCCACTGGCCTTTTAGGGTGGCGTTGGTGACTGTCGCGCCCTGGTCATCCAGGAGTGAGAACGCGGGAATTGGGGTGCCGATCATGGTGCCTCCGTCTGGCGATTGGATGCCGAAACCATCGATAACGCCAGCACCAGAAATAGGGAAGCCCAGCCCAAAGGCGTTCCATCTGTTGAAAGCCTCGGTAGTTCTTGATTTAGCAATAAGCCCAGCGAATCGTGTTGGGGTCCGGGACCCAGGCCCAACAGGCGCAGCGTCACTTCGCCCCACAGGGCCCCAAGCCAAGCGGAGGGCAGTAGCGCCTGGGTCTGAGCAAAGGCCCAGGGTGCCCAGACGCGCAGTTGGTGGCGCCAAGTGGCACCCATGATGCGGTTCATGGCCCAGGCGGGCCCCTGGGTGAAGGGTTCCAGGCGGGCTCTTAGGGGCGGTTCCAATTGCAGCGCCAGAAGGAGTGCGAGCAGGATGCCCAGCGGCAACCAGGCCAGGCCGTCGACCAAGGCAGCCAATGGCAGCAGGAAGAGCAGCGGCGGCACCGCCCGCAGGGCCGAGCGTGCGCCCGCCGCTATTGGTTTTCCTAGGCTGACCAGCAAGGCCAAGGCTAGGGCCAAGGTGGCAGTCATCGATGCGAAGCCGAAACTGCGCGCACCGGCATGGGCCAAGCGCAGCAAGGCATTTCGGCCGAGAGCATCCGTGCCCAAGGGTTGCAGCCACGAGGGGGCGGCATCGCCTTGAAAGGGGTCGATGGGTAGCTCTGGCAAGAGAAGGCCCAGAAGGAAGATCCAGCGCCAGCTCATGCTTGAACCCGGCGAGGCTGAGCCAAGGTCCAGATCAACCCGAAGCCCAAGATCCAAAGAGCGAGACCCATCCGATCGTGAGCGGCGACCCGGGCCATCCAATCGGAGCCAAGGCCCCGCACGGCCAGGATTCGTTCGAGTATCAAGGTGGCCGTGAGCCACAAGGGCAGTCGCACGGCGATCCAGCGGGGAGCCACCGTGATGAGGGCAAACCGTCGGAGTCGGCGTTGGGCGCGGGCTCCCCACAGGGCAGGAAAGGGATATTCCCCCGGTAGTGCTTGAGCTAGCCAGCGAATTTCAGAAGGCAGCGCCGCCAGGAGAAACGCCAGGGCCCAGGCGAGTTTGCCCGGTGGTCCCCAAGTGGCTGGCCAAAGTGCGAGCACGAGACCACCCCACAGCAAATCAGGGGGTGCCTCCCAGAGCGCCAGGTATCGATTGTGCGCCGATCCAGGCCCAGAAAGCCAGGCCGCGCCCAAAGCGGCGACCACCAACACCCCGAACAATGCGACCGCCGTTGGAATAATTTCCCAGGCGAAGACAGGCGCCTGGGCCACTCGCCAAGGTTGGCCTGGCAATAGCCATACACCTAGCAGGGCTAGCAGCCAGGCGATCCAGCCTTGGATCAGAAAGGGCCAGGAACGTTTCACGGTTTCCAGTACCAGCCAGCGGCGCCAGGAGTGGTGAGGTAGAGCCCCATGGGCCCCGGTGCAACCTCCAGGCGGCGATCCACCCAAACGGACCCGCGAAAATCGAGCAGCGGCAAGCTGCCAGGATTCTCGGCCCAAAGTGCCTGCAGCTCCCTCCAGGCCGAGCTATGAGCATCATGGAGTCGTGGCAGCAGGGCTGCGAGGCGTTCGTGGGTCCAGCCAGAAAAATTCATGGCTCCCTGGGGCACCATGAGATCTAGCACTGTCCAAGGATGGGGGTCGAACACACTGATGGCGCAGGCCAATTGGAAATCACCCTTGGTGAGGCGTTCGAAGAGCAGTGCAGAATCCACGGGCCGCGGGTCCAAATGGACGCCCTCGCGTTTGGCTCGTTCACGCAGCGCCAACAGGGCCTTCTCGACGGGTTCATCGCCAGCGCTATAGAGAATTTCCCAGTGCTGTCCTTTAAGGTTGGGTTCGGTGCCCTTGATGGATCGAACTTGGAAGCCGAGGCCTTCGGGGAATAGTCCCCGGCTGGGCACGGCTCGCCCGCCGAAGAAATCCTGTGGGAGCGCCTCCTTTCGCCAACGTTCCAGGCCTTTTAACGGTGCTAGGCCGATGCGACTCCAGGCAATGAGTTGGGCCTGGGTGGCGGGATGCAGATCGATATGGGAGGAGGGTGGTTGAAGGCCTCGGCGAGGTGGCGGCACACCGATGGAAAGCCAACCCTTTTGAAGGTTTTGAAGAATTGCCTGTTCGTCGGCGATGAGCCGAAAGCGCAGGCCGGGAATTTTCGGCTGGAGGAAATGCGACCGGGCCGAAAGATGCCATTCGCCCCCTTTCAGATCCAAGGCAAAGGGTCCGCTGCCTTCCCCGGGTTTCTGCTGCTGGGCAATGGGAATTCGAACTAATTCCATCAGTAGGCGAGCGGGTGGGCGATCCGACGCTAGCTCCAGGGCCTTGCCGACCTTTCGACATCTTACCTTCAGCAAAATCGCCCGTTTCGTGGGGCTGGCGGTGGCATCGGCCTGAATGGCCTGGAGCGTCCAAAGAGCATCTTCCACGGTCACGGTGCGCCCATCTCTGAATCGGGCATCCGACCGCAAGAAAAAGCGCAGGGCGGAATCCTTGATTTCCCAGCGTTCCGCCAACCGAGGGACGACCCGGCCTTGAGCATCCATGCCCACGAGGCTATCCCCGGTCAGGGCTTGCAGAATGGCTTGTTCGTGGCCCTCACCCCGGATGAAATCCAGGGGTCCGGGATCCCGGGAAAAGGATTCCTGAACGATCTGGGCCGATAGCCCAAAGCACACCAACGCGAAGGCGAGGCAGCAGCGCATGGGACCTCTCTGAATTGGAATTTCATTTAGAGTGCCCGAGGTGGAGGGCTCCGCCAAGCGGAGGATTCGCGCTAGGCTGGCCAGGGGGGCATTTTGAAACAGCGGCTCTGGTGGTGGAAGTTGGTAGCGCCGCACCGCGGCACACTGGTCGCCGGTCTGGGCGCCACCTTGCTTTGCAGCGTTTCTGCCGCCTGGGTGCCGTACTGGGCAGGCCGTGCGGTCCATGCCCTCGAGCAAGCCCAATACATCCAATCTCGGCATTGGCTGGTGGTGATGCTTGTCTTCACGATCTCGGCCGGAGTAGGGCGCTACTTGATGCGCAACACCTTGATCGGCCTGAGCCGCACCATCGAAAAGCAGCAACGGGAAGAACTCTTCGCCTTCATCCTGGGACGACCCTTCGTGTTCTTCGAACGGCAACGGGTGGGCGATCTCATGAGCCGCATTGGTGATGATGTGGGTTCCGTGCGCATGGCCACAGGGCCCGGATTGATGAGTTTTCTCCAGGCCTTCAGCCTGCTGCCGGTGACCCTGGGGCTGATGTTCCATGGCAGTTCGAAATTGACCCTGGCCGTCATGGCTCCGTTTGCTCTTTTGGGGCTGGGTTTCTACGTCATCGGGAAGGCCAGCCATCGAACCCAGCAGAAGCTCCAACTGGTGACCTCGGCGCTTAACACCTTCAGCCATGAAACCATCTCCGGGGAAAAAGTTGTCCAGGCCTTCGGGCTCGAAGAGCAGCGCGTCGAGGGATTCCGGGAGTTGAGTCTTCAGCAGGCGCGACTCAGCATTCGCCAATCTGCCATTTTTAGCTCCTACGGCCCTCTCTCCATGCTTATGGGTGGCCTAGCGGCGCTCATTTTGGTGGCTTTCGGCGGCAGCCTTGTGGTTCAGCGCCAGCTAACGCTTGGCGATTTGACAGCCTTCACGGGATACCTAGTGGCGCTCACTTGGCCTGTCATGTCTCTGGGCTGGGCCACCAATCTCTTTCAACGCGCCCGGGCCGGACAGGATCGCATCGATCAGGTTCTTGCCAGCCCGGAAGCACCGCTGCCTGAAGGCCCCGACGCTACAATCTCGAAGGAGCCGGTCTCGCTCCGCCTGGAACAGGTCAGCCATCGCTTTTCCACGGGGCGCGGCGTCGGTCCTCTGGATCTGGATATTCCGGCTGGGGGAAGCCTTGCCATTGTGGGGAGCATCGGATCGGGCAAGACCATCCTGTTGCAGATTCTGGCGGGCTTGCGGGATTCGATGACCGGGCAATTCCTGGTGGACGGTGTGCCACTCGAACCTTCAAATCTCCGCAGACACTGGGCCGGCATCGGTTGGGTGCCCCAGGAGGCCTTTCTCTTCTCTACGACCCTCCGGGAAAATCTCATCCTGGGAAGGTCCGATGCCACCGAAGAAGAGCTCTGGGAGGTGGCCCGGGTTGTTTGTCTGGATGAACTGATTCAGCGCCTGCCTTCCGGCCTGGACACCGTGGTGGGAGAACGCGGCATCGCTCTTTCGGGTGGCGAACGCCAGCGCGCCGCTTTGGCCAGAGCACTGCTGCGCCGCCCCCGTTTGCTGCTGTTGGATGATGCGCTTTCGGCCGTGGATGCCGAAACGGAAAGCCGCATACTCGAAAATCTGAACGCCTACCTTGGGCAGACGACCCTGGTTCTGGCCACCCATCGCGTTTTCGTGGCGGAATTATGCGAACGCGTGCTGGTGCTGGAAGAAGGTCTTCCCATTCAGTCCGGCACAGCGGCTGAGTTGCTGACTCAGGAAGGTCTTTTTGCGCGCCTGAAGCACCTTCAGAGCCTGGAACGAGACCTAATTACAGTGTCTCGCTGAAGGTCACTTTGTTGATTTCACCAAAGGTCGTCAGGCCTTGGCGAACCTTCTCCACGGCGCTTTCGCGCAAGGTCTGCATACCGTGGCGGCGGGCGGCGGCTTTGACATCGCGGATGGAAGCGCGATTGGTGATGAGCTCCCGCATTTCATCGTTCATGCCCATAAATTCGATGATGGCTTGGCGACCCCGGAAGCCGGTGCCGTTGCAATCCACGCAACCAACTTTGTCGAAGAAGGTCGCGGTCGTGGCCCAGGCGGGATCCACACCGTTATCAATGAGTTCTTGGGGTGAAGGGGCGGGGATGGCTCGTTTGCACTTGGGGCAGAGGGTTCGCACGAGGCGCTGTGCCAGGATGCAATTCAAGGCCGATACAAAATTGTGAACCTCGACGCCCATGTGTTGAAAGCGTCCGAGCACATCCAGTGTGTTGTTGGCATGCACGGTGGTGAAGACCAAATGGCCGGTGAGCGCCGACTGGATGGCGATCTGAGCGGTTTCGGGATCGCGGATTTCACCGACCAGAATCTTGTCGGGGTCATGGCGAAGAATGGAGCGCAGGCCCACAGCGAAGGTAAGCCCCTTCTTCTCGTTGACGGGGATCTGGGTGACGCCTTCGAGTTGGTATTCGACGGGATCTTCGATGGTGATGAGCTTGTCCTCGGGACTGCGAATTTCCGTGAGCACGGCATAAAGCGTGGTGGTCTTGCCGCTACCCGTGGGGCCGGTCACCAGGAACATGCCGTAGGGTTCCTTGGAGAAGCGACGGATCTTGGCTAGTTCTAGGGGTGAAAAACCCAGGATATCGAGGCTCAGGCTCTTGAATTCTTCCGAGAGGTTTTCCTTGTCCAGGATACGGATAACGGAATCTTCGCCGTGGATGGTGGGCATGATACTGACGCGGAAATCGATGGCACGTCCACGCACCTTGAGCTTGAAGCGACCATCTTGGGGTTTGCGCTTCTCGGCGATATCGAGTTCGGACATGACCTTGATGCGGCTGATGATGGGCGAGGCAAAGCGCTTATCGATGGGTTCAGCTGCCGTATAAAGGCAGCCATCGATGCGGTATTTGATCTGGAAACCCGTCGCTGTGGTTTCCATGTGGATATCCGAAGCCCGTCGCTGGAGGGCATTGAAAATGGTCGTATCCACCAAGCGGATGATCGGTGCTTCGTCTTTGTCGGTCATGCGCTCGAGATCGAGCACTTCATCGTCGAGGTCTTCTTCTCGCAGCACCTGGACCTTGAGGGCTTCACCGGCTTCGTCCATGACCTTTTGGCCGGATTCTGATTTCTTCAAAACCTCTTGGATTTGCGCCTGGGGAGCAGCGGCAAAGCGAAGCGGGCGCTTGAGCTGCATGCGGAGCAAGTCCTGGGTGATCACGTCGAGCGGATCGGCCATGGCCAACCACAAGGCACCGTCGCGTTCATGGACGGGCACAAAGTGGAGTTTGAGCATCAGGTCCAGAGGGATGGCCTGGAAAAGCGCAAAGTCTACGGGCTCCTTAGTCAGATCCATAGTGGGATAGAGGGCGGGCCGGATATCGGTTTTGGTGAGTTCCGATGGATCCAAGGCCTGGGCTAAATCGCCGGGCTTGTTGGGATCAGGGCTGGAGGAGTTGGGGGAAGGCATGTCTAAATGATAGTGTGACAAGCGACGGATGGGTTGTTTCAGACTCTGAGGTCCGAATAGAACGTTGACCGAGTCCCGGTGGCGCGACCACAATTGGACTTCCTTGAAACGATCCGGAGGTTCCATGCGCGGGTATGTTCCCATCCTGCTACTGATTCTTGTGGCCGTGGCACTACCGATCATCATCTGGAACCTGTCTCGGCTGCTTCGCCCCAGTTGGCCCAGTGCGGCCAAATGCTCAACCTATGAATGCGGCATTACGGCAACCAGCGAAGCGCGCGAAAAATTTTCGGTTCGCTACTACCTTGTCGCTGTGATGTTCTTGGTTTTTGACGTGGAAACGGTCTTTCTTATGCCTTGGGCAATCCAGATGAAGGAATTAGCCCTTTTTGGCATCATCGAAATCGGGATCTTCCTCTTCCTTCTGCTTTTTGGCTATGGCTACATCTGGTCCAAGGGAGCCCTCACATGGGAGTAATTCACCAACCTTCGGCCCTGGAACACATCCTGATCACGACCAAAGTCGAAAAGGTCATGAACTGGTCCCGTGCCACCAGTGTATGGCCCATGACCTTTGGCCTGGCCTGCTGCGCCATCGAAATGATGGCCGCGGGTGCCTCTCGTTTTGATTTTGATCGGTTCGGTTGTGGCATCTTCCGGGCCACACCCCGCCAGGCCGATCTCATGATCGTGGCCGGCACCGTCACGTACAAAATGGCTCCCACGATCAAATTGCTCTACGACCAGATGCCTGAACCCAAATGGGTAATTGCCATGGGTAGCTGCGCTACCTGCGGTGGGCCCTTCGATTCGTACCACACCATTCAGGGCGTGGACAAGATTATCCCCGTGGATGTCTACATTCCCGGTTGCCCGCCCCGCCCCGAATCCCTGTTCTATGGCTTCATGAAACTGCAGGACAAGATCATGTCGAGCAGTCTCGCCGATAGGTACCGCGAGATCTTTGAGGATCCTGGCCTCGAATCCGCCCCAAGCGGTTATCGAGAGGAGGTCGGCTGATGTCAGACGCGAACCTTCCAGAGGTCGCTACCGGACCTTTTGTCTACGACTATAAGGCTGCCCCTAATCGGCAGATCACGATGCCCAAGTCTGTGCCACTGCCGGGTTTTCGCGCCTATGTGGCGGAGCAGGAGGCGCTTGTTATTGCGGAAGAAGCCAAATGGCAAAAGCAGTTGGCGGATTTCGAAGTAGCCAAGGCCAAGGCCGAAGCCGAAGGCAAGGACGTTCCCAAGGCACCCGTGAAGGCTGCGGTTAAGAAAAATGACACCGACATGGTGTTTCCGGCCCCGACTGAAGCCAAAGATGCGGACCTGCTGCGCCTAGTGGAAATGCTGGGTGAGAAGGTCGAAGAGGTCTTCGAACAGGCGGGCGAATTGACCTGTCAGGTGGGCAAAGACCACATTCTGGAAGCGCTCCAGCTCTGCCGTAAGGATTCCCAACTGAAGTTCGAGATGTTGGCCGATCAGACCGGCACGCACTACCCTGCTGCGACAGGTTTTGCGTTCAGTGTGGTCTACCACCTCACGAGCATCTCCCGGAAGAAGCGGCTTCGGCTGCGCATTCTGGTGCCCGAGGGTTTTGAGCCCGAAAGTGCCACCCAGGTTTACCCTTCGGCGAACTGGATGGAACGCGAAATCTGGGACATGCTCGGGATTCGGTTTGCGAATCACCCCGACATGGTCCGTATTCTTTGCCCCGAGGATTGGGAGGGACACGCCCTTCGCAAGGATTACCCCGTCGTGGGATGGGGCCAACGGGATATCGATTTCCGTGAAGACCGCGGTGGCATGCTCAATCGCATCGCCATGGAAAAAGCGGGCCAGCTCGGCATCAACCTCAAGCGCCCCAAGGCGGAGTGATCGATGTTCAAGAACGAGGAAATGGAAATCAACCTAGGCCCGCAGCACCCATCCACCCATGGCGTGCTCCGAGTCAAATTGCGGCTCGATGGTGAAACCATCAAGCATTGCCGCCCCATGATTGGCTATCTGCATCGCGGCGTGGAAAAGATCTGCGAGAACAAGACCTACTTCCAGGGCCAGGTCTGGACCGATCGCATGGATTACTGCTCGGCCATCGCCAACAACCTGGGGTGGGCCGAGGCCAACGAAAAGCTCTTTGGCATCACGGTTCCTCGCCGTGCTCAGTACATCCGCACCATGCTCAATGAATTCAATCGTCTGGCCAGCCATTTGGTTTGGCTGGCGACCCATGCGCTCGATATCGGCGCCATGACGGTTTTTCTCTACACCTTCCGAGAACGCGAAGACATCCTGGATATCAATGAAGCCTTCTGTGGTAGCCGCTTAACCACCACCGCTTTGCGTATCGGTGGATTGCGCGAAGATCTGCCTCCTGGCTTCGAGAAACTGGTCCATAAATTCCTGGCCAAATTTCCCGACTGCCTCGAAGAGTACGAAAACCTGCTTTCCGAAAATCGCATCTGGAAAAAGCGGACGGTGGGCGTAGCCAAACTGAACGCTGAAGATGCTATCGCCCTAGGGGTCACCGGCCCGATGCTCCGCGCGGCGGGCGTGCCCTACGATATTCGCAAGGCCTTCCCCTATGCGGCGTACGCGGAAATGGATTTCGAAATTCCCACTCGCACTGAGGCCGACACCTACGCTCGGTATTTGGTGCGCCTTGCGGAAATGCGCCAGAGCGCTCGCATCATCCAGCAGTGCATGGATGGCATGCCTGAAGGCCCCGTGATGGCTAAGATCCCCAAGATTCTTAAGGCCGAAGTCAATGAGGTCTACCACGCCACCGAAGCTCCCAAGGGAGAGATCGGCTATTACCTAGTGGGCGAAAAGGGCAGCCCCAATCCTTACCGCTTCCATGTCCGCGCCCCGGGCTTCATCAACCTTCAGTCCCTGCCCAAGATGGTGGAAGGGAGCCTGCTTGCCGATATCGTCGCGGCCATCGGGACCCTGGATATCGTGCTGGGCGAAATCGACCGTTAGAGGGCTGATCCATGCCGACCCCGACCCTTACTCAGTCTGTGCTGATTGCCATCCTCCAGGCCATCCTGGTGGTGGTCTTCATCTTTGTTGTCGTGCCTCTGACGCTGTTTGCGGAACGCAAAGTGCTGGGCTATCTCCAGCAGCGCCTGGGCGCCACCCGCATCGCCGGGACCCTGACGGGCCTTTCGGGCTTCTTGAATCGCAATATGTGGAAGATGGGCAAAATCCCCATGCTCTCCTACTGGCGCGGCATTCCCATGCTGGTGGGCGATGTTCTCAAGATGATCCTCAAGGAGGACATTCTCCCGACCAAGGCCGATAAATTTGTCTTTTTCATTGCACCCGCCATCAGTTTTGTGGCTTCAGTGGTGGTTTTTGCGGCCATCAGTTTCGTGCCCGGAACTCTGTTCACGCTGCCCAACTGGGTTCCCCTGATTGGTGGATTGCCCGTGGCTGGTGCGGTCGGGGATGTGAACGTGGGCTTGCTTTGGATCCTGGGCATTGCGAGCGTGGGAGTCTACGGCATCGTGCTGGCAGGCTGGGCCTCCAATTCCAAGTATCCATTGCTTGGCGGCTTGCGCAGTGGTGCGCAGATTGTTAGCTACGAAGTGCCTCTGACGTTGAGTTTGCTGGCACCTGTGGTGATGTCGGGCAGCCTCCAGTTTGGAGAGCTATCCCGGAGCATGGCGGTGGGTTTGCCCATTTGGGGCGCCGTGCCTCAGTTCTTCGGCTTCTTCATCTATCTCACCTGTGGTTTCGCCGAAACGAATCGCATGCCCTTCGATATGCCCGAAGCCGAAAACGAGCTGGTGGCAGGCTTCCACACCGAATACTCCGGCATGAAATTCGGCTTCTTCTACCTGGCCGAATACATCAACATGACCGTGGTGGCGGCCATCGCTTCGGCCTTCTTCCTGGGTGGTCCATGGCTGTTGCCCTTCGGGCTTCAGGGCTTGTTTAACCACTTCCTCTCGCCGCATCTCCCGGCCTTGCTGGTCACGTTCCTTTGTGAGCCCCACGCGCTCTTCTTCGTTGGGAAGATCATCTTCCTGCTCTTCGTCTACATCTGGGTGCGCGGCACGATTCCTCGATACCGGTACGATCAGGTGATGGCGGTGGCGTGGAAATATTTCATCCCCCTGACGCTGGTCAACCTGATGTTGGCCGCGCTCGTCCGCTACTTCGCCGTCTGAGGGAGACCCGATGCATAAATTCCTGAAGACACTCATTCCATTCGATATCGCCAAGGGCATGCTCATTACGGGCAAGCACTTCTCTAAGGTTTTCTTCAG
>JFJP01040866.1_pt1 | contig 10548 bp, 6 predicted proteins | sample 431651 | NCBI WGS metagenome assembly JFJP01 (sample SAMN02602958, study PRJNA72255) | Microbial mat metagenome, whole genome shotgun sequencing project. | biome: fresh water; feature: sink hole; material: water; isolation source: purple microbial (photo- and chemosynthetic) mats found in... | reverse complement strand
TTCCGTGCTATCCGAATCATAAGAAAACGAAAGAAGATAGATCATTAATGGCATACCATGAATATATCAATCAAGAAATAAATAGAGACACTACCTTAAGGGAAAAACAAGGCAGGGCAATGATTAGTTTTATTATAGGAATGCTTGGTAATTCAGAGGAAATAAGCGTAAAGAATTTAGAAGGCTTAGATAATGAAGATGTTCAAGCTATTGAAAACATTGTAAGAAATAATCCAACTTTTAGACCGGGCTATCAGAACAAGAACGTGGTTCGTACTAAAATTGAATTTCCTATAGCCCTTCCCATAGAAAAATAAAAAAAACATGGAATATATTCTAAATATAGATTATATTTGCACTCTCAAAAGAAAAATGGCTTCGTAGCTCAACTGAATAGAGCATCTGACTACGGATCAGAAGGTTAAAGGTTTGAATCCTTTCGAGGTCACATAAAAAGGTTGCGGATTATTCCACAACCTTTTTTTTATGAAGTAAATATTTAAATAATCGGCAAACTCCTGTTGAAATATTCTTCTAAAGAAATAAAAGTCTCCGTTCTTGAAATACCGGGGATATTTTGCATTTTTTCGGAAAGGATTTGTTTCAAATGTTCATTATCACGGGTAAATAATTTGATAAAAATATTATAATTCCCTGTTGTATAATGACATTGCGTTATTTCCGGAATCTTAGACAACTCAGTAGCTACATCTTTAAAGAAACTGGCCTTTTCGAGGTAAATACCGATATATGCACACGTATGATAACCTATCTTTTTTGAATCAATAATGAACTTTGATCCCTTAATATAACCCATTTGAGTAAGCTTGTTAACCCTTTGATGAATGGCAGCACCAGAAACATTACATTCGCGGGCTACTTCAAGAAATGGCACCCTTGCATTTTCCTGTATCATCCTTAAAATCCTTCTATCAAGCTCGTCTAAATGATTGTGTTCTTCCATGTTTACTATTTGTTTATATTTAGCAAATTTATTTAATAATTTCTAAAAGGTAGCATTAAAATATTGTTTTTTTGTGTATTTTCGTGGCTAAATTAAATATAGTTATAAGTTATGAGTTATTAATGAAGCTAATAAAAAATACTAATAAACATTAATTAAGATGAGCAAACTATTCATACCTAAGAATTACCAGCCCGTATTGGATTTAAAACAAACAGAAAAAGCCATCAAGCTTATAAAAGATTTTTTTGAATCAAATCTCAGTGCTGAGCTTAGATTGCGCAGGGTAACAGCTCCATTATTTGTAATGAGAGGTACCGGGATTAATGATGATCTTAACGGTACAGAGCGTCCTGTTTCGTTTCCTATTAAAGATATGGGCGATAAACCTGCTGAAATTGTTCATTCATTGGCAAAATGGAAAAGAATGATGTTAGCTGATTATCAGATAGAACAAGGATTTGGACTATATACTGACATGAACGCAATACGACCCGACGAAGAATTGGATAATATTCATTCTCTTTACGTTGATCAGTGGGATTGGGAACGGGTAATGTTTGAAGGAGAGAGAAATCTGAGCTTCCTGAAAAGCATTGTTAATAAATTATATGAAGTATTAAAGAGGGTTGAGTATTTGGTATATGAAAATTACCCAAATATAAAACCCATTTTACCGGAGAACATAACCTTTTTGCACACAGAGGATTTATTAGAAAAATACCCAAATCTTACGCCTCGCGAAAGAGAAACTAAAGCTGCAAAAGAATTTGGAGCCATATTCATTATTGGCATTGGGAGTAAATTAAAAAATAATGAAAAGCATGATGGACGTGCCCCTGACTATGATGATTGGACTACAGAAACTGAAAATGGTAAAAAAGGATTGAATGGTGATATCGTTTTATGGAATTCAGTTCTTGAAAGCAGCTTTGAAATCTCCTCAATGGGTATTCGTGTAAACAAAGAATCGCTGATAAAACAATTGGAAATTGAAAATGCAAGTCAACGCAAAGAGCTGTATTTTCATAAGAGACTATTGAATGGAGAATTACCTCAATCAATAGGTGGTGGTATTGGTCAGTCACGTACATGTATGTTCTTTTTAAGAAAAGCTCATATTGGCGAGATTCAAAGCAGTATTTGGCCTGATGAAATGAAGGCTGAATGTAAGAAAAACAATATATTCCTTGTCTAGACTTTTTTGTATCATATTGTCAAGTGTCGTTATTTCAGCATATGCGGGAAATCTCGACACTTATTTTTTCAATAATAGTCTTCGTTTAGATTTTGTCATTTCGGGCAACAATGACACTTGCTCTATTCAAGCCATTCAATGGAAAATAGAACCATATTGGTCTGGTAATCCATCTTCATACATTCTTCATAATAATGCAGGCGACTACCTTGTTATGCTTAACGATTTAGAAACAGGGATTCTAATTTACCAAAATGGTTATTCCGATTTATTTGCGGAATGGCAGTGTTTAAAGCAACAAGACAGTATCTTTCATTATAAAAACAGTTTGAGAATACCGCTTCCAAAAAAAGATTCGCGACTAAGAATATACAGAACCTATAATCATTCAAAAAAACAATTGCTATTTGAAGAAATTATTGATGCCTCATGCGCTCAAAAAAGTATAGAGAAAAATCAGTTTAGAATAGGCTTGCATTATTTAGGAAACTATAAAAAAAACTTAGACATCGTTTTTTTAGCCGAAGGCTATACTAGAGATGAACAAAAAAAATTCAAAGCTGACGCACAAAATATGATAGATGAAATGTTGGCTTGGGAACCTTATAAGCAATATAAAAAAAGTATTGACTTTCATTATGTATTTAATCCTTCATTAGAATCAGGAACAAGTATTCCACAAAAAGGAATAATTAAAAATACAGTACTTCGTTCTTCATTTAATATTTTGGGAAGTGAAAGGTATCTGCTGGCTACTGATTCATATTTAATTAGGGATGCGGCATCTTTAGTTCCTTACGATATTATTTGTGTATTGGTAAACACTGATGAATATGGAGGTGGGGGTATCTTCAATCATCATTTGGCAATATCAACTAAGAACCCTCAGGCTGGCTTTGTATTCTGTCATGAGATGGCACATTTATTAGCGTTTTTGGCCGATGAATATTCTGATGATACAAAGGAATTACCCGCACAAGCATGTTTTAACGGAGAACCTCTACAAGAAAATATATCAAACTTGATGGATTTCGAAAAAAAATGGGCGGCACTAATAAATGGAACCGATAAAGAAATAGGTATGTACGAAGGAGCCAATTATCAGAAAAAAGGTTTTTATCGCCCCTACCTGCACTGTGCCATGAGAGAATACTACCATTCTTATTGCCCGGTTTGCAAAAGAGTTATTATTGAGATGTTAGAATATTACACAAAAAAATAAATTATCAAAGGCAATTCAGCACCCGCTCCAATCGTATCCCCCTACTGCCTTTCAGAAGTATAAAAAATCCCTTAATTGGCTTATCATCTAGAAAAGAAATGAGTTTTTCCACATCGCTAAAAAAATGATAATCGAATCTATGCTTTAATTTACCAAACTCAGGGCCCAAGAAAAATACATTTCGGATACCTTGTTCATGTAAAAACGACACAATACCCAAATGCTCTTCGTCAGAATAGCTGCCTAATTCAAGCATATCACCTAATATGAAATATTTATTTTCGTTTTCAGGTTCGTAGAAAATAAAATTTTCTATGGCACTTTTCATACTGGTAGGATTGGCATTATAACAATCTATTAGCACTTTATTAGAAGCGGTCTCAGATAATTGAGACCGATTGTTTTCAGGATAATAATTTTCAACTGCAATTTTAATTTGCGACATTGGGATATTTAAAAAAGATCCGAAACAAACAGCTGCTAGAACATTTTCGTAATTATAAGCACCCATTAATTTCGTTTGAATGCTCACATCTTCTTTCCCTTCTGTTTTTATAATTAATTGGATGAATGTACCCTTTGCACTAACTTTTCCCTGAATAAAATTTTCAAATCCTTTGCCATAAGAGATTTTCTGAGCACCAGGATACTTAATAAGCTGATTACACAAAATAGTATTATCGGCATTATAAAAAATAATTCCATTGTTATCAGACAAATATTTATACATCTCTGTTTTGGCCTGAATAACGCCTTCAAAAGAGCCAAATCCTTCCAGATGGGCTTTACCTATATTGGTAATCATTCCATAATCTGGCTGGGCAATTTCACATAATGATGCTATTTCTTCAATATGATTGGCACCCATTTCAACAATACCTATCTGCGTATTTTTGTTCATACTGAGCAAAGTAAGTGGCACACCAATATGGTTATTAAGATTGCCTCGTGTTGCAACAGTTTTAAATGATTTAGAAATAACGCTAAACAATAATTCTTTTGTAGTAGTTTTACCATTGGAACCGGTAATGGCAATGATGGGCAAGCCCAATTTTTTGCGGTGATAGGCGGCTAATTGCTGCAGCATTTTCAAAACATTGGGCACCCAGAAACAGGCCTTTTTATCCTTTAATTCAGGTTTATCTACAACTGCACATAAGGCTCCTTTAGCAACAGCATCAATGGCAAAGTCATTCCCATCAAAATTACCCCCTTTTAGAGCAAAGAATATGCAATTGGGGCTAATATTTCTTGAATCAGTAACCACTGAATCGGCCTGTAAAAACAGAGCATACAAATCTTTTACAACATCCATGATATAACATTAAAAAGCCCCATTATGAGACATAATGAGGCCTTTGATATTTTTGAATACTATTAATAACCTTTTGGGCTGCCTACGCGTGTCATAGCACAACGGAAACCAAGATCGTCTTTAGACATATCTTCTTGCAAAAATCTGCGGGTTCCAGGGCTCAACCAATAAGCACGGTCTTTCCATGATCCACCTTTAAATACTCTTACGTTATCATTAATTAATGAAGAAAAATCTGTAGGAGGTTTTTGCGCATACATTCTGGTTGATCCGGCTTCTTTATTTTCGGTATTGGTATAATCAATACTTGATTCTAAGTCACCATCTTTATAGTTTCTGTAATCAGATTTTCTATAATTTCTTCTGGAAGCAACATTTTCAGGTTTAACAGGCTCTCTTTTAAGTCTACCTAAACTATCTTTAGTTGCTACTTTACCTTCTTCATCGCGAACCAATTGATCGAATTCATTACCACGATAAGGACGGAACTCATCAAAATCTTCGGCACTAAGTGGGCGATAAACATCGGCTACCCATTCGTTAACGTTTCCGGCCATGTTATATAGACCATAATCATTTGGCCAAAAAGCTTTTACTGGTGCTGTAATATCAGCATTATCGTTCAATGCACCCGCAGTACCCATATAGTCACCACGACCCCTGATAAAGTTAGCACGCATTTGACCTCTTATTTTCTTTTGATCATTTCTGAGTACATGACCATTCCAAGGATATAATCTTCTTTCGTATACCCTTTCATCTACTGAATTTCCAATCAAGCCAAAAGCAGCAAATTCCCATTCTGCTTCGGAAGGCAATCGATATTTTGGAAGCATAATACCATCTTCAAGTTGCACCTTACGATCTTCTTTGTTTGGATCCATGCTAGGTAGGTTTCTGCCAACAAGACCTTCGTACTGACCTGCAAGGTATGCATCGGTATTAAAATTTTCTTCACCGCTTTGATTTGGATCCCATTTCAAGATTCCCTCATCGATAAGTATTTTTTCGTTTACGCGGTCAGAACGCCACAAGCAATAGTCATTAGCTTGCAACCAAGTAACACCTACAACAGGATACTCATTATAAGCAGGATGCCTAAAATAATACTCAACATAAGGCTCGTTGTATGCTAGTTTGCTTCTCCACACCAAAGTATCGGGCAATGCCTTTCTATAAACCTCAGCGTATTGAGCAAAAACGCGAGATATCCAATAAAGGTATTCGCGATAGTCAACGTTGCGCACTTCCGTTTCGTCAATATAAAATGATGAAACACTGACACGACGGGGAGAATTATTCCAATCGTAAGTCAAATCCTGCTCAACACGTCCCATGGTGAATGAACCACCTTCTACGAAAACTAATCCAGGACCTGACTCCTGCTCATAGCCTTCTACAACCTCAAAACCCCCGTTCTCCCGGTTATTATATGCCCAACCTGTAGTTGAAGACAAGCCCTTATCGGATTTCCCGCAAGAAACTATTAATAAACCGAGTAATGATAGGAAGAAAACTGTTCGTTTCATAAATCGCATTTTAATTTCAAATATATAACTTTTTCTCTTTTACTACAAATCGTTCACTTAAAACTTTGGACATTCAAATGCTTTCATCCTGCTTTTTCTACTCTCTTTATATTTTAATTCAAGTATAAATGAGATTTCATGCCCGCCCAAATTTAGAAATTTATTTGTATTAAATAAAAATAAATCATAAGAATATTGCACTTTATAATTAAAAAACTGTGCACCCATTGATAACACAAGGTTTTCAAATCGCAATCGTTCATCATGTCTTAGCCAAATTCCAGCATATATTCTGTCAATCTTTAATTGTCCCCCATAATTGACCTGAAAAAACGAGCCTTGTTTAAGTATTAATACGTGTATGGAAGCAGAAATGTTTCGAAATTTATTCAAAACAAAATTCTTACCGCCTTGCAACCCTATTTTATATGGATTGGTTTTTAAAGAACTTTGAAATATTGATTTAATATTGTGTAACGAAGCTCCAAGATAAAAATTGTGATAGAATGCTAAAAATCCGCTGCCAAAATCGGAATGAAGTGATGAAAATGGAACAATTGCTTCAGGCACATCGGGAAAAACCTTACCGGAATAAGCTATTTGTCTGGATACCAGAGAAGTTTGCAAAGCCACACTAAACTGCCATTTGCGAGAAACCTTAAAAAAATGGGAATAAGAAATATCCATTTGGGTATTCCTGTATATCCCCCCTGCAAGCATATCGTTGAAAAGTCCTGCGCCTAAGCCTCCTCTTAATATATCAACTGGCTGATCGTAACCTGCATACTGGGAAAGAAAAGCTTTTCCCATCGACGGCCACTGATTTCTGTATCCTCCATAAAAACGATACGCATCAGATGTTCCGGTAAATGCAGGATTTAGAAATAAAAATTTATTATTATAATGACTGCTTAATGGATCCTGCGCAAAAAGCAAAAAGCCGTTGAAAACAAATACTATATAAATTATGTTTATTCTCATTAGGGGATAACCAATACTTTGTATTATATATATAATATTAGGTGCAATATTAAGTTTTTTTTTTCGTTATTACGGTATTATGCGATAGTTTAAGGATATAAGTAAAATAAATAGTCATGCGTTATTCAAAATATATAGGTATTATTCTTCTCTTTTCATTTATTGGGAGTAAGGCTTCTGAGCAAATAGAAAGGAAATTAGATTGGCAAAAGCCCATAAAATCGGCAGATAATACATATCTTCCCTATTTCATGACAGCTTCCTATGGAAGCTTTTCAGCTACTATGCCTGAATATACAGAGGTCTTTGATCCGGCAGATTTAAATGGTTCCCTAAGTCTTGAATTAGATTCAATGTTATTTGAGCCGCTTCCAGCCTCAGAAATTGCATTGATTGATGTTAGTCTTTTAAATAAGACGAATGAATTAATTGTAAAACAAAGCATTGAGTATCAAAGAAGACAAGCCCGCATATTATATACACTGCTACCCTTTAGGCAAAACCCTGAAAACGGCCAATTAGAAAGACTTGTTTATTTCCGCCTGAAACCCTCAGCTTTAAAATCCGCTTTGATAGCCAACGAAACACAAAAAACATACACCTCTAATTCGGTTCTTAAAACGGGCAAATGGTTTAAAATTAAGATAAGCCAAGAAGGTGTTTATAAACTAACATACAAAGAGCTTAAAAATATTGGGATTGAAGAACCGGAAAACATAAGAGTATATGGGAATGGCGGGAAAATGTTATCTACTCAAAATATTGATTTCCGACACGACGATTTGGTAGAGAATGCTATTTATGTAAACGATGGAGGCGATGGAATCTTTGGTGATGGCGATTTTATCTTATTTTTTGGTAGCAGTCCGCATACCTGGAAATATGATGAAACTTCAAGCATTTTTAAACATTCATTGAATAAATTTAACGATTATTCATATTACTTTTTAACCAGCAGCTTGGGTCGTGGAAAAACAATACCTATTGAAAACAATGAGGGATTGAATCTTATTGCTACAGATACCATAAGCACGTTTAACGATTATAAATTTCATGAAAAGGAATTATTCAATCTATTTAGATCGGGCTCTGAGTGGTATGGAGAGCAATTTAATTTTCAAGAAAGCTATGAATTTAATGATTTCAATTTCCCTAATATAATTCCTTTAGAACAGGCTAATATAGCTCTTCAACTTTTAGCACGATCGCCAGATATTAGTTATTATAATATCTCTGTTTTTAACGAAAATATTCACCGTGCAGAAATGAAGAAAGTGAATGCAGGTAGCGAAACCGCTGCATTTGCTTCGATATTTGAAAACAATTTTAAAATTAATCCAAAGAGCAATAATATTAACATTAAAATAAGTTATGACAAACTGGGGAATAATTTGGCTTATGGGTTTTTAAATTATATAGCCGTTAATGCCCGCAGGCAACTTATTATGACTGAAGGTCAGCTTTTATTTAGAGATATTAAATCCAGAGGAATTGAAAAAGTAGGTTTGTTTTCAATTGGAAATACCAAAGCACAAACAATGGTATGGGATATTAGCGATATTACCGCACCGGTTCAAATACCACTTACTTATGCAGGTGGCAACGGAACCTTTATTACAGCCACTCAGGCATTGCGACAATTCATTGCTTTTAATTCAGAAAATGCACTGAGTCCTATAACTACTGGATCAGATTTAGGAATGATTGAAAATCAAGATTTGCATGGTTTGCCAGCAGCAGATTTCCTCATTATCAGTCACAATCGTTTTCTGGCTCAAGCAGATACACTCGCTGCTATGCGACGCAGAGAAGGGATGACAGTTCATATTGTAACACCTGAACAAATATATAATGAATTTTCTTCAGGTTCAGCTGATGTTTCGGCACTCAGAGATTATGTAAAAATGTTTTACGACAGGGCTGATAATGAATCGGCTATGCCCAAGTATTTGCTATTATTTGGAGATGGCTCATTCGATAATCGCAGCTCCATCGAAAATGGAAATACCAATTATATTCTCACTTTCCAATCGAGTAATTCCATTATTCAAAATGCTTCATTTACCTCCGATGATTTTTTTGGTATGCTCGACGAAGACAAACCCGATGAAACCATCAGTTCATATGGAGGAACCCTCAGAGGAATGTTAGATATTGGTATCGGTCGTTTACCAGTAAAAACAACAGAAGAAGCTGAGTTGCTAATTAAAAAAATAAAAAAGTACGAAAGTTCTGATAGTTATGGAAACTGGAGAAATATGCATACTTTTATTTCTGATGATGAAGATTGGGATATCCATATGTTACAAGCCAATTCTCTTGCTGATTATGCTAGTAATCAGTATCCAGATTTCAATGTAACTAAGATATACATGGATGCCTATAAACAAATCATTTCCTCAGCAGGAGAAACTTCACCCGATGCTGCAATTGCACTGCAAAACAGAGTTTCGAAAGGAACCTTAATATTAAATTACACAGGGCATGGTGGAATTCGAAATATTACCAGTGAGAACATCATGAACGGTGATATTGTGAAAACATGGGAGAATTTCGACAAATTATTTTTATTTGTTACAGCATCATGTGAGATTTCGAGATTTGATGAACTATCTATAGAAAATACAGGTAGTGAAAACACTACTCGCAAATTAAAAGAAGACTTAACATTAGGCGAAAAAGTTTTGCTACATGACAAAGGAGGTGCTGTATCATTATTTTCAACTACCAGATTGGTGTATTCCAACGAAAATCAAACCATCCATACCAATTTTTATAAAAATTTACTCGCAAATAAACAATCCAATCGTTTGGGTGACATAAGTAGAATTGCTAAAAATGCAACCGGTGTAAGTGTAAACAATCGAAATTTTTCACTGTTGGGGGATCCTACCCTTCGCTTGGCAATTCCCCAATCATCGGCAGTGGTAACTGATTCTATATGGGACAATAATAAAAATATAAAATCAGACACCATTAAAGCGCTTGGATTTTATAGAGTGTATGGAAAAGTGGTAATGCAAGATGGAAATATCGATTCGAGTTATAATGGTAAATTATATCCAGTGATTTATGATAAACCATTATTAAAAAAAACACTGGTAAACCATCCCAGTACTTCATCGGAACAGCTATTTATCAGCCAAGAAAATATATTATATTCGGGTAATGTAAGTGTAAAAAATGGTTATTTTGAATTTGAATTTAAACTTCCCAAGGATATTAATTATAAAGCGGCTAACGGAAGAATTTCATATTATGCAGAGAACCAGAAAGAAGAGTTAAGCGGTTCGGATAAGAACTTTATTATAGGTAAACTTGCGAATTTGGTTGAAGTAG
>JFJP01011231.1_pt1 | contig 10548 bp, 9 predicted proteins | sample 431651 | NCBI WGS metagenome assembly JFJP01 (sample SAMN02602958, study PRJNA72255) | Microbial mat metagenome, whole genome shotgun sequencing project. | biome: fresh water; feature: sink hole; material: water; isolation source: purple microbial (photo- and chemosynthetic) mats found in... | reverse complement strand
GACCTGATCGAACAGCGCAGCGCCTACGCAGCCCTGCGCGCCCGGCAACTGGACAACGCGGTGCCGCCGGCGCTCCGCTTCGATCCGTGGGTCTTCGCCCCCGCCGGCGGGGACGTCGTCCCGGCCGCGGACACGCCCCCGCGCTGGCCCGATCCCGGCCCGCAGCAGCGGCCCGCGAACCTGGACGACCTGGCGTTCGCCGACGTGCTGACGCTCGGCCGGCTGATCCGCGATCGGCAAATCTCGTGCGTCGAACTGGCCGAATGGTCGCTGTCCCGGCTGCGGCAGTACGACCCGCAGCTGCACTGCGTCATCACTCTGCTGCCCGAGCGGGCCCTGGCCCGCGCCCGCGAACTGGACACGATGCTGGCGCGGGGCGAGTACCTGGGTCCGCTGCACGGCATTCCCTACGGCGCCAAGGACCTGCTCGCGGTCGCCGGGGCGCGCACCACCTGGGGCGCTGAACCGTACCGCGACCAGATCCTCGACGACACCGCGACCGTCGTGCGCAAACTTGACGACGCCGGCGCCGTGCTCGTGGCCAAGCTGAGCCTGGGCGCCCTGGCCTGGGGCGATGTCTGGTTCGGCGGCACGACGCTGAACCCCTGGGACCTGACGCAGGGCTCCAGCGGCTCTTCGGCGGGCTCCGCGTCGGCGGTGTCGGCCGGCCTGGTGCCGTTCGCGATCGGTACCGAGACCTGGGGCTCGATCGTCTCGCCGAGCTCGCGCTGCGGCGTGACGGGCCTGCGCCCCACCTACGGCCGCATCAGCCGCGCCGGCGCGATGGCCCTGAGCTGGAGCATGGACAAGATCGGCCCCATCGCGCGCACGGTGACCGACTGCGCCGTCGTCCTCGACGCCGTCCGCGGCCCCGACGGCCGTGACGCGAGCGCCACCACGGCGCCGTTCCCCTTCGACGCGGAGCGCAGGCTGACCGGCCTGCGCATCGGCTGGCTGGTCGACGCCTTCGCCGAATCGCGCCCCGACAGTCTGGTCGACGCCCAGGCGTTGGCGGTCATCGAAAGCCTGTGCGCGCAGCAGGGCGCCACACTGACGCCCATCACGCTGCCCCTGGAAGCGCTGGGCGTCGACCCGTACGCGCTCTCGTTCATCCTCTCGGCGGAAGCCGGGGCCGCGTTCCAGGATCTGACGCTGAGCGGGCGCGACGACCAGCTCGCCCGTCAGGTTCGCGACGCCTGGCCCAACGTGTTCCGCGCGGCGCAGTTCATTCCGGCTGTCGAGTACGTGCAGGCCAACCGCCACCGCACGGCGTTGATGGGGCTGATGGCGGAGATGTTCACGCAGGTGGACGTGTACGTGACACCGTCACTGACGGGCCCGAGCCTGCTGGTGACGAACCTGACCGGGCATCCGCAGGTGGTGATGCCCAGCGGCGTCGGCAACAGCAACCCGCTGGCCTCGCTGAGCTTCGTCGGTCGCCTGAACGACGAGGCGACGCTGCTGACGGTGGCCCGCGCCTACGAACAGGCGACGGAGTGGCATCGGAGGCATCCGGAGGGGTGGCAGGAGAAGCCCTAGCCGATCGTCTGCCGCCAGGCGATGGACAGTTCGTCCAGAGACGCGGCCATCTCGGCGATCAGGGCCTGGGTGTATTCGCACTCGCGGTGGCGCGCGGCGGCGCCCACGGCCACGGCCCGGCGTGCCAGGGGACCGGCGTGCACGTTCAGCGCCGCGCCCTCGAAGGTCTTGGCTTCGAGAACCACGGTCTCGCAGTCGTAGGCGCGAACGGCGGCTTCCATGCGGGCCAGACGCTCGACGGCGTCGTCCAGGAACAGCGTGAAGATCTCGCCGGCCAGTTCGCGATCGCCGTCCAGCTGCTCGGCCAGAGCCCACAGGTCGAAGGCGACATCCTCGGCTTCGGCTGGCGCGGCGGCGGCGGTCGTATCCAGCACGCGGATGATCGCCTCCCGCAGCCGTTCGCCGCTGATCGGCTTGGCCACATAGTCGTTCATGCCGGCGTCGGTGCAGTCCTGGCGATGCTGCCGTTCGACGTGCCCGGTCATCGCGATGACCGGCACGCCGCGGTTCAATTCTCCGGCCTGGCCGTTCCGCAGACGACGGGTGGCCTCCAGCCCGTCCATGACGGGCATCTGCACATCCATGAACACGACGTCGTAGCGGGTTTCCGCCAGCATCGCCAGCGCCGCCTCGCCGTCGTCGGCCGTCCGGGCCGTGACGCCCAGCCGCTTCAGCATGCCCAGCGCCACCTGCTGGTTGATGCGATTGTCCTCGACCAGGAGCGCCGTACGGCCGGCCACGACATCGCGCCCGCTCGACGCCGCGCCGGTCGGGGGGATGACCTCGACGGCCACGTCGCGGGCCGACTCGAGCGGCAACGTGAACCAGAACGTCGAGCCCCAGTTCTCGTCGCTCTGGACGCCGATGCGCCCGCCCATGCGCTCGACCAGCATGCGGCAGATCGCCAGACCCAGCCCCGAACTGCCGCTGCCGGCCGCCACACCCGCGGCCGCCTGGCTGTAGGGCTGGAACAACCGTTCCTGCTGTTCGAGCGGAATGCCGATGCCCGTGTCGGTGATGCGGAACTCCACCTTCGCGCGCCCGGCGATCGTCTCGAGCGTGCGCACCTGCAGCGTCACGCCGCCTTCGCGCGTGAACTTCAGCGCATTGCCCAGCAGATTCATCAGCACCTGGCGCAGCCGGCCTTCGTCGCCCACCACCGGATCGGGCAGCCCGCTTTCGGCCTGCAAGGCGAAGGTCAATCCCAGATCGTCGCATTGCACCTTGGTGATATCGGCCAGTTCGCCCAGCAGATCCCGCAGATTGTACGGTCGACGGACCAGCTCCAGCTTGCCGGCTTCCAGGCGCGAATGGTCCAGCAGATCGTTGATCAGGCGCACCAGCGCACGCGCGCTCGAGTGGATCAGCCGCGCCGTATGCCGCGCTTCGTCGTCCAGCTTCATGTCCGTCAACAGGTCGGCCAGGCCCATCACCGCGTTCAGGGGCGTGCGCATCTCGTGAGCCAGGCCCGCGAAGAACTGCGTCCGCTCCTGCCCGGTGGACTGGAGCGCCATCGCCCGCTGGTTCGCTTCATCGAGAGTTCGCGTCAGTTGCAGGTTGGCGACGGTCAGCTCGGCGGTGCGCTCGGCGAACCGGCGCTCGAGATTGATGTTCGCTTCCTGCAGGCGGACCATCGCTTCGTCGGGAATGATCTGTCGGGAATCCGCGGCGCGCGCACGGACGACGGCCACGACCAGATCGCAACCGCCGTCGCGAACGGCGTGGGCCGCGACCTCGATCGGGATCACGGCGCCATCGGCGCGGCGAAGGGAAGCGGCCAGACGCACACCGTCGGCGGTCTCGCGCACCGACCGGTAGATGGCGCCGGCCCCCGCACGGTCGACGGCCGGGTGCAGATCGACCTGGCTGCGGCCGATGAGATCGTTCGCCGGATATCCGGTCAGCGCGCAGGCGGCGCGATTGGCCAGCACGATGCCACCGGTCGGCCCGTCGGTCACGAAGACCGCATCGGGCGACGCGGAGAACACGCGCTCCATCTGCGCGAGCCAGGCCTGCTGGTTGCCGGAATCCGGGACGCTCACCAAAACTCCTGCCGTTGCACCACGATCGGGGTCGGCTCACGGGGCGCCGCCGCCGCAGCGGGACGAAAGAGCACCACCCTGCTCCTTATCGGCCGGTCGCGCGCTATCTGTAGGCCGGGGCTCACGTTGGCGGTCACCGACGTCCCCGACCGTGCCGCGTTGGTCTTGACAAACAGGACAAGATAGTCCACAATTAGACCCTGATCCGACCGCGATCCCGTCTCCGGAAGGCGTAACGCGATGGCTGTACGCAAGATAGTGACCATCGACGAGGAACTGTGCGACGGCTGCGGCGACTGCGTGCCGTCCTGCGCCGAAGGCGCCATCCAGATCCTCGGCGGCAAGGCCGTCCTGCTGGCGGACAACCTCTGCGACGGTCTGGGCGCCTGCCTGGGCGAATGCCCGCAGGGCGCCATCAGGATCGAAGAGCGCGAGGCCGACGAATACGACGAGGAAGCGGTCCACGACCACGTGACCCACATGCCGGACCTGCGCCGGGTCGATCTCGGTTCGGGACCTGCGCCGGGTCGATCTCGGTTCGATGCTGGGCGGACCGGCGATGCCGCGCCCCGTCTTCGGCGGCAGCTGTCCCGGTTCGCGCCCGTTGCACTTCCCCACCGCACCCGCGTCAGCCCCAACGCCGGCGCCCGCGCCCGTGGCGGCGCACACGTCCGCCGGTTCGGAACTCCGCCAGTGGCCCATCCAGCTGCATCTGGTGCAGCCGACGGCCTCGTACTTCCAGGGCGCCGACCTGCTGCTGGCCGGCGACTGCTGCGCCTTCGCGAGCGGCGAATTCCATCAGCGCTTCCTGCGCGGCAAGACGCTGGCGATGGCCTGCCCCAAGTTGGACCACGGCCGCGACATCTACCGCGAGAAGCTGACGGCGATGATCGACCAGTCCAACCTGAACACGATCACGGTGCTGATCATGGAAGTGCCTTGCTGCGGAGGGCTGCTGAGCCTGGCGCAGGACGCGGTGGCCGCGGCCGGCCGCAAGGTGCCGATCAAGAAGGTCGTCATGGGCGTGCAGGGTCAGATTCTGCGCGAAGACTGGTGCTGATCCGGCGGTGCCGCTAGCCCACCCGCTGCAGGATGCGGTTCAGGAACGCCAGCACCGCCTGCGTCTTCGCCATCGAGGCGGGGATGACCAGCAGCGTGTTGTCGCCGGCCACCGTGCCGATGATGTCCCGGTTCTGCTGCAGATCCACGAATTCACCCACCGTATGGGCCGCGCCTGGAATCGTGTGGATCACGATGAGGGATTCGTTCGCGTCGATGCCGACGACCTCGGCCCCCACGATCGGACGCAGGGCCTCCGCCTCCGGATCCATCGGCAACGCGTATTGGAGCACGCCGCCCACCGCCAGGCGGCTGACGCCCAGCTCCTTCATGTCGCGTGACAGCGTCGCCTGGGTCACGCCGTAGCCCCGCCGGCCCAGCTCGATCCGCAGGTCCTCCTGCGACGTGATCGTCTGCCCCGTCAGGATCTCCCGGATCGCCGTCTGCCGTTCCGTCTTCGTCATGCGGTGCCGCCGGTCGCTGGATGCATCAGTGGACGACCTCGGTGCCCACGCCTTCCTTCGTGAAGATCTCCAGAAGGAGCGAGTGCTTGACCCGGCCGTCGATGATATGAACCTTGCCCACGCCGGCGTCCAGCGCGCCGAACGCCGACTTGAGCTTCGGCAGCATACCACTGCTGATGATGCCCGTCTCCACCAGTTCGGCGGCATGGGCGCGGTTGACCGAGTGCAGAAGCTCTTCGTTCACCATCACGCCGGGGATGTCGCTCAGGTAGACCAGCTTCTCCGCCTTGAGCGCGGCGGCCAGGCTGCCCGCGGCGACATCGGCGTTGACGTTGTGGATCCGGCCCGCCGCATCGACCCCGATCGGGGCGATGACCGGCAGCACGTCCTGCGCGAACAGCGCCTCCAGGAAGCCGGTGTTGACCCGCGTGACCTCGCCGACCAGGCCCAGGTCCGCCCCGCCGTCGGTCTGCCGCTGCACCAGGAACAGCCCGTTGTCCACGCCGCTGAGCCCCACCGCGCCGCCGTCGTGCTGGTTGATGCGCGCGACGATGTCCTGGTTCGTCTTGCCGCCCAGCACCATCTGCACGACGCCCATCATGGCCTCGTCGGTGTAGCGCTGGCCGTTCACGAAACGCGATTCCAGGCCGATGCGCCCGGCCAGGTCGGTGATGTCCCGGCCGCCGCCGTGCACGATCACCACCCGGATGCCGATCTTCTTCAGCAGCGTGACGTCCTGGGCGAACGTCTCTTTCAGATCGTCATCGACCATCGCCGCGCCGCCGTACTTGATGACGAACGTCGTCCGCTCGTACTGCTGGATGTACGGCAGCGCCTGGATCAGGATCTCGGTCTTGTCGGCGATCGGGATCATCACGTCCTCAAGTCCGGTAGTTGGCGTTGATGGCGACGTACTCCTTGGACAGGTCGCAGGTCCAGAAGACGGCCGATCCGTCGCCGCCGTTCAGGCGGATCGTGATCTCGATCTCGCGGCGCGACAGCACGACCTTCGCCGCTTCCTCGGAGAAGTCGATCCGGTAGTCGCGCCGCAGGATGGGCACGTCGCCGAAATCGATCTCGACCTTCGCCGGATCGAAATCGATGCCCGAGCGCCCCAGCGCGGCCAGGATGCGACCCCAGTTGGCGTCCTCGCCGTTGATGGCCGTCTTGAACAGGCTCGAATTGGCGACCGTGCGCGCGGCCTGCGCGGCCTCCGCCTCGTTGGCCGCTCCCGTGACGCGGATCTCCACGAACTTCGTCGCGCCCTCGCCGTCCATGACGATCATCTTCGACAGCGTCACCAGAACGTGCTCGAGGGCCTTGTAGAACGCCTCGTAGCCCGGCCCGTCCACCGAATCGATGAGCGGATTGCCGGCCTGCCCGTTCGCCAGCACGGCCACCATGTCGTTGGTGCTGGTGTCGCCGTCCACCGAGATGCGGTGGAACGAACGGTCGACCGCCAGCTTCGTCGCGGCCTGCAGCACTTCCGGCGTGACCAGCGCGTCGGTGGTCACGAACGCCAGCATGGTCGCCATGTTGGGCGCGATCATGCCCGAGCCCTTGGCCATGCCGCCCACGGTCACCCGCGCGCCGCCGACCACGCAGCGCACGGCCGATTCCTTCGCGAAGGTATCGGTGGTGCGGATGGCTTCGGCCGCGGCGGTGCCGTCGTCGCCCAGCATCTCGGCGGCCTGGCGGATGCCGCGCCGGATATTGTCCATCGGCAGGTACTGCCCGATGACGCCCGTGGACGCGACCAGCACCTCGCCGGCGTCGATCCCCAGCGCCGCCGCCGTGTCGTTCACCATCGTCCAGGCGTCTTCCAGACCGCGATCGCCCGTGCAGGCATTGGCGTTGCCGCTGTTGATGATGACGGCGCGGATGTGGCGCGACCGCTCCAGCTGCTCGCGGCCCACGACCACCGGCGCCGCCGCCACGACGTTCGTCGTGAACAGCGCCGCGGTCACGGCGGGCGACGTGCTGGTGACCAGGGCGACGTCCTTGCGCAGCTTCTTGATGCCGCAATTGACGCCGGAGGCCTGGAATCCCAGGGGGGCGGTGACGCCTTCGTGCGCGACTTCCATAACGGACTCCCGGTTCTACGACAAGAGGGCGTGTTCGGGGCGTCCGAACACGAGGTTCATGTTCTGCACGGCCTGGCCGGCGGCGCCCTTGACCAGATTGTCGATCACCGAGATCACGACCAGCTTCCCGGTGTGCGGATCGACGAACGCAGCGCAGTCGCAGTAGTTCGTGTGCTGAACGGACCGCAGTTCGGGGATGTGCTCGCCGAAACGGACGAAGGGCTCGTTCCGCCAGTGCTCTGCGTACACGTTCCTGACGTCGGCCGCGGACACCGGCACGGTCAGGTCGGCCTGCACCGTGGTGTGGATGCCCCGCGTCACCGGGATCAGGTGCGGCACGAACGAGAGCGTCACGGGCGCGCCCGCCACCTGTTCGAGCACGGTGGCGATCTCCGGCGTGTGCTGGTGATCGCCGATGCGGTAGGCCCTTACGTTCTCGTTGATCTCGGCGAAGCTCATCTCGACGGCGCTGCTCTTGCCGGCGCCCGAGACGCCCGACAGCGCGTTGACCACGATCCCCCGCGGATGGATCAGCCCGGCCTTCACCGCGGGCAACAGCGCCAGCAGCGCGCTCGTCGGATAGCAGCCGGGGTTGGCGATCAGCTTCGCGGTCCGGATGCGCTCGCGGTTCAACTCGGGCAGACCGTAGACCGCCTCGCCCAGCAGCTGCGGCGCGGTGTGCAGCTTGCGATAGTACTGTTCGTACATGGCCGCGGTCGGCAGCCGCAGGTCGCCGCCCAGATCGATGATGCAGCCGACTTTCCCCAGCAGTTCCGGCACGATCCGCATCGCTTCGCCCGACGGCAGGGCGATGAACACGCAGTCCAGTCCCTCGACCGCGCGGGGATCATACGCCGTCAGCGTGAGCGGCAGCCGCCGGGCCAGGAACGGGTGCACCTCGCCAAGCGCGCGGCCCGCCTGGGCGTGCGCCGTCGCCACCTCGACCCGGACGCCCGGGTCGGAGGCCAACAAGCGCAGCAACTCGCCCCCGGAATAGCCGGAGGCGCCGATGACGGCCAGGCGGAGTGTGGTCTTGGTGTTCATGGTGCTTGCATAAATATGCAGCATGTTGTATATTTATGCAAGACATTTTTCCAGGCGGGGGTCCCGATGCAGCCGAACGAGTCCTTGAGCGATCGCGAAAGTGCTTCATTTTTCCACACTTACAAACGATTACCCCTCGAGCCGGTTTGCGGCGAGGGGATGCACCTGTTCACCGCCGACGGCACACGGTATCTGGACATGTTCGCCGGCATCGCCGTCAACGCCCTGGGCCACGCCCACCCGCGGGTGGTGGGCGCCATCACCGAGCAGGCGGGGCGGTACATCCACGTCTCGAACTACTTCGCGCAGGAGCCGCAGATCCGGCTGGCCGAACTGCTGCTGAAGCACAGCGGCATGGCGCGCGTCTTCTTCGCCAACAGCGGCACCGAGGCGATGGAGGGCGCGCTGAAGATCGCCCGCCGCTGGGGCGGCGAGCGCGGCAAGACCGCCATCACCGGCTTCAGCAACGCCTTCCACGGACGCACCTTCGGCGCGCTGTCGATCATGGACCGCCCGAACTACCGCGACGGCTTCGGGCCGTTCCTGGCCGATTGTTCGTCGCTGCCGTTCAACGACGTCGACGCCCTCAAGGCCGGCGTCGGACCGCGGACCGCCGCTGTCGTCCTGGAATGCGTGCAGGGCGAAGGCGGCATCCGCCCGGTCACACCTGCGTTCGCCGCCGCCCTGAAGGCATTGCGCAGTGAGCACGGCTTCCTCATCATCGCCGACGAGATCCAGAGCGGCGCCGGCCGCACCGGCCGCTTCCTGGCCGCGGATCACTTCGATTTGCAGCCGGATCTGGTCACCCTGGCCAAGCCGATCGGCGGCGGCCTGCCGCTGGGCGCCATCCTGGGCGCCGCGTCGGTCGCGGAAATCCTGCAGCCGGGCATGCACGGAACAACGTTCGGCGGCAACCCGGTGGCCTGCGCGGCGGGCATCGCGGTGCTCGAGGTGATCGAGGAACTCGGCCTGACCGCCCACGCCCGCGAGGTCGGCCAATACTTCCTCGAGCAGTTGCAGGAACTGGCAACCGCGTTCCCCGCCAGGGTGAAGGAAGCGCGCGGCCTGGGCCTGATGGTCGCCCTGGAACTGACCGGCGAAGCGGATCCGGTCGTGTCCGCCATGCGCGACCGCGGCATCCTCATCAACGCCACCGACAAGACCGTGCTGCGGTTCGTGCCGCCGCTGATCGTGACCCGCGCGGAGATCGACGCGACGGTGGCGGCATTGCGCGAGGTGCTGGCCCGGGCCGACGCCTGAGCCGCGGCGAATCCCGGCATCAAGTCCGGCCCGCCATGGTCGATATTCCAGGGGCGTCGTGTCTTCTTTTTCAGGGAGTCGCCCCATGCGCCTGCTCACGCGCTCTGATTTCGATGGCTTGGCCTGCGCCGTCCTGCTGGTGGAAGCGGGCGTCGTCGACACTTTCGAATTCGTCCATCCCAAGGACCTGCAGGACGGGCTGGTCGAGGTCACGTCCAACGACGTGCTGGCCAACGTGCCCTACGTGCCCGGCTGCGGCCTCTGGCTCCGGCTCCTGGAAACGCACGCCTTCGCCGGCTGCAGCCGGATCGTCCCCAGCTGCGCGCGCGTCATCTACGACTACTACGGCGGCGCCGCGACCTTCGGCCGCTACGACGAGAACGGCCTGATGAAGGCGGTCGACCGCTGCGACAGCGGCCAACTGACGCCGCGCGACATCCTGCACCCGACCGGCTGGATCCTGCTGTCGTTCGTCATGGATCCCCGCACCGGCCTGGGCTACCACCGGGACTACCGCATCTCGAACTACACGCTGATGAGGGAACTCATCGAGTACTGCCGCGTCATGTCGGCCGAACAGATGCTGGACCTGCCCGACATCCAGGAGCGCGTCGCGCGCTACCGCTCCCAGGAGCGCGCCTTCGAAGCGATGATCCAGGAAAACTCCCGCCTCCACGGCGACCTGCTGGTCATCGACCTGATGCAGGTCGCCGACCTCAAGGCCGGCAACCGCTTCCGCGAGTACGCGATGTTCCCCGAAGCGAACATCTCGCTGCGCATCTTCTGGGGCAAACTGCGCGAAATGGTCGTCTTCACCTGCGGCCACAGCATCTTCAACCGCACATCGACGGTCAACGTCGGCCAATTGATGCTGCAGTACGGCGGCGGCGGCCACACCCGCGTGGGCTCATGCCAGGTGCCGGTCGAGGACTGGATGCGGGTGCGGGATGAACTGGTCGAAGCGATGTCGGGGGTGGCGGAACACGTCGGGTGAGCGAGTCGGCTGAACAGCGCGCACTTGCGCCGGCGCAAGTCGGGAGGTGCGGCGCTGGCTTG
>JFJP01006036.1_pt1 | contig 10548 bp, 9 predicted proteins | sample 431651 | NCBI WGS metagenome assembly JFJP01 (sample SAMN02602958, study PRJNA72255) | Microbial mat metagenome, whole genome shotgun sequencing project. | biome: fresh water; feature: sink hole; material: water; isolation source: purple microbial (photo- and chemosynthetic) mats found in... | reverse complement strand
CAAAAGCTGGCGATAAGCCAACTAGGTCACAGTTGTCGCCGGAAGCGGTGGCGATGCAGCAGATGATGCGGGGGATTCATTTTTGAGCCTTTAAATCGGAGCGAGGTGGTTTCAAAGAAAGCTATTTTGACGACGGTGTGATCCTGCGCTGACACCTGGTATTGGATAATCATGGCTTTGGCGTGATCGTTGGCAGACGCTTGAGTATTGCCGCGTGAGTCGCGTGTTGCTTCAACAGCATCCAGTGAAGGTTTTATGCAAGAAAAAATTTATGTTGCCGGTCATCTTGGCATGGTCGGCAGTGCCATTGTGCGCACCTTGCTGGGTCAGGGCGTGATTGCCAACCAGATCGTCAGTCGCAGCCATGCCGAGCTTGATCTATGCAACCAGGCTGCTGTGCAGGCATTTTTTGCGGCAGAAAAACCCACGCAGGTATATTTGGCGGCGGCCCGGGTTGGTGGCATACATGCCAATAACACCTATCCAGCCGAGTTCATCTACGACAACCTGATGGTGCAGGCCAACGTCATTGATGCGGCTTTCAAAAATGGCGTGCGGCGACTGCTGTTTTTGGGCTCCAGTTGCATTTACCCACGCAACGTGGCCCAGCCGATGCGGGAAGACGCCTTGCTAACCGGTACGCTGGAGCCTACCAACGAGCCCTATGCCATCGCCAAAATCGCCGGCATCAAGCTGTGCGAGAGTTACAACCGTCAGTACGGTGCCGGCCATGGTGTTGATTACCGCAGCGTCATGCCGACCAACCTGTATGGTCCCGGTGACAACTACCACCCGCAAAACAGCCATGTCATCCCGGCGCTGATCCGCCGCTTTCATGAGGCCAAGGTCAGTCAGGCCCCCTCGGTGGTGATTTGGGGCAGCGGAACGCCCAAGCGCGAATTTTTGTATGTTGATGACATGGCGGCGGCCAGCGTGTTTGTGATGAACTTGCCCAAAGCGGTGTATGACCTGCATACCCGGCCCATGCTAAGCCACATCAATGTTGGTTTTGGGCGCGACATCACCATTGCCGAACTGGCCCGTGAGGTGGCACGCGTGGTGGGCTATCCGGGCCAGATCACCTTTGACCCGGGTCAGCCTGACGGCATCCCGCGCAAGTTGATGGACAGCAGCCGGCTTAACCAGTTGGGTTGGACAGCGCGGGTCCAGTTGGCCGATGGGCTGGCGCTGGCCCACCAGGACTTTATAAGTAAAATTGGCCTCTAGCCCTCATGGGATAAGCGCTATCAGTTATAAATTAGATAGCATTCATGGTCTGCTACCGCGTAGAACACGCCCGCGTGTAGATCGGTAAATGGGCTTATTTCGTGTTCTGCCTCGACCACACATTGCCGCATTCAATTTTCTGAAACTCCCATGACCCAAATACAAAAAACCGCACTCATCACGGGCATCACCGGCCAGGATGGCTCTTACCTGGCTGAATTTTTGCTTGACAAGGGCTACATCGTCCATGGCATCAAGCGCCGCGCCAGTTCGTTCAACACCCAACGGGTGGATCACATCTACCAGGACCCGCACATTGACAATGCACGCTTCAAGCTGCACTACGGCGACCTGAGCGACACCAGTAACCTGACACGCATCATCCAGTTGACCCAGCCCGATGAGATTTATAACCTTGGCGCGCAAAGCCATGTGGCGGTGAGTTTTGAGAGCCCCGAATACACCGCTGATGTCGATGGCATGGGCACGTTGCGCATTCTGGAGGCCATCCGCATTTTGGGGTTAGCACAAAAAACCCGCTTTTACCAAGCCTCTACCTCCGAGCTGTATGGCTTGGTGCAGGAAACCCCGCAGCGCGAAACCACCCCGTTTTACCCCCGCAGCCCCTACGCCGTTGCCAAGTTGTACGCCTACTGGATCACGGTGAACTACCGCGAAGCCTATGGCATGTATGCCTGCAACGGCATTTTGTTCAACCACGAAAGCCCGCGTCGGGGTGAAACCTTTGTCACCCGCAAGATCACCCGAGGCCTGGCTAACATCAGCCAGGGGCTGGAAAGTTGCCTTTACATGGGCAACATTGATGCCCTGCGCGACTGGGGTCACGCCAAAGATTATGTGAGGATGCAGTGGCTGATGCTGCAGCAAGCGCAGGCCGAAGATTTTTGTGTCGCCACCGGCGTGCAGTACAGCGTGCGCCAATTCATTGAAAAAACCGCTGCTGCGCTCGGGCTGTCACTGCGTTGGGAGGGGCAGGGCGTATATGAGGTGGCTTATGCCGTCCTGACAGACGAGGCGCGCCACACCATGCCCTTGTGTTCTACCAACCAGCCCATCATCCGCATCGACCCGCGTTACTACCGTCCCGCCGAGGTCGAAACCCTGCTGGGCGACCCAAGTAAAGCGAAACAAAAGCTGGGTTGGGTGCCGGAGATCACGCTTGAAGAGATGGTGGAGGAGATGGTGGCGCATGATTTGGCAGAAGCAAAAAAAAATGCCTTGCTCCGGCAGATCGGCTTTGCGGTGAATGTTAGTGTTGAATAATGGTTTGTGACGGCGTTCACGATGCGGCGCGATGCTACCAATGGTTCACAGGTGGATCCAACTGGGGTGCAAAGATGTGGGTCGTTACAGTTTCTGACAAGAGCTCTCGTGAAGATTGGAGTCTTCCCTGAACTGCCGAGTCAAAAATGAGTGTGTGGGTCCCGTGAACAAGCGGACGGGTGCGTTGCTGGTATCGGGTCAGATTGCCAAGGTTTCCGACAAATGCGATGGGTGCATACATCCTGATCTGTTGACATGGCGGGCTTGTCAGCAGGGCAGCTGATCCAGATGACCCTTACGGCCAGTGAAGCAGACACACGCAAACCGATCCAATAATTCATCGATGTCCGTCAAAAATAATATTGCTGCTAATTTTTTGGGAACCGGTGTCGTCGCTTTGGCTCCGATACTGGCTTTGCCTTGGTATTTGTCAGCGCTGGGTTCATCGCAGTTTGGCTTGATAGGTTTCATGACTTTGTTTCAATCGGTACTGGGGTTGATAGACGCAGGCATGGGGCAAGCGCTGGTGCGAGAAATGGCTGTTCGTTTTGGTGTGACGCACAAAGCGCGGCTCAAAACAGCCGTACTGTTGTTCGGGTTTGAGCGAATTTACTGGATTTTTGCGCTGTCCGTTGGATTCCTAGCATGGCTGTTTGCTGGGTGGATCGCTTCAAGTTGGCTCCATTTGGGTGCCTTGCCACTATCGGCGGGCAGGATCGCTGTTGAAGGTGCTGCTGCTATTTTTGCGGCGCAGTTTCCGGGGTCGGTGTATCGCAGCTTGCTGGTGGGTGCGCAAGCGCAGGTCCGTTTGAATATGGTGATGTTGGCGGGTGCGTTGCTCAGGCATGGCGGAGCTGTGGTCGCAGTGTTGCTCTGGCCAAGTTTGGCAACCTATGCCATGTGGAGCGCTGGGGTAGCGCTGCTCGAAACATGGGTTCGCCGCCACTTGGCCTGGAAACTGCTGGGCGTCGAAACGCATCAGATTGCATGGGACACTGAAGAGTTGCGCCCGGTCTGGCGTACAGTGATTGGCTTGTCTGGGGCCGCTCTGCTGGGTGCCCTAACCGTGCAAATGGACAAGATCGTGTTGAGCCGAATGGCGACATTGGAGCAATTCGGGTTCTATACGATAGCCGCTAGTGTTGCGCTGGGATTGTTGCTGTTCATGCATCCGCTGATTCAGGCGGTGTTGCCTCGTGCCATTCAGTTGCGTGGTGAGCCGGCGGCTTTGCGCAGTCTCTGCGTCAAACTGTCTGGCCTGATCGCCGTCATGGTTGTCGTTGGTGCAGTGGTGTTTGTGCTATCTGGCCACTGGCTGCTGACGATTTGGCTCTACAACGCTCAGGCGGTGGCCGTGATTTACCCGTTACTGACGGTTTTGCTAGCAGGAACCGCCTTGAACGCTTTTTACAATGTTGGATACATTCATTGGCTTGTGCATGGCAAGGTTCGGCGGGTACTACAGGTCAACGCAGTTTCGTTGATGCTGGCCGTTACGTTGGTTCCCTTGTTGGTGGCATGGCAAGGTAGTATGGGTGCCACCTTTGGCTGGTTGGTCATCAACCTGATCGGTCTTTTGCTCAGTCTTGAGTGGTTAAGGCGCAAGCCGCATGAAACAAATCATTAGAAAAATCCATTGGATACTCAGCGCACAGTTTGGGATTGACCTGAGGCGACTGGCTCGCTCGCTGGCCGGGATCCCCCGCTATGGGTTTGCATGGTTGCGTTTTCGTCGTGGCTATCAAGGTCGGCTGAATTTTTTGCCTTGCCTGAGTGATTGGCACGAGGAAGGTGGCACGACTCAGACCGAGTATTTTCTGCAGGACTTGCATGTGGCGCGGGCCATCCATCAAGCCAAGCCGCAAAGGCATGTCGATATTGGTTCTCGCATTGACGGATTCGTCGCCCATTTGGCGAGTTTTCGGGATGTTGAGGTCTTTGATATTCGGCCCGTTAGTTCTGTAATCGAGGGCGTTGTTTTCCGACAATCCGACCTGATGAATCCACCTGACTCGCTGGTTGATTACTGTGATTCGTTGTCATGCCTGCATGCCCTGGAGCATTTTGGCCTGGGGCGTTATGGCGACCCGATCGACCCGCAAGGCTATGTTGCCGGATTTGAAAACATGGTGAGAATTATTCGGCCTCTTGGCACTTTTTATCTGGCCGTTCCAGTTGGTCAAGAGCGTGTGGAGTTCAATGCGCACCGGGTATTCAATCCACAGGCATTGGTACAACTCGCCACCGACAAGGGGTTGATGCTGAAGGCACTGGCCTGGGTAGGTGTTGATCACCAATTGACGAAAGCGACGGATCTGCAGCGCGATCTGCTTGCATTGTCAGAATTGGACTACAGTTTAGGCATATTTACATTTGTAAAAAATAATAATTAAATCATGAAGAAGTTTTTAAAAAATATTGCAGGAGTTGATGCCAATAAAAATAATCGCGACCAATGGCTAAAGCATACCTTAGATGCTGTTCCTGCACATAATAGAATATTAGATGCGGGCGCTGGAGAACTACTAAATAAACCGTTATGTCGGCATCTTAATTATGTATCGCAGGATGTTTGCCAATATGAAGGAACGGGTAACAAGCAGGGCTTGCACATGGGTAAATGGAATACCAGCCAAATTGATTTAGTTTGTGATATTGTGGCAATACCCGAGCCTGATGCTTCGTTTGATGTCATTTTATGCAGTGAAGTGTTGGAGCATTTGCCAGACCCACTCAAAGCGCTGGATGAGTTTTCACGTCTTCTTAAACCAGGAGGCAAACTCATTCTGACCGCGCCGTTCGCTTCGTTGGTGCACTTTGCACCCTACCATTACGCCAGCGGTTTGAGTCGATATTGGTATGAGTACCACTTGCCGCTTCGTCATTTTGACATCCAGGCATTGACTCCCAATGGTGATTGGTTTATTTACCTGAAACAGGAAATCTTTCGCTTGCCCGGCATGGCACGTCGCTATGGTGACTGGCACTGGCCGCTGGCTTATCTAGTGGCGATTTTCAGTTTTATTTATTATTCGCTACGCTTCTCTTCACGCTCCGCAACCGATGTGGCGTGTTTTGGTTGGCATTGCGTGGCAATCAAGCAATGAGGATGCTTACATGTTTTTCCCTGAAAAATTAGCGTCGATTCGCCCGCAGGACAAAGTGCTTGAAATCGGTCCCGGGGTCACGCCACATCCCAGAAGCAATGCGTTTCTGGAACTGGCATTCGACACAGCAGAGGACAAAATATCTCAGCGCGGCGGTGACACACAGGATGTGGGCTTTGGAACAAGGCCGATTCATTTCTATGATGGTAACAAGTTTCCTTTTATAACTGGTGAGTTTGACTATGTGATCTGCTCGCATGTGATAGAACATGTATCAGATCCGATCTATTTCCTTGATGAATTATTTAGAGTGGGCGGTGGACGTGGCTATCTTGAATACCCTTTGATTACATATGAATATTTATATGATTTCAAAGTTCATCTACATTTTGTAAAGCTTGACGAATCACTCAGTACTTTGAAATTTCTTCCAAAAATAGAAACATCTTTTGATGAATTTTCTGACTTAAGTCGGTTTTTTAACCACACACTTGAATGCGGTTGGGATGATCTCTGTGCTGCCAACAAAAATTTGTTTTTCGAAGGGTTTGAGTTTGAACGGCCTTTTGCTGTCAAAAAGGCAAGCGCCATTGGAACTCTGATGCCACCTATCAGCATGATTCCATCAAAGTCTGGTTTTCGAAAAATTTTCAGCAGCGCTTTGAACCGTTTCCGTCTTTAAGAATTTTTTCTGAGATCTAAGGATGATTTGTGTTCGTCTTGATGGGGGTTTGGGAAACCAGATGTTTCAATATGCAGCAGGCCGCGCATTGGCCATACGCCACCAGACCGGGTTGGTGATGGATTTGTCCACCTTGACAAAAAACAACCCTCGTGTGACGGCGCGTTCCTTTGAACTAGGGCATTTTTCGCACACCGGCAAATTGCTGGACAAGGACATATCATGGCGTTTGCCCTGGCTACACCGAGTGCCTGTGCTGTCATTTTGTTTGGGTCCGTGGCGTGCTTTCGTCGAAAAGGGTGCCGCCTGGCAGCCCGGTTTCGACAAGCTTCGTGATCAAACCTGCCTGATTGGCTATTGGCAGAGTCACCGCTACTTTTCCCAGGTGGGACAAGTTTTGGCGAAAGAGTTTGAACCGGCTGATGCGCTGTCAGCGCTGAGCCAGGTGGTGGCCAGCCAGATCGCGACCTGCGCATCGGTTGCAGTGCATGTGCGTCGAGGTGACTATGTTTCTCTTGCTAGTGCGGCACAATTTCATGGCGCTTTACCCTCCTCTTATTACGCAGCGGCTTTGCGCAGGGTGAACCAACAGGTCACAGAACCGCATGTGTTTGTTTTTTCGGATGATCCACAGTGGTGTCGTGAGAATCTGCCGTGGAGCGGAGCAGCTAGCTATGTCAACCATAATGCCGGGCCGGATGCCTGGCAAGATTTGGTCTTGATGGGGCGCTGCAAGCACCATGTCATCGCCAACAGTTCTTTCAGCTGGTGGGGTGCCTGGTTGGCTGATCAGCGCCGGGGCACGACGGGGCGGATGGTCCTGGCGCCAAAACGTTGGTTTGCAGGAACAGCCGAACAGCATTTGCAGGACCGTTACCCACAGCATTGGGAGACGGTTGGATGAGTTTGCCATCGGGTAATGATTTGCCGACGGTTTCATGGTTGCTTTGTACCCATGTGGCCAACGCCCAATTGCAGCGGGCTGTGCAATCTTGTCTGGACCAGAGTTTCACTGATTTTGAGTTGTTGCTGATCATTAATGGTTCGTCGGCCGCTGAATTGGCCAATGTGGTGACAACATGGTTTGGCCCGGACCCGCGGGTGCGTATTTACACCACAGAGGTACGTCACCTGATATTTAGCCTGTCACTCGGACTGCACCACGCACGCGCCGATCTTGTTGCGCGCATGGACAGTGACGATTTGTCCACGCCTGACCGACTGGTGCAGCAAGTGGCGTTTATGCGTGAGCACCCCGAGGTCGCTGTGCTGGGCAGCGCTTACCAGATCATTGATGCCAACGACCAAGGGCAAATGACCATCACACTTCCTTTGGCGGACGCAGCAGTGCGACGTGCCCTGTTGTGGGGCAACCCGTTGTGCCATCCCAGCGTGATGTTTCGGCGCCAAGTGGTGCTCGATGTGGGAGGCTATTTGGGTGGTTTGCATGCCGAGGACTACGACCTCTGGCTGTGCCTGGCGGCCAATCCGGCCATCAAGTTTGCAAATCTTGAAACGGTTTGTCTGGGTTATCGCAGTGTCGGCGTGGGCACGGCGCGGCGGGCGCGCTCAGGCTATGCGTCCATGGCTTCGGCGCAGTTTCGGCATTTTGTGAATGGTTTTGGCATCCGATGGCTATTGGCCGCCTTGCTGTCCACCCTTAAAGCCTTTGTCCGGTCCGACAAAGCGCGCCAAGGCGCGACATGAAAACTGTTGCCATCATCTCAAGCCAGGCCTTTTCGTTGGTCAACTTTCGTGGCCGCCTGATTGTTGATTTGGTGGCCCAAGGGGATCAGGTGTATGCACTGGCACCAGACTATAGTGCTGACTTTCGTGTTCAAGTGACTGAATTAGGTGCGATCCCGGTTGACTTTGAGTTGGCCCGCACCGGCATGAGCCCGTGGCGCGACCTGTTTGACATGGCTCGGCTGACCGTGCTGCTGCGCAAATTAAAGCCCGATGTCACCTTAAGCTATTTCATCAAGCCGGTCATTTATGGCACGCTTGCCGCTTGGGCGGCGCGTGTGCCACACCGGGTGGCCATGATTGAAGGTTTGGGCTATGTGTTCACCGCAACCGGCAACAAACTGTCCTGGCCGCGGGTGCTGTTGCGCGAAGGCGTCTCGCTGCTGTATCGGATGGCGTTGTCGCGGGCGCACCGGGTCATCTTTTTGAATAAAGATGACATTTTTGATTTTCTCAAACAGGGCTTGGTCGACTTACCCAAAATCTGTCATCTGGAGGGCATTGGGGTTGATCTTGACTATTGGAGCGTTGCTGTGCCAGTTTCCAGTCCGGTGACGTTTTTGCTGGCCGCGCGGCTGCTGCGGGAAAAAGGAATCCTCGAATTTGCACAGGCAGCCACCCAGGTCAAAAGGCTTCGACCGCAGACGCGATTCATCCTGCTGGGGGCATTAGACCCCAATCCGGGTAGCCTGGACATTGGACAGGTGCAGCGGCTGGTTGATGACGGCATCGTCGAGTGGCCAGGTCATGTCAACCTCAAGCCCTGGATGGCGCAGGCCAGCGTGTATGTCTTACCCTCCTACCGCGAGGGTTTGCCGCGCAGCACGCAGGAAGCCATGGCCATGGGGCGTGCGGTGATCACCACAGATGTTCCGGGTTGCCGGGAAACCGTCATGGACGGTGTCAACGGATTTTTGGTGCCGGTACGCAACGCGGTTGCACTAGCCCAAGCCATGTTGAAGTTTGTCAATCATCCGGAATTGATTGAAGTCATGGGCTTGCAGAGTCGGCGCATGGCAAAAGAGCGATTTGATGTCAGAAAAATCAATCCGCAGTTGCTCAAAGTGCTGGATTCAGGCCGTGCTCACCCTGAAACAGCACCGATCAGTCCGGAGCCTGATCACGCTGTGGGCTACAGCGCAGGTACTGATATCGAAGAGGTGGGAACTGAGCGTGTTGTCGTCTCGGTGTCGGTAGTCAGTCACGGGCAAATGGGTTTGGTGAAGTTGTTACTGCAAGATATTGCGCTGCATTGCCGGAACGAGAGCCTGGAATTGCTTTTGACACTCAATTTTGACGAATTTTTGCCTTTTGACCCTAATGGTTTCTTTTTTCCGGTCACGGTGATTCGCAATGAAAAACCCAAAGGATTCAGTGCCAATCACAATCACGCATTTGGCATAGCCCGAGGTGACTATTTCTGCGTTGTCAATCCAGCTATTCGGTTTGATATCAGTCCCTTTTCTGTATTGCTTGCCTGTTTTCAAAATCCTCATATCGGAGTTGTCGCCCCATTGGTCTTTGGCCCTTCCGGAGAGATTGAAGATAGCAAAATAACTTTCCCGACACCGAAAAAAATTCTCAAGAAGGTCTTTGCCAAAACTCCTGAAAATGACAACTTTCCTGGATTAGATCTGATCCATCCAGATTGGGTTGGAGGGGTGTTCATGTTGTTTCGGCGCTCCGTTTTTGAGATGATTAAAGGTTTTGATGAACGTTATTATTTATATTATGAAGATGTTGATATCTGCGCCAGACTCAAGTTATCAAGCTTTCAGACGGTCGTATGCCCTTCAAGCCCCATCGTGCACCGTGCGCAACGCAGCAGCCATCGCAACATTAAGTATTTGCGCTGGCACGTGGCGAGCATGACGCGGTTTTTCACTTCGCCGGTTTACCGGCAACTTCGTCGACTGCGCTGGTTATGAAACTGCTGGTAACAGGGGCTAACGGGTTGGTGGGTCGGGCAACGTGTGCAGCGCTAAAAAATCGCGGTTTTACCGTACTGGCTGGTTTGCGATCGTTCCCGGTCAGAGAGCCGGAATTTGATGTTGCGCTGGTTGGCCGTATTAACGCCCAGACCAACTGGCAAGCCGCGCTGTCAGGCATCAGCATTGTTGTGCACCTTGCGGCGCGGGTTCACGTCATGGATGATCATTGCGCCGATTCGCTGGCCGAGTTTCGATGCGTCAATGTGCAGGGCACGCTGAATCTGGCACGCCAGGCGGCGGCTGTAGGCGTGGTGCGTTTTGTGTTTGTCAGTTCGGTCAAGGTCAACGGCGAGCAAACCTTGCCCGGACAGCCTTTTTCCGAAGATGATGCACCGGCCCCCCAGGATGCCTACGGCCAGAGTAAATATGAAGCCGAACAGGGTTTGCGCCAAATCAGCACGCAAACCGGCCTGGAAGTCATCATCATCCGCCCGCCGCTGGTCTACGGCCCGGGTGTCAAAGCCAACTTTGCGGCACTGATGGGCGCCGTACAGCGAGGCTGGCCCTTGCC
>JFJP01040865.1_pt1 | contig 10549 bp, 5 predicted proteins | sample 431651 | NCBI WGS metagenome assembly JFJP01 (sample SAMN02602958, study PRJNA72255) | Microbial mat metagenome, whole genome shotgun sequencing project. | biome: fresh water; feature: sink hole; material: water; isolation source: purple microbial (photo- and chemosynthetic) mats found in... | reverse complement strand
TATGTTAAAACGGCTGGTATGGGTCGTCCATCTACTGGTTATTCAGATAATATTATGTCGGGTTTCCGTCAATGGTATCAAACTAACGTAGATTTAGGAGCACAAAAAACATTGTATGAACAAACGGGAAAAAACCTAACATGGAACCCCCATTCTGCAACTGATTTAACTACTGCCTATTGGGATAATCCATATTGGATTCGCTACGAAAATTATGAAAAAGATAGTCGTAGTAGATTAGTAGGTTATGCACAGTTGGACTGGCAAATTACGAGTGACTTAAAAGCTATGGGTCGTTATGCAATGGATACCTATAGTGAATTACAAGAAGAACACAAAGCTGTTGGTTCAGGACCAGGTGAATTTGGTGTTGGACGAAATGATGTAGGTTCAGGTTATTCAAGATATTCAAGAGATTTTACCGAAAGTAATCTCGATTTCATGTTGAATTACCACAAACGTTTTACTGATGATTTGGACTTTACAGCGTTATTAGGTAGTAATATTCGTAGAACTAAAATTGAAAGAGTGTTTGCATCAACTAACAATGGGCTTGCTGTGGCTAAAGTATATGCTTTAAGCAATAGTGTTGATCCAATGCTCCCACCAGAAGAGTCTTTAACTCAAGTTGGAGTTAATGGTTATTATGGCAGTATGTCTCTAGGATATAAAAGTACTTATTTCCTTGATGCAACTTTACGTAATGATATCTCTTCTACTTTACCTGTTAAAAATAGATCATTCTGGTATCCTTCTGTAACGACTAGTGTTATTTTCTCTAATTTATTGAATTTAGACTGGATGAATTTAGGAAAAGTTAGATTAAATTATGCAGAGGTAGGTAGTGGAGCTCCTGCTTTAAGTGTAAAAGATACTTATTTAGCAAATGCACCATTTAGTGGAACTTCATTGGTAACTGTTCCTAATACTAAACTAAATGAAATGCTTCGTCCAGAAAGACAAGCATCGTGGGAGGCAGGTTTAGAATTAAGTCTTTTAAAAAATCGTTTAGGTTTAGATTTATCAATTTACAAAGACAATACTTATGATCAGTTGATGCCAGTTTCTATTTCTTACGTTACTGGATATTCTTCTAAATGGGTAAATGCAGGAGAAATTGAAAACAAAGGAGTAGAAGTTCAATTGAAAGGAACACCTTTTAAAACGAAAGATTTTGCTTGGGATGTTAATATCAACTGGGCGAAAAATACAAGTATGGTTAAAGAATTATATACTGACGAAGCTGGAAACGAAGTTAAAAATCTTCAGATTGCGTCTTTACAAGGGGGGGTAAGTATTAATGCTAAAGTAGGTCAACCTTATGGAGCTATATTGGGGTCTGATTTCCAATATCATGAAAATGGTGGTAAATTAGTTAGCGCTACAACTGGTCGTTACCTGAAAACAGCTACAAATGACCAAGTTATTGGAAACATTAATCCAGATTGGACAGCAGGTATCAATAACTCGTTCAAATATAAAAATTTAACTTTTAGTTTCTTAGTTGACATTCAACAAGGTGGCGATGTATTCTCACTCGATATGTGGTACGGAATGGGAACCGGTTTATATGCCGAAACTGCAGGATTGAATGATTTAGGGAATCCTCGTCGTGATCCTATTGCAGGAAAAGATGCAACAAACAAAACCTATGCTGCAAATTCTGGTGGAACTTTAAATCCGGGTGTATTAGCTGATGGCTCTGAAAACTGGGTTCGTGTAAGTGAACAAACTTATGGTGCTGCTGGTTGGGCTGTTGACCCTAACAAGCGTTACGTTTACGATGCATCTTATGTTAAACTAAGAGAATTGTCGCTTAGTTATGATTTGCCAAAAGAATGGATTAAAAAATTATATTTAACTGGTGCATCTGTTGGTGTAGTTGGTTCAAATCTTTGGATTATTTCAAAAAATTTACCTTATGCTGATCCAGAGGCAAGTCAAGGTTCTGGTAATATCCAAGGATGGCAATCGGGTGTAATGCCAGCTACTCGTAATTTAGGTGTTACTTTAAACTTACAATTTTAAAACAAGAGATTTATGAAAAAGATATTATTAATTATCGTTGTCCTTGTATCTGCATTCACCGGATGTACAGATCAGTTTGAAGATTTCAATACGGACAAAAAGAATCCGGCAATTGTACCTGGCGAGTCTCTTTTCTCGAATGCTCAAAAAGAGTTAGCCGACTATACAAGCAATACAAATGTGAACATCAATATTTTTAAATTGATGGCTCAATATTGGACTGAAACAACCTATATTGATGAAGCTAATTATGATTTAGTTACTCGTAATATATCTACAAGTATCTATTTCAGAATGTATTTACGTGTACTCACAGATTTAAAAGAAGCAGCTAAACTTATTGATGCAGATGCTAAAATGGATGCAAAAGAGAAACAAAATAAACTCCAAATTATTGAAGTTTTAAATGTTTATTGTTATTCGCATTTAGTAGATGTTTTTGGAGCTATTCCATATAGTGAATCTTTGGATGTTGAGAATGTATATCCAAAATATGAAAGTGGAGCTTCAATTTATACATCTTTATTTACTCGATTGGATGCAGCTATCTCAAAAATTGATAAGAGTGCTGATAGTTTTGGGTCATTAGATTTGTATTATGGAGGTGATACAGAAGCATGGGTTAAGTTTGCCAATATGCTTAAAGTTAGAATGGCTATAACAATTGCTGATGCTGATGATGCAAAAGCTAAAGCAGCCATTGAAGCAGCTTATGCAAATGCTTTTAGTTCAAATAGCGATGATTGTAAAATAAGTTATCTTACTTCTTCGCCAAACTATAATCAATTATATGCCGATTTGATTGCTTCTGGACGTAAAGATTTTGTTCCTGCAAATACAATAGTTGATGCAATGGCAGAGATTAATGATCCTCGTTTAAATGCATATTTTAGAGACAAAATGGAAGTTCAGTTCCCCAAAGAGGGTAATGTAAGCCAAAGTGATACCATTTTAATAAGTCAACCAATAAGACTTTTCTATAATGATAATACTTCTGCTTATAAAAATCCAGATTCAATTGTTTTAAAAGGTGATGCAACAAAAAAAGTATATGGAATTATTGTTCCTCAAAGTGATACTATTTTAGCTCCAACCTACTATCTTGGAGGTGAATATGGCTTCCCGAACTCGTATAGCCAATGTTCACATATTTCTGCTACAGTAGAAGCTCCTGATTTTCCAGGTATAATGGCTACTTACACCGAACAATGTTTTTACTTGGCGGAAGCTGCTGAAAGAGGTTACTCAGTTGGCAAAACTGCTGCTGAATGGTACGAAGAAGGCATTAAAGCTTCTTTTGATGCATGGAGTGTTAGTGGTGCTAGTGCCTATTTAGCTAAACCAGAAGTAGCTTACGCAACTGCAACCGGAACTTGGAGACAAAAAATTGGTATCCAGTCGTGGATTGCTAATTATACTCGTGGTTACGAAGCATACAATAACTGGAGAAGACTTGATTTCCCTGTATTAAATTTACCAGAACAAGCTACAACTTATAGCGATATACCAGTTCGTTTTACTTTCCCTGTTAATGAACAAACGCTTAATGCTGAGCAATACAAAGCGGGTGCATTATTGGTTGGTGGTGATGTAATTGGAACTAAAATATTCTGGGATAAATATTAATCTGCAATTATTAAAAGAGGAGCTGTTTCAGATATACGAAACAGCTCTTTTTTTTTCTTTTGAATAAATTATTTTCTCTACTTGTTTTAGCAGTGATGGTGTGATTTATGACAATTGATATACCTTTGTTGAATGATAAATACTTTTTTATTTAAAATAATCCTCTTTAAATCATCTATTTGCACGTTGAAAAGTAATAAAATATCTATTATTCTTGTTGTTTTGTTTTTTGCACAATTCACGCATAATTTTTTAAATGCTCAGAAACCGTATGATTTAAGAAATGATACTACCAAAACTGTATCGTTTGAAACAATTGTGCCGAGATTAGAAAATCTACATCAAGTAAGGTTTTATTATAAGCCTGAATGGTTTTTAGGCAAAATGTTTCGAGAATCAATAATACACTTATCATTGAATTCTGCCATCGAGGTTTTATCACGAATGGCAAATTTAACTACAAAACAAATTACGCCAATTGATTATGTTTTTGTTCCAATTGAACTCCTTGATTATTCAGCTAAAGTGAACAATAAAGGTGTTTTATTAATTGGCGAGCAAAATGGAAATGACTCCAATAGCTCCATAACAATTTCTGGTCGTATTATTGACTTTAAAAATGGTAAACCACTAGATGGAGCAAGGTTAACTATAGATAATCTTAATTTAAATTCCATATCGGACAAGAATGGAAGATACAAAATTGTTATTCCATCAGGAGAATTCGATATACGATTAAATTATGTTGGTTATGAAGAAAATTTCCGTCGAATTAGAGTTTTTGGATCCGGGATTGTAGACTTTGAACTTTCTGAAACAACAATTAGATTAAAAGATCTTGAAGTTACCGATAGAGCAGGAAATTTAAATGTTTTACGTACGCAGATGAGTTCAATTAGAATGAATCCTAAAATGATTAAAGAGTTGCCCTCATTTTTAGGAGTCAAGGATGTTGTTAAAAGCATGACTTTGCTACCAGGTGTACAATCGACTGGTGAGTTTGGAACAGGTTTCTTTGTACGTGGTGGAAGTGCAGACCAAAATTTAATACTAATAGAAGATATTCCTATCTTTAATTCTGCCCACGCATTTGGTTTAGTTTCATCTGTCAATTCCGATGCTGTTTCATCGGTTACACTGCTAAAAGCTGGAATACCGTCAAAATTTGGTGAGAGGGCTTCATCAGTACTCGATATAAAATTCGAAAATAATGCAGATAAGCTTTCGGGCAAAGGTGGTTTGGGTTTGTTGGATTCGAGACTTAATTTTGAACTGCCATTATTCCAAAAAAAGGTAAGTTTATTTGTTGGTGGCCGCAGCTCCTATTCCAATTGGTTATTACACGCAATGCCTGAGGTGGAGCTCAAAAATAGTAGTGCAAGTTTCTTTGATCTTAATGCTTTAGTTAAGGTTAAAATAAGTGAGCGAGACAATGTTTCTTTATTTGGGTATTATAGTAAAGATAATTTTAGTTTTACTCAAAATTCTCCTTACATTTACGATAACTCTATTGCCTCTGTGAGATACTCTCACGTTTTTAACAATAAATTCTTCAGTACTTTAGTTGCTGGGATTAGCAGATACCGAAATAGTATAACCTCTTCAGATACTTTAAAGTTAAAAGAAGCTTATAAAATTAATGCTTCGGTTAATTACAAAACAATAAAACTAAATTTCAATTGGACACCTTTTGACAGTCACGCCATAGAATTTGGAACTAATACGGCATTTTACAATATACAACAAGGACAGTTGCAGCCCTACGGAAGTCAATCTGAAATTACACCCCTTATTACTTCAGCTCAAAATGGAGCTGAATTAAGCGCATTTATAAGTGATAATATAAAAATATCTCCAATATTTAGTGCCGAAATTGGAATTCGTTATACGCAATTCCTGAAATTGGGAGTTGGGAAATCATATATTTATGGACTTAATTTACCAAAAACAGAGAGCAATATTGTTGATACAATTAATTATGTAAAAAATGAAATAATGAAGCAGTATGCTGGAATTGAGCCACGCGTTTCGCTTCGGTATTCTTTGAATGAAAACAGTTCACTCAAAATGAGTTTCAATACTATAAATCAACATATAAATCTTATTTCAAACACTGCGGTTATGTCGCCAACCGATGTGTACAACCTAAGTGGTAATAATGTTAAACCACTTATTAACAATCAATTTGCTCTTGGATATTTTATTAATTCAAATAGCAATTCTTATGAAACGTCTGTAGAGGTTTATTACAAAAAGTCATCGAACATTGTAGAATACAGAAATGGAGCTAATATTTTGATGAATAACACCCTTGAGGCTGAATTATTAAACGCAAAGGGCTACAGTTATGGTTTAGAGCTTTATTTCAAAAAAAACACAGGAAAACTGACAGGCTGGCTTAGTTATACCTATTCAAGAGCATTTAGAAAAACCACAAGTGTTTTTTTAGAAGACCAAATTAGTAAAAATAATTATTATTCTTCTCCTTTCGACATTCCTACTAATATTGTTCTAAATGCCAATTATCATTTAACCCGACGTTGGAGAGCTTCTGCTATTTTTCAATACAATACGGGTAAACCTGTAACTTTGCCCGAGTTAAAGTTTGATTATAATGGAAAGCAGTATATTTATTATTCCGACAGAAATAAATATCGACTGCCCGATTATCATCGTCTTGATATTGCTATTACTTACGATGAATCGTTACGATTTAAACAAAAATGGAAAGGAAGTTGGACATTGTCAATTTTAAATTTGTACGGTCAAAAAAATCCATATTCGGTATTTTACAAATCGGTTTCACAAATTGAAAGTAAGTTTTCTCAGAAATTTAATTTATTTCAAATGTCTATTATTGAGAGGCCTTTGCCCACTATTACGTATAATTTTTCATTTTAATAAACTAATTATATGCGCTTGCTTAAATATATTTTTATTGGTTTGATAGCTATAATTTCGTTTAGTTGTACTGATATTTACGTGCCAAACACAAATGCAAATGTTGAGGCATTAATTGTTGAAGGTATATTGACAAATGAGGTTGGGCCATATTTTGTAAAGCTCACAATGGCAAAGCCAATTACTTCGGAAATTTCGAATAGTAGTTCTTACGAAGTTAGTAATGCCAAAGTAGTAATATACGAAAACGATAAAATTAAAATTCGTTTATCCGAAGTTGCTGCTGGAATGTATACAACCCCGTCCAGTTTTCAAACAAAAGTTGGAAATACCTATCGGCTGGAAATAATAACCTCATCGGGTAATACTTACACATCAAATACCGAATTACTTTCTGCTCCACAAACAGTTGATAGTTTAAAAGCTATTCCCTTATATAAGGATTATTTAACAACAAGCCTGGATGTTGAAAAAGTGAAAGGAGCAGAAGTTAGGGCTGATTTATTTGGCTTATTAGCGAATAACTCTACGGTACCTTCGTGCCGATTCGACCCTGTTTTAACATATCAGTATTTTTGGACTTATCGAGATAGAGATATAAATGGAAATGAGATAATGTCCTACCATTGGAATAATTTTGGATGGAGAACATACAACTTGAATAGTTATGATAATTTTTCGGAAGAAAAAAATAATTCGGAAAGTCCGGAAATTAAAAATCATATTGTATGTTTTTTTCCTTTCGAACCTCAGTATTATTCACTTATAATCTCACAACCAAAATTAATATTTTATTTAAGATTAAATCAGTATACCTTAAATCACGATTCGTATAGGTTTTATAAGAGTGCTAAAAATCAACTAAGTGCATCAGGTAAGATTTTTGATCCAATTAACTCACAATTATTTAGCAATATGCGATGTGTAAATAATTCAACCAATATTGTATCGGGACTTTTTGAAGTATCATCCTTGCAACGACATTCATTTGTTATTGAATTAAGCGATTGGGGCAAATCTGCGAGCATACAAAATACTGAATACATAGATGTACCAAGCAATAATGACTTTCTATATAGAGTTAGTGATCCTTTAAGTGCAACACCTCAAAATGACGATACTTACATCCGTATACCTCTTCCTGTTTGGTGGTATCACAATTAAATTGGAATTATGAATTTTAAAAAAATATCTTTTCTTTATTTCATCTTACAATTAGTAATGATTTTAAGAGTCCCATTGTATTCGAACAGCTTAAGCGAGTTTACCTTTTTGCATACCGATAGAAGTGTTTATATTACGGGTGAAAATATTTATTATAAGTTATATGTAATGAATACTATTACTAAAAAACTAAGTTTAAATAGTAAAGTAGGATATATAATGCTTGTGTCGGAAAATGCTACTATAAATTTAAAAATTCGTGCAAAAGTAAATAATGGAATGGCAAATGGCTCATTTCAATTGCCAGATACTTTGAAATCAGGGAATTATCAATTATTGGCTTTTACTTTGGCAATGAAGAATCAAAGTGATAGTTTGATATTTCGTAAAAAGTTAACAATTATTAATCGCTCAGATAAGGAATTAGATGTCGCACGTAATTTACCTAGTTCTCCTGTTTTACAAGGGAATCTTTCAGCAGTTGATTCAATGTTACAAATTTCAATTGATTCTGTATACGAAAACAGAGTGAGTGTTACTGCAACTATTAGAACATCTTGTTCGATGGCAAATGTTTCTTTATCTGTGTACGAAAAACCACCATTTTATTCTGAAACTCCAAGTATTCATGATACATTTGCAAAAACGTCTACTATCAATTTGAATGAGAAATATAGTTTTACCTCAATTGAGAATAGGGGAAAGCTACTGAAAGGCAGTGTTGTAAGTGTAATTAATAATGAAAAAGTAAATGATGTCGTTGTTGTGTTATCTTGTTTGGATTCAATCCCAAATATACAATATGCTTTGTCAAACACGAATGGTGATTTCGAGTTATTATTAGACGAATACTATGATGGAAAAGAATTATTTCTGACAACAATGAGTACACATAATAATACAAACTTAAGAATTAAAATTGATGATAAGTATTCGTTTGATACAAATAGTATATTAAAACAAAAGGAAATCAATACTGATTTTAGCGAATTTATTACCAAAAGTCAGAATTTGGCCTATGTTAATCAGATTTACGAATTTGAACAGGATGCGGAAAAAATACATGTTAAAGAGGACAAAAACTTAATTCATAGGTTTTATAATAGTAATCCAATTACGGTATTTCCAGACGAATATGAAAGTTTGGATAATTTCGGAGAGATAATAGTTGAGCTATTACCACAAGTTCGTTTTTCAAAAAAGAGCGGATTATTTACTATGTATAATGCTATTACTGGTCAATATGGATCCAGAGGTGCTGCATTATTTCTCGATGGCGTATTCATCGACAATGTGAGCAAATTGTTGAATATGGGCACAAATGATATTAAAAAAATTGATGTTTTAACAGAAGATAGGGCGTTTGGAGATTTGATTTTTGGTGGATTAATTGCAGTAACTTCTAAAAATAAATCTATGGCTCGCAGTGAGCCTTCCGAAAATTCAATGCGTATTATGAATGATACTGTGAATGTTGGAAAAAAATTCACCAGTATTCAACCTTCAAAGATTCAGGATGCTCGTGTACCGTTTTTCAAACAATTATTATATTGGAATCCGAGCTTGCAAATTTGTAAATCGAAAACTAACAGCATTAATTTCTTTACATCTGATAATGAAGGCACTTTTATAATTCAAATTGAAGGTGTTTCTGAAAATGGAATACCAATTTCTTCAAAATCAACATTTAACGTTGAAAACAAAAAGCGCATGAAATGATAAAACGAACATGACAAAATTAAAGTTTCCCGATAGTTGTCGGTGTAAATTTCGTTTTGTGGGTTGTAGTTGACAAGTAAAATTCAATTTAAAACACATGAAACGTCCATGTTAAAATAATTATTAACTCACAAAGCAATGATTATTTTAACATGGTAAGTTCCATCTGACAACTAAAAAATCAATTATAAACAGATGAAAATATCTCTTATTATTATATCAATTATAACAAGCATCTTGGTTGATGCCCAATCTCCAATTGTAACAAAATTACCACAAATTGACACCACTTACAATCAAAAACTCACTGGAGCATTTTTTGTTGAAAACAAACAATTCATTGGTAGTCAGTATGTTCAGGATAAATGGAACGCTGGGCGAATACTGCTTACAACAGGGAAATTAGTTGAATGTGAAGCGCTTAAATACAATGGTTTGTTTGATGAGCTAATCTGGTTAAACTTACACAATTCGGGTATATTTGTAGTTGATAAATTAGGAATAACAGATTTCTGGATTACTGACTCGAGAAGTAAGCAAAAACATTTTCAAAATATTAGTTTTTACCAAGATTCAACTAAAAACATTTTTGCGGAATTAGTTTTTGATGGCAATTTGAAATTATATGTACATAGAAAAATTTCCATCCAAGGTTTTCAATTTTTAATAGTAAATGATATTAAAAGGAAGTACGATATACTTAAGTCAACACCCGTATATTACATTCGATTACCCAAAGGTGAATACAAAGTTATTAATAAACTCAATCGTAAAATTATAGTTGCTAGCATGTTGCCTTATCAGAATGAAATTAATAGAATCCTCAAATTGTCAAGGTTAAATCTTAAAAACGAAATTGATTTTATAAAATTTATTGAGCAATTAAATCTTATAGTTAAAGAATAATTTTGCATATTTAGTAACAAAATTTATAATTTTCAATTGACATAAGCATTAGTGTTGTGTTTTTATAATAAAAAAAACATTCGTTATCTTTGTTGCGTTATTTATTAAAACATAGTTTTTAAATACCCCCCTGAGCACTACAAATACATTCCTAAAATATGCATAGCCTGAAATTCAGTTAGTTACTCAAATAAACCAACCTAAA
>JFJP01031068.1_pt2 | contig 10549 bp, 6 predicted proteins | sample 431651 | NCBI WGS metagenome assembly JFJP01 (sample SAMN02602958, study PRJNA72255) | Microbial mat metagenome, whole genome shotgun sequencing project. | biome: fresh water; feature: sink hole; material: water; isolation source: purple microbial (photo- and chemosynthetic) mats found in... | reverse complement strand
TGTTCAAGGCGGCGTTGCGCAGGAACTGGTCGGGGTCAATCAGCGCCTGTTGTTTCCATGGCCCGGCAATGTTGCCGGCATGGCAGGTATCCACCAGCAGCAGAACCTGAGCCGACAGGTTGTAAAGCGGTTCAAACAGCTTCCAGGGGGCGGCGGTTTGTTCCAGAGCGTCCGGGTTGCCGTCGTAAGTGAGGAAGTGGTAGCCGTTCGGAGCGTTCATTCCATGACCGGAGATAAACACGACGGCCAGATCGCCGCGCTGGGCAGGCGTAAAGAAGTCGCCAAGCGCTTGCTGAAGGTGGTCGCGGGTAGCGGATTGGTCGAGTAGCAGTTCGGTTTTGACCCGCCCAAAAGCTTTGCCGGACTGGGACTGGAGGGTATCCGCCAGCGCCCGGACATCTTGGGCGGGGAATTTGAGCGGAGCGCGGGGATGGGCGCTGACGCCAATGCCCAGATAATAGAGGTTGGGTTTGCGCTCGGCTTCGCCCTCTCGAACAATGAGCCGCAACCGGGGTTCCGACAGCGTACCGGCCTGATTGCGGGCGATGGCTTCGATCCAGTTGTGGCCGGGAACCAGAGCGATGTGCTGGCGGTAGGTTTTTACCTTGCCCGTGTTGCTATCCGGGCGGATCGGTTTGCCTTTGGCTTCGGCCACGTTCACGGGTCGGCCATTGACCCGCAGTTCGATACTTTCGGCGGGACTGGCCAGGTCTTCGGTACGCAGCACCACTTCGATCTGATCGCTCGGGGTGCGCAACCCTTCGGCGGGGGCTTCAAACCAGACTTTGGGCGGTTCCAGGGCAACGAGGCTTGGCGCTGGACGGCTGCTCAGTTGGGCGATGGCTCGCTGACTGTCGCCGAGTTGCAAAGCAAGTTGCACGATGTCAGGCCGGTCGTATTCAGCGGCGAAGCGGTCGATGCTGTAAATACCATTGGCGGTTTTGACCTTGAGCAGCCGCGCACCGCCCGCCGAGGCCGAGTAATAACCTTCCGGAGTGATCGCCAGCCATTCGGTTTGGCCGTCTTGCTCGAAGGTATAGAGCTGCGCTACCAGTTCGCGAGTTTCAAAGTTCCAGACTCGTAAAGCGCCGTCGGTTTCAGCAGTGATCAGGTAGCGGCCGTCGGGGGTGAAGGTGGCGGCAGCAACTGGTTCGTGATAGCCGCGCCGTTTTAGAGGACCTCCTCCATTAACGGGTGCGCCATCAATTACCTCGCCAGAGAGTAGATTGACCAATGCTTCAATATAATGGCCTCGACACCAACTAAAAACGTAGACATGATTATCCCTTGGACTCAAAGCCAGCACTTGTTCACCGCAACCACTACCCACTTCAAATCTGCGCACCAGCGAACCATCCTTGAGTCGTCTCAGTTCCAGTGATTCATTATCAAGATGGTGAGTTCCACGCAGTACCAGAAAGTGCTTTCCATCAGCTAATGGTGCCAGCTTGTTGACGCCTGAAGGCCAATCAATATTCTCTTTTTTGGTCTTATCATCAGCACTTATATCTACACGCCATAATTCCCTGCCACTGGACAAATCCATCAAAGCTGTCCAATGTTGCCAACTTTTCCCTGTTTCCCCTGTTTCTTTGGTACTAACGTTTAGCTGGACTTTAACGCCTTGAACTGTAAATGGATCGCTTTTCTCTACATTTGAGGTTCCACCACCCCTCATGTCGTGCATTGAACGACTTGATTCATTTTCAGGATTGCGAGGTGATTTATCCTGTGGTTCTATAGGTGTGCTTGTCAGCAATCGACTATTTTTTAGATCCCATACCAAATTCTGGTTAGGTTGACTAACACGGACTTGCTGAGGATCAAGCATTACAATCGACGTTTCCAATGTAGATTGTTTTTGAGGCAGATAAAAAACTGGAGTATTTTTTAACTTAGTCTGCCCAACCTCGATGAAAGTCAGGTTATTGGCTACATCAACCAGCGCACTGTGTTGGCCCGGTATAGTCAGCGCTAAATGACCATCAATAGATGACATTGTTGGACTTATTTCTTCGCTGTTACCCTCTAAACCTCCGGTGCGAATGCCATCATCTGCAATCGCTATCCAGATAAGCGCCGGTGGACTTGAGTTGCCTTGCGGCATCAAAGACAAGGAAATTTTAAAGGATCGCCCCAAATTATCGGTCATGATAATTGGCTTTGCTTCAGTCGGATTCAGAAGCTCCAAAAACAAGAATTGTCCCACACGAAACCCTAAGTTGGCGTTCGCCTGATTCGAAGGCAAGGCATTCCGTGCAGCAGAACGAAACAACCGGCTATTTGCCCGTGCAACGTATTCCCATTCGGTTTCGTTCAGCAGGCTATAGTTTTTGATCTGCTCACCGAGTGGTATTTTATCGGGGTTGTAATACTGTTGGTTTTTCCGCTCATTCAGCCAATCTACATATTTCTGGGCATCTTTTTTACTAACACAAACCACTGGATGCTGGTCAGTTTGGTTATAACCGGGATTACGCCAGTTAGCAGCAGGATCAGCGACCCACTGACCATTGCGCCAAACCTGACAGCCTGTCCCTTGTTCCGCTTCGGTACGATACCCGGTAACTTTCACAAACCGCTGAAATGCGCCAACCGTGACTTCATACTGGCCAACTTCCATAGGCTCTACACAGACTTCGTGCTGATGCTTCCGCCCTTGGGGATCATCGGTTGGTGGACTGCCAATTTTTTTGTAGCAACTGCCTTTGACTACCACCATTGGCTCGCCGTTAATATCCCGCAGCGTCCCCGTCCCAATAGCCGTCTTAGGCGCTGCCGTTGTGGGAGTATTTAATGGCGCAGGCATGGAAGTCAGCGACGCAGAGACTGGGGGCGTAATCGGCAGTGATGGCGCAGCCAGAGAGTCCTTATTCAAACCGGCATTTGTTGAACCTGCTGCCGTAGCTACTAAGCTATTACCTTCCTTAATTAAATCCAGGTTTAAGGCTTGCTGCGCGGCTTGACGCACTTGAGGACTCTCATCCGAACCGGCCAGCTTTTGCAGGTAACTTCGGGTCCGGTTCTGATTTTGAGAAAAATGAAAGGCCAGCGCATAACAGGCTACTGCCTGTTGGGGCTTCTCCTGAAGGGCAAAATAATCCGCTAGGTTAGCCCATGCGGCGGATCGTCCCGGCGACATCCTGAGAGTGGTGGAAAGCAATTGAAACGCTTGGGGGAAATCTTTGATTTTCAGGTAGGCCATGCCCAGATTATTGGCAATCTCAATATCACCTAGATCGGCTTGATGAGCCGCCATCCAGAATTGCCTGGCTTGCTCGTACTGTCCGGCATTAAAAGCGGCCAACGCCTGATCATTCGCGGTTCGCGCTGTTGACCGATTACCGCGTGCCGTTTTTGGCAATGCCTCGATCTGCCGTTTCAGAGCATTAAGGTCTTCTAAACGTCCAGCGCCGCCATTACCCGCTGCAATCGTTATCATTTGATTTAACAACGGATTAGCCGTTGATTGCTGAGCCAGAGCGGTATTGAACAGCAAGTTCCCCAGCAGCATGAACAGCAATAAAGCAGGTAAATAGCGCCGAGAACCTCCGATTTATTGAACTTCAATCACCACCCGCCGATTGCGGGCATGGGCTTCCGGGTTATTGCCCGGATCTTCAGGAACATCAGGGCCGTAACCAGTACTGGTCAACCGCCCGGCGGGTACGCCCAATAAACTGAGTTCTCTCGCTACAGCCACTGCGCGTTCCTGGGAAAGTTTCCGGTTCAAGGCATCGCTTTCCACGGTAGTGCGGCCCTGAAAGGGTTGCCGGTCAGTATGACCGCCGATGCGCACCGCCCCGGACGGGACTTCCAGTAACGCCGCACCGATTTCGCGGATTTGTGTCAGGGCTTCGGGCCGCAGCGTCGCCGCGCCAACCTCGAACGTAATATTGCGAAACACCAGCACCGGTTCAACACTGGCCTTGAATCCGCAATCCGCCATCAAGCGCGTCATCTCGCCCCGGCGCTGCCGATCAAACAGCAACAGCAAACTCTCCTTGTCCAGAAGCTGCCCGGCCTCGCTGACCCGATACTGTCCGGCTTGCAACAACGCCCGCACCCGCCGCTGAGCATCCGGATCGTCGCGACAGGCTTGCAAATAGGCATTCAACGCCAGCGCCAACCGTCCGCGTTTTTCCTCGACTGAGCCAATGCCATACCAGGCGACCGCCAGCGGCAGGGCTTGCCGATAATGCGTCACGGCCTGATCGAAATTCCCGGCTTCTTCCAACAGGTGCGCTAGATTGTTATGGGCTTCGGGATAGGCGGGACACAGCGCCAGCGCCTGTTCGAGTAACCGTTGTTGCGCCGCCCGCGACCCGCCACTCTGGCCCAGATCGTAGGCTTCGATGACGCGCTCTCGGGCTTTGTCGCAATCGTCCGCTGCCTGTACCGTTACCAGCGGAATAGCGATCAACCCCAGCAGAAGCAACCCAGCGTAGATACGATTCTTCATCTTCACTCCACCTCGACCGTGAGCATTCCCGTGGCCCAAAACCGCTGCGCCGCTAACTGTCGGCGCAAATCGGCCACCAGCGGTTCCGCTGTGACTATCCCCATAAAAAACTCCTGACCGGCTTCCAACCGCAACCCCAGATCTACCGCGACATTATGACCGGTCGGGCGGGTGCGGTCCGGGATGCGATGGACTACGCCCGGTTTCACCAGAGCCTGCTGCTGACGCTGTTCAGCCGGAACCTTTAGCCACTGGCGCGGATCAGGATACAACACGGCCAGTTGCCCACTTGGTCCGACATTCACCAACGTCAGATAGGCCGACGGCTCATCGGGCAACATCGCCACTCGGTAATGCAGCGTCACGCGGTCGGAGGTGCGGAAACGGGTCGGACGGGTGACCGCCGCCGTCGTCCTAGTCGGGGAGGCCGACTCGTCCTTTTCCAGCCACAGTTCCAAGAGAAACGGCGCTTCGGGATTGTGCAGCGCGGTCAGTGTCTGCCTGAGCGGCTGACTCCGTTCATGCGGAGCTACCGCCGGGTTGATCGCGTCAGGAGGCATCAGCGCAGGCTGGGAAGGCATAGCGGCAGATTGGTCATGGTCAGTCAGATAAATCAGCTTCTTGCCAAATGCGCCATACAGCCACGGTTCCTGCTCGCCGGAGGTGGTCGCCAGCACATCCTCCCGCACCGCGCCGAACAGACTCGGCAGTGGCAGTGGTTCACGGCGATAGTTGCGCAAATAGGTCAACAGCGCCGTGGTAAAAGGGCTGTGTTCGCTGGTTCCCTCCTGCGCCTGGCTCCCGGCTTTCGCGGCATAAGCGACATAAATCTGACCGCCCGGCTCTACCCGCGCCAATCCCCGGTAGATGGCCCGCGTTCCCTGCTGGCGCTGCATCTGGTTGGCAAACGGATTATCCCGACAGGCGTCCAGAATGACCAGTGCATAATCCCGGGCGCTACCTACCTGATCCAGCACGGTTTGCAGAGGCACAGCTTCCAGTGAAACCACCGTATCACGCGGCAAGGCCGCATCGACCGGGATCAGGTAGTTGTCGCCCCCGACTTCGATGCCGTGTCCGGCGAAGTACACGATGGCAGCCTCCGCACTCTGCGCTTGCTGACCAAAGGCTTTGAAGGCGGCATCCATCTGCGCCTTGCTCTGATCCCGCAATGGCCCCGTGACCGTAAAACCCAGATTTTGCAAAGCCTGTGCTATCGCCGCTGCGTCCCGGGGCGGGTTGTTCAGATACGGTGAATGGGCGTATTGGCCATTGCCGATTACCAATGCGATCTGCTCAGCGGTACTTGCCATGCTGAACCCGGCCAGCAGCGCCAGCAGCAAGCCATAGGGTGTCAACGTCCTCAGTCGCAACATCGCGTTCGCTCTCCCCTCACCACACCAGCCGTTCCAAACCGATACCCACCACCGCATGAGTCCGCAGTTTCAACATTCCGCCTGCTTCCTGCTCCAGCGTCGCCCGATAAACGCTCAGTTGCTGTTCCGCTTCCTGGAGCTTCTCTGCGACGGCCGGTAGCGTCCGCAATTCCCCCCGCGTCTTCGTTTGCAGGGTTTCACTCGTCAACCCAACCGTTTTGAGACTCACCACCTTGAATTCCAGCAGGTGATCTAGTAAGGCGTATTGGCGCATATCCGGGCGCACCCGGAGCAGTAGGTCGGCGTAGCGCCGCGCCAGCGCCGGTTCCGAGTCCATAATGTAAAACGCATCGTTGAACAGCGTCACCAGAAACGCGGTCTTCATCACCAACTCATTGCTCCAGCGCAAATCCCGGTTGTCGAAGACCTTGAAATAATGCTGTTCCAAAAACTCACACAGCGGCCTCAGATCGCCCGTGCTATAAAATCGCCGGCAAATCGCTTGCCGCTGTTCCTGGTCGTCATAAGCGGGCAGTACTTGCTCCTGTAAGCGTTCCACATACAGCTTGCGGATCACCAGGTTGGGAATGGTCAGAATGAGCGCCCCCAGTTCATCCCGTCCGCCCAGGGTGAGCACCCCGAAGTAGTACAGTAACGACGCCAGAAAGCCGGGGTCTTTCGGGGCGGTCAGCATGTCCTGCACCCCGAAGCGGTTGGATAGTTGCGCCACCGCCAACGGTTCGATGGGATTCAATGCGGCATTCACCAGCGCCTCGCCGTGCGGCAACCGTGCGACATATTGAATCCGGTTCCGATCCATCGCCAGGTTGTCGTCCAGAAGTCGGGGCGGATAGGTGCCATGCCGCGCCAAGTATTTAAGAAAGTACAGCGCCAGTGTCGGGTTGTAGACCCGCTCCTCGCGTTGCGGGGAAAAACGGTAACCATTGTAGAAATCCCGCATCAGGTCCAGCGCCGTCGCTGTGTGTTCCACATCCAGATCGCGCACGGCCCCGACCGCCTCCAGCACTTGGCGCAATTCGCTGTCCGTGAACCCGCACAAGTCGTGCATATCCGGGTCAGCGCTGAGATCTTCCGACACGTTGTAACCGCTGGTGATGTCGCTCAGCACCACCGGCGACACGCCCGTGAGAAAGGTCCGGTCAATCTGTCCGCGCTCGGCTCCATCCTTCACCGCCTTGAAAAAGGTTTTGATCGTCCCTTCGCCCTGCACCAGTTCGTGGTAACGATCCGTGCCGCGCATTGGGCTGATCATCACTTCATTAGCGAAATTGTCATACTCATCAATCATGACATACAGCTTGTAGGGGGTTTGCCCAACCACGCTGACCAGCGATTGAAAGGACACCGTGCCATCCTCTTGGATATCCACGCCGTCCAGACCCACGTCCCGATAGCGGGTGACGGTTTCCTTGATGCGGATATTCAGATGCTGGAAGAGCGACCGCCGGATGGCCTGATAATCGCCACTGGGATCCACCACCGAGAAGTTCAGCTTGAGGACGAAGTATTGATTGTGGAGCGGCGTCGGATTCTGGCCGATCTTTAATTCGCCAAACAGCCGGTCAAAATCATCCGCCCGCGCTAGGTCATAGTAGTTCTCCAGCGTGGACAGCCACAGACTTTTGCCAAACCGGCGCGGGCGCAGGAACAGCAACTGGCTGCCGGCGTCCTCGATCAGGGGAATCCGGTCGGTGCGGTCGACGTAGAAATAACCGCCGTCGCGGATTTTGCGGAAATCAGCGATACCGTAGGGAAAACGCATGGTGATGACCTCGTAGAACAGGACGTAATCTCCCCCCTTTGAAAAAGGGGGGCCGGGGGGGATTTCGCACCCGCAACCAGACCAAATCCCCCCTAACCCCCCTTTGCTAAAGGGGGGAACCCAGAAAACCCCAGACATCCACTCCCCCCTTTGTAAAAGGGAGGCCGGGGGGGATTTCGCACCGCCGCTGCTTCGACCCTGTGGATAACTCCCCCCAAAAAATGGCGCGGAAAAGACCGCTCGCTACGCTCGCGGTAAAGGGTAAAAGACCAAAGATCAAAGGGTTAAAACGATCTGGCGAGACGGAAACCGGCGTTGAGGAAGCGGAAAGTGGGCGTGTACCAGAGGCGGGCCGCCGAACGCACCCAGGCGGGAACGTAGAACCAGGAACCCCCCCGCAGCGCACGGGGGCCGGTTGTATCATTATAATTACATTCTTTCTCGGCTCCGCCGTAGTCCTTGTCATACAACGAACACGTCCATTCCAGTACATTACCCATGATGTCGTGCAGCCTCCAGGCATTCGCCTGAAACGAACCCACCGCAGCCGTATAGGTCGCGCCATCCGTACAATCATGCGTAGTCCAGTTGGAGAACGTCTGCTTCAAGGTCTCATCCGCCACATTCGCATACCGACACGCCTGATCCGGATCATTCCCCCAAGGCCGCGCCGTCGTCGTTCCCGCCCGCGTCGCGTATTCCCATTCCGCTTCCGTCGGCAGGCGGTATTCGTTCCCCGTTTCCTTGTTTAGCCACACCGTATACGCCACCGCGTCATTCCAGCTTACACACACCACCGGGTGGTTCCTGCCAACCCGCCTTACCGTCCTGACCCAAGGCAAAACAGCCATTCCCTCCCACATTCTGCTCGGCATCCGTCCGGTGACTGGTCGCCTCCACAAACCGCTTGAATTCCCCCACCGTCACTTCATGCTTGCCCATCTCGAACGCGCTGACACAGACCTGATGCTGTTTTTCATTCGGCTCAAGGGGTTCTCGCCCAGTTTCCGACACTGGACTGCCCATTTGAAAACACCCCGCCGGAATCCGTACCATGGCCGGGTCTTTCGATGAGCGCGACGGCTGTTCCACCGGCGCAGCGGGCACAACGACTGGCGCAGGGCGCGATTGAGGCCGAGGTTTTGGCGGCTCCGGCTTTGGCTTTGGCTTTGGTTTCGGCGGCTCCGTTTCCTTGATATACCGCTCCATCGCCTCGCGCACCTTGTCCGGATCCGGCTCCGCACTCGCCGCCAGTCCCAGCCACCCCACACCCAGAACCACGCCCACTGCCCAGCCTATCCACCTACCCCGCTTGCTCATGACACTTCTCCGTTCGGTTTTCTGTTGTCAGGCGATGCCCTGAAATGAAGTCCCCCCTTCAGCAAAGGGGGGTTAGGGGGGATTTGAACACCATGGGTTAGCGCCGCCGCTCGAAATCCCCCCCGGCCCCCCTTTTTCAAAGGGGGGAGCGCTGCTGACTATTTGCCCGCCATCTGTTGCCGCAATGCCCGGTATTCGGCAGATTCCGGATCCCATTGCTTGAGATCATTCACTATCCGCTGCGCTGCGTTCCGCTTGCCCTGTTGCAGAAGCGCCAAGGCGGCAGACTGCAAAATCAGAGTCTGTTCCCGGCGGAAAGCCTCCACTCTCCCCTGCCGATCCCATGGTTTCGCATCGCGCAAAGCCTGCCGCGCCGCTGGAATCCGGTTCTGCGCCAGCAATTTCTCCGCCACCGTCAACTGAAAATCGAGTTTTTCCTGCCGCGCCGTCTCATTTGGATCTGGCACAGGTGCCACCGACGCTGGCGTAGCCGGGGGAATCAGCCGGTCGATCTGCGCCTTGGCCAGCGTGACAAACCGGCCTTGTGGATGATCCTTGAGATACGCCCGAAAACAGGCCGCTGACCCGCAGCGTTCAACCGATTCCCAATGCTTGAGATCGTAGTCCACGACCGGGGCGGGGACGGCAACCGGCGCAATGACCACCGGACCCGGCAGCAGGTAAAAGGTCCCCGGCTTGGCATCCACTTCCAGCAACGGGCGCTGGCCTTCCTGACGACTTTTGAACGCCCAGGCGACATCCTGGAAAAACGCCGTCAGTTCCACGTTTTGTTGCTCGCTCATCCGCTGCTTGAGCTGATTCAGCAACAGTTCGGTATACGGGCTGTGCTGCCCCGCGCCATCCTTGACCAACTGCCCGGCCGCCCCGGCGTAGGCGATCAACCGACCCGTGGTCGCCGCACCTTGCCGAATGCCCCCCCGCACCGGGATCAGACCCTGGTACTGGCCGCCGTCGCTGCTCAAGCCGCTGCTACGACTGCGTTCCACCACTGCGTCCAGTTCGGGAATCTCCCGGCAGGCGTCGAACACCGCCACCACCAACTGAGCTTTACCGTCGATTTTGCCCATCACTCCGTCCAGCGCCAGGCTCCGGCTTTTGAGTATCTCCAGACTTTGTTTGGGTTTGGGCACGTCCACCGGCACCAGATAGGAACTGACCCCATCCTGAAACCCATGACCCGCGTAGTAGAGAAAGGCGATCTCCTGACCCCGCGCCGCTTGGGCGAAGGCGTCAACCGCTTCGATCAGGCCCTCCTGATCCAGATTCAATAATGCGCCGTCGGCTGGACGCCCGTCCCGCCCGATCAACTGATAACCCAGTTCCCGTAACGTGCGGGCTACCGCCGCTGCGTCATTACGCGGATTCGGCAGCGGTTTCAGTCCGGTGTAGCTGCCGTTGCCAATCACCAGTGCGACGCGCCCGCCTGGATTGGCGACTGCCGGGCCAGCGCCAACAATTAGGCCCAGAATCATCACGGCAACCCGGTAACGTATGCTGTGCAGAATCATCATCTATATCCCCCGCGTTTTGCATGACATTATAACGCCGAAATCGACCTTCTTGTTCCCGCACGCCAGCGTGGGAACC
>JFJP01012418.1_pt1 | contig 10549 bp, 7 predicted proteins | sample 431651 | NCBI WGS metagenome assembly JFJP01 (sample SAMN02602958, study PRJNA72255) | Microbial mat metagenome, whole genome shotgun sequencing project. | biome: fresh water; feature: sink hole; material: water; isolation source: purple microbial (photo- and chemosynthetic) mats found in... | reverse complement strand
CTTCCTCCGACGCTCCCGACTGGCTGAAAGCGATGGACGCAGAAGACGCCGCGCTGACCCCCAGCGCCGTTGCGCCGACTTCCTCCGACGCTCCCGACTGGCTGAAAGCGATGGACGCAGAAAACGCCGCGCTGACCCCCAGCCCCGCCGCGCCGGCTTTCTCTGATTCTTCTGACTGGTTGAACGCGGCAGATGTAGATCGCTCTACGCCTGATTTATCCGACACCCCTGATTGGTTGAAAGCGATGGACGGGCAGGCAAAAAGCCAGGGTGCAGATTCTGCCGCTTTTACTGGAACAGGCTTGGGCGGATTCTCGGCAAGTCAAGAGCCGGATTGGTTAAAGGGCGTCCAGCCGCTCGCAGAAGAAAAATCCGCGTCATCCTCCGCTCAAACCGACGATGGCGACCTTCCAGGGTGGTTGAAAGCCGCCGCTCCGCAAGCATCCATTTTTGTGGAAACGCCCGCAGCGCAGGATGCGCCATTTTCAGCGTCACCCACCCCTGACCTGCCGGACTGGGCTGGCAGCGCACCCGCTGAACCCGCGCCCGCTTTTTCAGACCAACAGGCGGCTGCCCCCGCTAACATGTCCGCGTCCGATGCCGATTCGCTTTTCACTGAACTTCCCGATTGGCTTTCGATTATCGACGAGAACGCCTCGCCCGAATCTGTTCCCGCCCCAATCACCAATACCGATGCCATCGCTCCCGGTGAATTGCCTTCATGGGTACAAGCCATGCGCCCGGTGGATGCGGGACTTCCCCAGTCGCTTGCGTCTCTGTCGGCAGATAAAACGCTTGAAACACGCGGGGCATTGGCGGGGCTGCAGGGTGTTTTGCCCGCGGCGCCTGGGTACGCGCCCACCAGCAAGCCCAAAGCGTATTCCATCAAGTTACTGGCAAACGAAGAGCAGCTCTCCCAGGCTGCTCTGCTGGAGCAAATTCTCTCGGCAGAAACCTCCCCCGTCCCCATCGACGCCTATTCCATGCCTGGCGCTTCCCGCATTCTGCGCTGGTCGCTGGCGGTTCTTCTATTCGTCCTTTTGCCCACCCTCCTTTTGATGCAGACCCGGTTCTTTGCCCTGCCCGACAGCGTGTACGTTCCCCAGGAATTTGGCAGCGCCCTGGCTGCCATTCAATCCATTCCGCAGGATGCGCCTGTGCTGGCAGTGTTCGATTACGAACCTGCCCGAGCCGGAGAGATTGAATCCGCCGTCGTGCCCATCTTCGATATGCTCATGCTGCGCCGCTCGCGTTTGACCTTTCTGTCGACCACCGAGACAGGTTCAATTTTGGCTGAACGCTTGATTTCCAGCGGCTACCTGGCTGGTCACAACTATCAAGGCGAACAACAATATGTAAACCTGGGATACCTGCCCGGCGGACAGGCTGCCATTCGCGCGTTTGCCCAGAATCCTCCCGCCGCCGCCCCGTATGCTTTTGCCAGAACGACCATGCTGGATTTTGCTCCCATTGACGCCTGGGCAACGCCCCCGCTGGCAGGCGTGAATTCGCTTCCGCAGTTTGCCGCGTTGATTCTGATTGCGGATGACGCCGATGCCGCCCGAGTCTGGATCGAGCAAACCACGTCTGTGCGGGGTTCGATGCCTTTTGTTGTCGTTGCCAGCGCCCAAGCCGCGCCGATGCTCCAGCCGTACTATGCCTCGGGACAAATCACCGGGCTGGTCAGTGGGTTGCACGACGGCGCATTGTTCGAGCAGTACAACAATCAAAAACCCGGAACAGCGCGCATCTATTGGGATGCCTATAGCGCCGGTATGCTGCTTGCCCTGCTCTTAATTCTGGGCGGCAGTTTGGTAAGCCTTGTTTTGGGATTGCGTGACCGCGCCGCGGCGAGGGAGGCTAAATAAGATGATTTCCCCCGAACTCGTCAACCTGGCGACAGGCGCAATTAGTTTTCTGTTTACCCTGCTTATCTTTAGTTATGTGATTGGCGATAACCCGCTCTTTCGTGGGGCGGCGTATACCTTTGTCGGCGTCTCGTCCGGGTACATCGCCGCGCTTGCCGTTTGGCAGGTGATTATGCCGCGACTGGCGTACCCGCTGTTGTCTGCCGCAGCCAGCGGCGAGATTATCAACCCCGTTGCCATGCTGCCGCTGGGGCTTGTTTTACTTGGCTCTTTAATGCTTCTCCTGCCGCGCCAGGCGGGGTTGGGGCGCATTCCACTGGCGTTTCTTGTCGGCGTTGGCGCAGCCGCCACCCTTGCCGGAGTCTTGGGCGGTACGCTCATTCCGCAGGTATGGGGAACCATCAACGTTTTCGACATGGATGCCGCTGCGGCGCGTGGCATTGGCTCGCTCGAAGCACTTACAAACGGCGTGGCGATTCTTACCGGCGCTGTCCTGACTCTTGCGTATTTTCACTTCGGAGCGCGCCCCAAACCTGATGGCTCCATGCATCGGCTGGGGATTATCGAGGCGCTGGCTTGGGGCGGGCGTATTTTTATCGGCATCGCCCTGGGCGTCATGTTCGCTGGTTTGTATGCCGCAGCGCTGACGGCGTTAATCGAACGTATTTCTTCGTTGATCAATTTCATTCTTGCTTTACTTGGGACACCCGCTTAATATGACTTCCTCACTGGTTGACGGCAACTCCATTCTGGCAGTAGATGTCGGCGCGGCAAACACGCGCGCGGTCATGTTCGACGTGGTCGAAGGCGAATACCGCTTTGTGGCGTCTGGCATCGCGCCTTCCACCGCCGAGGCTCCCTTCAAGGATGTCAGCGAAGGGGTACGGAATGCGATTGCCAGTTTGCAGACGATTTTGGGCAAGTCCCTGCTGAGCAATTCGCGCGACTTGATTATCCCCAGCCAGCCGGATGGCTCTGGAGTGGATGGCATGGTCGTCACCATTTCGGCGGGACCCACCATTAAGGCGGCGCTGGTTGGGCTGCTCAAGGATGTTTCGCTGGAAAGCGCGCGCCGCCTGACCGAATCCACATACGCGCGGGTGGTCGAAACCATTGGCTTGAACGATCGCCGCAAGCCTGAGCAGCAAATTGACAGCCTGTTGCGCGCCCAGCCTGATTTGATTGTCATCACCGGCGGCACAGACGGTGGCGCTTCGCGTTCGATACATAAATTATTGGAGCCGATTGGGCTTGCCGGCTTTATCCTGCCGGAAGAAAAAATGCCCGCCATCCTGTTTGCTGGGAACGAAAAAATCGGCGCGGAAATCAAATCCCTGCTTAAACCGTTTTCCTCCGTTTTGAGCGTCAGCCCGAACGTGCGCCCCTCGCTGGAAACCGAAGACCTTGAGCCTGCGCAGCGTGAACTGGCTCGCATGGTGGTGGACGTCCGCAAACGTCAAATCAAGGGCGTCGATTTGCTCGATATGTGGTCGGGCGGCTTTATGCTTCCGACCGCATACGCCACCGGGCGCATGGTGCGTTTTCTTTCGAAGGTGTACAGCGCCGATAAAGGCATCCTAAGCGTTGACTTGGGCGCGTCTGCCGCGGTGATTTCGGCTGGATTCAAGCACAAATCCACGCTGAACGTGTACCCGCAATTTGGTTTGGGTGAGAATTTGGCGGGGCTGCTCAATTACACCTCCCTTGAAGACATTTTGCGCTGGTCGCCGCTGGACATTTCTGAGGGCGTGCTGCGCGATTACCTGTATCAGAAAGCGCTCCATCCTTCTGCCATCGCCGCCACAAAAGACGACCTGGTTCTTTCTCAGGTGGTGGCGCGGCAGGCGTTATATCTGGCAATGCAGTCGGCGCGGCGCGATTTTCCGCGCGACGCTTCACGCATCAAGCACACACTTTCTCCGCTTTTCGAGCCGATATTGGCGGGCGGTGGCGCTTTGAACGACGCTTCGCGCCCTGGTCAAAGCCTGCTCCTGTTGCTCGATGCCCTCCAGCCTGTCGGCATTACCACCGTTATCCTCGACCAAAATAACCTGCTGCCCCTGTTGGGAGCCGCCGCCGCGCAAAATAATATCCTGCCTGTGCAGGTCATCGAGTCAGGGGCTTTTCTTAGCATTGGCACAGTGGTTGTGCCGGTGGTTTCCGCCGCCTATGGGACGCCTGTTTTGCGCGCTGTCTTGACCTATGCAAACGGCTCTGAAGCGCGGGTCGATTTGAAGTACGGCACGCTCGAAACCCTGCCCCTTCCCAGCGGCGAAGCAGGCAACCTTAATATTCAATTGCTGCGCGGGGCGGATGTTGGCTTCGGCGCAGGGCATTTTCCAAAGGGCGGCATTTCTGTCAGCGGCGGGGCGCTGGGGGTGGTCTTTGATGGACGCGGACGCCCGCTTGAATTGCCCTCTGACGCGGTTCGCCGCCGCGAACTGATCAAAAAATGGAATTGGACTCTCGGAGGCGAATAAGCCATGCAGGCGCCTGTACATCATATTATTGGTTTTGCTTCCATTGTGCGCAAGCGGCTGCTGCCGGTTGAAGGCATCACGCTTGCGCGTCCCAACCAAAAAGTCAGCCCAAACGATGTGGTTGCCGAAGCCGTTTGGGGGCGCGAACACATCCTTCTGAATGTGGCGCGGACTTTGGGCGTCAGCCCTGCCGCCGCAGACCGCCTCATCAAATGCAAGGCAGATGACCGCCTGCCGGCAAGGGCGGAAATTGCGGTTGGCAAGGGACTTTTTCCACGAACGGTGACGGCTCCGCGCGATGGGCGTGTGGTTGTCGTGGGCGACGGTCAGGTGTTGATGCAGGCTGGCGAGTCGAAATTGGAATTGCGCGCCGGCATTTCAGGCGTGGTTGTCGAGGTGATTCCAAATCGCGGCGTGGTCATCCAGGCGGTGGGCGCGCTGGTGCAGGGCGTGTGGGGCAACGGGCGGGTTGATTCAGGGTTGCTTGCCAACCTGATCGATCAGCCGGACGGCGTGTTGACCGCAGGGCGGCTGGACGTGAGTATGCGCGGCTTCGTCATTTTGGGCGGCATGGTCAAGGATGCCGAGACGTTGAAGGCTGCCGCCGAACTGCCTGTGCGCGGTTTGATTCTTTCCAGCTTGTACCCCTCTCTCATTCCGCAGGCGCGCGAGATGCGCTACCCCATCATCGTGACCGATGGCTTTGGTCCGATGCCGATGAACTCGGCAGCCTACAAATTGCTTAGCACAAATGTTAAACGCGAGGTCACGGTCAATGCCGAGGCGCGCGACCGTTATAGCGGCTCATGTCCGGAAGTGATCATCCCGCTGCCGGTGGGAACCGATGCGCCTGCTTTGCAGGATCAGGTCACGTTTGCGCCCGGCTTGCAGGTGCGAATGCGCCGCCCGCCATCTTTGGGGATGATCGGTTCGATTGTGGCGGTTAAGCCGGGGTTGACCATGCTCCCCAGCGGGCTGCGCGCCCCTGCGGCAGAGGTCAAACTCGAAAACGGAGAAACGGTCACGGCTCCCCTTGTAAACCTGGAAGTTGTGGGATAATACCCTTTAGTTTGTTGTACAATCTGTTCGACAGGAAATAAGAAGATGGTCGGGAATGCGCGCGACACATCACCAAAAATAAACAGGAGAGTGCTTGATGTCTTTCGATGATACCACTTCACTAGACGAATTTGGCGAAGCCCCGCTTCCCGAAGAATCGAATAATAACAAGACTTTTATGATTGCGGTCGGAATTTTGGGCGGTATCATTTTGATGTCCGTCGCCTGCCTGGGCGGCGTCTATTTGTTTACCCGACAAAGCGCCACCGCCACCCCGCTGGCAGAGGAGGCGAATATGGCTGCCACCCAAACGGCGCAGGCGTTTATCGACGAATCCCTGACTGCCACGTTTGAAGTCGCCAGTTTTCCGACCACCACAGTTACGGTCCCGCCGACAATGACGCCGCCCGTCGCGCCGCCTTCTCCCACACATACGCCAGACCCGCTGGCGGGGTTATCTGGCACGCAAATTGCGGCAACCGCTACAGTGGGCGCGGCATATACCCAGGCTGCCCTTGCCCTGAGTTTCACCCCGGCGCCGACCATTGCCGTTCTTCCGAACGGCGGTTTTGCCGATGATTACGGCATTCCCGGCTTGGTGGTGATGGCGCTTGCCTTTGTGATTGTGATTCTCTTTGCCCGCAGGTTGAGAACTTCGTCCCCGGGTTAGTTGTATTTCCTCCAAAAAAACAGGCTGTCCCATGGGACAGCCTGTTGCATTTAATGGACTACCCAAAGCGCTCTTCGCGCCAGACATTTGCGCGGTTGTGGTAGCCAGCCTGCTCCCAAAAACCGCGTTTATCGCGCGGCATGAACTCAATTGAGCGCAGCCATTTTGCGCCTTTCCAAAGATAGGGCGTTTCCAGGTCTTTTTGCTCCGGGATAAAGCCCACCGCGCCGCGCAGCGGATACCCATGCTCAGGCGAAAGGGGTTCGCCATTGTAGTGCGTCGCAAGCAGAAAATTTTCCTGCAGGACGATTTCGAGCGGCAGGTTTACTGTGAAACCATATTCGGCGTGCTGCATGACGTAGGCTGCCGTTGGCTTGATTTTGATAATGCCCTGCTCCACCAGCGTCTTTACCAGGACGCCCTCCCAGGTCGTGTCGGTCTTGCTCCAGTGGGTGACGCAGTGAATGTCCATTTTTACGCTTGTACGCGGCAATTGGTTAAACTCTTCCCAAGACCAGGTTTTTTCCTCTTCCACCTCGCCCCAAATCCGAAAGTTCCACGCGGCGGGGTTGAATGATGGCACGGGTCCGTAATGGAGGACGGGGAATTTTAGTGTCAGCGACTGTCCGGGCGGCAGCCGCCCCTCGGAGCGGATACGCTCTTCTTCGCGGTGGCGCTCTAATCCTTCAGTTGAAAACATACTTGCCTCTCTTCTCCAAAAGTAAAGAACTTGCTTTATGTGGACATCATGCGCGCGGCGAATGTTACCTGCGAGGATTATAAATCCATGGGAGACAGCCTGAAAACGATTTTATGGTGTTTTTTCCATTACAATCCGGCTACACTTTCGCAAAGGAGAATTAACCCATGCTCGATAAAAGGATCGCCTTTATTGGACCCGGCGTCATGGCTGAAGCCATGATTGCCGGCTTGCTGCGCCAGAAATTGGCTGCGCAAAAAAATATTTCCGTTTCTGGTCCGCGTGAAGAGCGCGTAGCGGAACTTCATAAAAAATACGGGATCAAAGCCTGCACCGATAACGCCGCCGCCGCGCACGAAGCGGATGTGGTTGTGCTTTCGGTTAAGCCGCAGCGCTTGAGCGACGTGATGAAGGGCATCAAGGTCATTCGACCGGGCGCGCTGGTCATCTCGATCATTGCCGGCGCATCCATCAAGAAAATCAGCGCCGGGCTGCGGCACAAGGCGGTTGTGCGCTCGATGCCAAATACCCCGGGACAGATTGGCGAGGGCATTACCGTTTGGGCGGCTTCCAAAGAGGTGAGCGATGAACAGCAAAAGATGGCGCGTTCCATCCTCAGCGCCATGGGCGACGAGGTCTTTGTGGAGGATGAAAGTTATATGGATATGGCGACCGCGCTCTCAGGTTCGGGTCCTGCCTACGTGTTTCTCTTTACCGAGGCGTTGATTGACGCCGGCGTTCACATGGGATTCCCCCGCCGCATTGCCGAACAACTGGTCTTGCAGACCATCAAAGGTTCGGCGTCTTATTACCAGGCTGCCGAGCGTCACCCCGCCACGCTGCGAAACCAGGTCACGTCGCCGGGCGGTACATCTGCCGAAGCCTTGTATTACCTGGAAAAAGCCGGCTTTCGTACCGCCATTTCGCGCGCGGTTTGGGCGGCGTACCAGCGTTCGCTGGAGTTGGGCAAGGAAAAGCCCATTCATATTCCGGAATCGCACGAAGAGGACGCCGGGTGACCTGTTCTACGGCTCGATTTCTGCCAGCAGTCCCATTTCGGCGAGCGCGGCAAGAATTTTGGCTTCTGCCCCATGTTTGACGACCACTGCCGTTGGGCTGAGGGTTTCGCCGAGGAATTTTCCCGCCGGCGACTTTCGTAGTTCTTCCACAATGGCAGGTTTGGTCACGCGCAGCACAAGCAGATTTTTCATCCGCGCTTCTGTTCCGTGCGCCTCCCATTGTTTGAGCGCCTTGACCAGGGCAGGCGGCACAGCCGAACTGGTGTGCTTCACCAGCAGCGCCAGCGCCTGTCCCGCGTGAAGTCCCTGCTCGCTGGCTTGGGTCAGGGAACGCGCGGTCACCTGGTAGCGGTACTCTCCTGATTTCGCATCTTCCCACTCGCAAAAGCGCGAGATTTGGTAGCGCGCGGCGCGGGAGAAAAAACGGGAGATTGTGATTTTTCCGTTTGACGTAACTGTGATTTTTCCGTCGAAGGTCGCAGGCGGCGCGCTTGTTCTTTGAATCTCGTCCTGCGGCTTGATTCTGAACGCCGCCGCCTCTTTGCCTTCTTCGGGGGCAGCCAGGTCTGCCATGCCGAGCCAGCGCTGGGTGTGGATGAGTTGACGGATGAGCGCACCGTCCACCTGATCCCAGTAGGCGAAGCCGCGCAGGTATTGCCCGTCTGACGCGCGTTTGATGAACCATGAATCGTAGTCGCCGGCGGGGCGTTGAAAGTCGGGGTATTTTTCCTTGACCGTGCGGATGAAAGCCGAGATGCTCCACCATTTATTTTGAGGGATGGAGCCAGTCAGGTCGAGCAGGAATTGGCGCGCGACTTGCGGTTGGTTTGTCCATTCGCCTTCGCATACCAGGCTGGGAACAAGCCGCAGTTCGTCGAACTCCTGCGAGGATTTCCACGCTTCGGTCAGCAGGCTTAGGGATTGGGCGCGGGGCGCTTCGAGAAAGGCTTTGACTTTTTCTGCCTGGGGGACGCCTTTCTTCAAGAGTCCCGCAGCGGTCAAGAGCGCCAAAAGTTGCTTGTCAGATTGGAAATCGGGTTTGCCTGTCCGCAGGGCGGCGAGCAGGGTGGCTGCGTCGTCGAGGACGTGGTCTGTGGCTGGGAGTTCAAAAGCCTTTTCCAGCGGGGTGGCGGGACGTCCCAGCGGCTCATTCTGTTTTTCTGCGAACCCTTCAAGTTTTAGCAATTCCAACAGGTCTTCGGGCAGGTAGGCAAATTCCTGCGCGCCCTTGTCTGAGTCGAAAAATGCCTTTGCCAGAAAGCCGTAATAAAAAAGAGTCTCGGCGGGCGAGACTGGTTTGAGGTGCGGGCGTTCGCGGTCGCGCCTGCCTGCGCCCATTTCTCGAATTTCGCCAAACTTGCGGGAGAAGGCGCTCCATTCCATTTTGCCGTCGCACGCGGATAGCGTTTTGAGCGCGGAGAGGGAATCGGGTTGGAGAATTTCCAGGGTTTCGTGAACAGGCTCGGGGTCGAGCAGGGCGGCGGCGAGTTCTTCGGCGGCAGGATCCGCTTCGTTCGATTCTAATTCCAATCCCCACAAGCCCGCCACAATGCACAGGTGTCCAAGATCATATTTGAGGAAGGTTCGGTAAAGGTCGGGCATGTGGCGTGGCGGCTACCTGGATTGCGAAACGGAGATGGGGCGCAGCGGACCTGTGACCGATTTGGCAATGGCAAACGAGCCGCGGTGGTGTTTCTTTGCCTGGTACAGGGCGGAATCGGCGGCGCGCAACAGGTCGCTGGCGTTTTCGGAGTGGGTGGGGTAGAGGGCAATTCCGGCGGTAATGCCCAGCGGCAATTTTTTATTGCCGGGAAAGCGGAAGTTGTAATTTTTCATCAGGTTGATTGCCTTGTCGGTGACGCTTCGCGCGGTATCCAGCCCGGCGCCGCGCATGATCATGGTCAATTCGTCGCCGCCATAGCGGGCGAGGAAGTCGGTGGAGCGCATGTTGCTGGCAAGGTGGGTAAAGGCGGCGTGGAGGGTTTCGTCGCCGACGGAGTGCCCGAAGGTGTCGTTTACCGCTTTGAACCCGTCGAGGTCCATCATCACCACCGAGAACTGTGAGCGCGTTCGCTGCGCGAATTTGATTTCTTCCGCCAGGCGGTCTTCGAGGGCGCGGCGGTTTGGCAGCCCGGTCAGGCTGTCGGTGTAGGCTTGTTCGGCGACCGCTTTATGGAGGCTGGCGTTGGAGATTGCCACTGCCGCCTGGTCAGCCAGCAGTTCGATCAGGCGCAGTTCGGCGCGGGTGAACGCCCCCATGATGGAGCGCGAGAGGTTCATCACCCCAACGATGGAACTATTGAATTTGAGCGGCACGCCGATGATTGAGCCAGTCCAATCCTTTGGGGAGTTTTTGTAAATGGGGTGGTTGGGCATATCTTCGATGATCATTTTTTCCCCGCTGTTTGCCACCAAGTAGGTCAGCCCGTTCTCGCGGGGCATGGCAACCGCTTTGTTTTTGTCTCCTTTGGCATTCAACGACGCGCCAAAGTTCAATTTGCCGTGCGAGTATAAAAAAATATGCGCCGCGCGCGCGTTCTTGACCAGCCGCATTGCCTCGGTGACGACTGAGTCTAGAACGGTTTGCAAGTCTAAACTGGAGGTGAGGTTCAGGCTCAGGCTGCGCAGTGAGTTTAGCTCGTCTGCCTGCTGTCTGACCAGGGACATGAGCGAATGTTTGGATACGATATCCTGCGTGTATGTTTTTTGGGGGTGGGTGTCCTGCCCCTGCAGTTTGGGCGACGCTTCTGCGA
>JFJP01011475.1_pt1 | contig 10549 bp, 7 predicted proteins | sample 431651 | NCBI WGS metagenome assembly JFJP01 (sample SAMN02602958, study PRJNA72255) | Microbial mat metagenome, whole genome shotgun sequencing project. | biome: fresh water; feature: sink hole; material: water; isolation source: purple microbial (photo- and chemosynthetic) mats found in... | reverse complement strand
CTCTCCCAAAGGGCGAGGGGAGACAAGAGACTCCCTCGCCCTTTGGGAGAGGGCTGGGGTGAGGGTGACAAATCTTGAAATACTGAGTATAGCGGTCATCATGTCTCACGTGACTCGTTACTTTTGACAATGATGGCTATTTAGTGGCACAATAGTAAATTCAATCATAGAATCCGCGCAGGACGCTAAGAACCTCAGTTCGGGATAAGGTCACAAATAGGGAATAGGACGCGGATTTGCACTGATACACGCGGATTTTTAAAAAACTAAAGACTTTAGTTCGGAATAAGGCTAAGAATAAAGGAAAGTTACCTTGCCTTGATTTGTAGCAGTTTTTCATTTTGTTTTTAAAAATCCGCGCGAATCCGCGTGTATCCGCGTCCTAATTTTTTATCCCGAACTCAGGTTAAGAAAAGCGTTAGTGTTATTTGTTTTTCGCCACATGGAGTCCAAATCTTTAGATTTGTTAGATTGGGCAGTCAAATCTAAAGATTTGGACTCCAAACCGAAGTATGACATGCCCCCTAAATCACGCCTCATTTTTATCCTCAGTGGCCTATTGCTGCTGAGTCTCTTTTTTCTCGCCACCAGCCAACAGCGTTATATTTGGCCGTTACGTAATAATTTATATTACCATAGCTTGCAATTATGGTGGTCATATTCTGGTTTGCCCATTAAGCAGGAAGATGGTACGCTTGAAGGCGTGGTGCAAAATGAGCAAGGCCAGCCGATAAGCGAGGCGTGGGTGTTGCTTTCTTGGTGGGACGGCACAACTTATTATGCCCAAAGTGATAGCACGGGGCATTATCGGATTGACCAGGTGGCGGCGGGTTGGTATCGCCCTGTGGCGGGTGCGTCCCATTATCAAAATCGGCTGCTGCCACCTGTAGCGATTGGATTACACCATGTAACCATGTTGAATGTGCAATTATCACCCGAAATCGCCGCGCCCCTGATGCCTGCTGACCAGCTAACGTTAAGTCCGCCGACGGAGTTAAGTTGCCCTGAACCCATTCCAGGGACGGCGCAAAGGTTTCAGGTTCATTTCAACAACGCGGGCAGCCCCAACCAGTTGACCTTATTTTATCTACCCATAACGCCCACGACCACCTCATGGCCGATTTTATTGACCATTTACCCTGGGCCAGTGGATAGTTGGGACTGTGCGAGTGTGCCGTTGGCGGCGGCGGGTTATGCGGTGATTGCGACGGGGCCAGCCTATAGTTTTGAAATAGAGAGTCAGATTGATGAATTGGAACGGCTCATTAATCTGGCGCAAATCGGGGCATTTCCGCACAGTAACGGGCGGCAAATCGGTTTATTGGGGGGCAGTTTTAGCAGTATTCATGTCTTACGGTTAATTGAACGCCGTCAAGATGTGCAAGCGGCGTTACTTTTAGGCCCGCCCACCGACATGTTTACCTTGCGGCAACGCTTTGAGGCGGGAACATTTCAGCCGCCTTTCGGCCTTGACCAGGTGATGATTGCGGCGGGGTTGCCCAGTGATGAAATAATGCGTTATTGGCGTTATTCAGCCGTTTACCATGCCCAGGCCGATTTCCCGCCTATCGCTTTATTACATAGTCGCACGGATGAGGTGGTGCCATTTGAACAAACTGAATTATTAGCCCAACGCTTAGAAGCGGTGGGCGCGAGCTATGAGAGCTACTTTTTTGCTGGGGCCAGCCATTATTTATTAGCCGATGGCGACGGGAAAGACTCATTACACGTATATCAAATTACAGTTGATTTCTTAAATCGACAGCTTAAAAAATAGGATACACCCATGAAACGAATGTACATTTTAACGTTAGCTTTATTCACTCTCGCCTGTAGCTCAACCTCACTTTTTGGTGTTGAATCCACTCGCCCAATTCAACGGGTGGCGGTTTTAGACCAAATGCTCACGGCAACGGCGGCCGCGGCCAATAATCAACCTTTAACAGGTCAGGTTACTGTAACAACCACCAACGCCGAGGTGGTTACGACTAACAATAATGACTCTACCAATAATAATGACTTTGCCAATCGGGTTGTGCCAACCCTGCCCCCCACGCCCCAAGATACGCCCACGATGACCTATAATTCAAAAGCCTTTGCCACGGCCGTAGCCCTAGAAGAGCAGGTGATTGTGGCTGACCAACCTTCTTCTGAGGGTAACTCTAGCCCTGCGGTTACAACTTCAGCGACACCTCAAACTGTAACCACGTCCAATGGTAACACTCCGTCAGCTAATGTAACCACGCCTCCAACTTCTACCAGCAAAGCAACCACCATGGGTTCACCGACACCCACGCCCACCCCTAGTGCGACCTTACAGCCAGGGGTTTTACCCACTTTAACGACCACGCCCACCCCTTCCGCCACGCCCACGCTCATTCCGACCCAACCTGCGGCTAGTCCTAAAAAGGGGTTAGGGGTGGTTGGGGGGCAATTTGCTTGTGCCGACATGGAGAAGTTGCGTGCCTCATGGTATCACAATTGGAATTTTTACCCTGATAATAGTTGTAATAAAGGGGCCTTTATCCCGCGAATTTATAATGGCGGTTCATTGGAGAGTCTTGACCAAATTATGGAGGCAGCCAAAGCCTCTGGTTGGGCGATGGGTTTTACGGAACCAAATTTATCTTGGCAAGCCAATATGACCCCTGGTGAAGGGGCCGAGGCCTGGCATCAAATTGAAGAGGCCGCCGCGAAAGCAGGGGTGAAATTGGTTTCACCCACGCCCAATCAATTTGAGCCAGGGCAACAAGAGCCATATGGACATCAATGGACGTGGGCGATGGTGGCGGAATATGAACAACTTTATGGCAAAAAGCCCCATTTTGATGCTATTGGCTGGAATATTTATCGCAGTACGCCTGAACGCGCGAAATCTTATTTAACGGCGCGTCATCAAGAAGCGTTAGATTTGGGCTATAATGTGCCGGTGTGGGTGTTGGAATATGGTGGCGAATGTTGGAACACGGCGACGGGCAAGACGGGGAATGACCAAATTATGGCCGATATAACAGTTTGGCTTGACCAAACGGATTGGATTGCCCGTTATGCTTGGTTTGCTAGTCGGTTGGCGGGTCATGAGGGCGAGGCTGAGGGGTGGCAAAGTTGCACTCTTATCAATCCCCAAACGGGTGAGTTGACCCCGTTAGGGCAGATGTATCAGGCGAGATAGAACGCGAAGGAGAGCGAAAGAGTGAACGCGAAGGGCGCGAAAAAGGTGAACGCGAAGGACGCGAAGGAGGGCGAAAAAGACGCTAAGTTTTCGCCCTTTTTTCGCCCTTCTTCGCGTTCACCTTTTTCGCCCTCCTTCGCATCCCTTCGCGTTCACTCTTTCGCGTTCAACAAATAACCTTCCGTGGACATGGCCTGTTTAATGCGGTCAATATGACTATGACCTTTTGTTTCGAGAGTGATGGAAACATCCACAAAGCCAAAGGGCGTACTTGAATAGTAACGATGATGGCTGACATCTAACACATTGGCTTGCTGTTCACGAAACACTTTTAACACATCGGCCAGAAAACCAGGTTGGTCAGGCACACGCGCCTTTAGCTCCACAATCCGCCCCGCAACCGTGAGGCCGCGCGTGATGATTTTATCAAGCACGTTGACATCAATATTGCCACCCGAAATAATAAGTAATACTTTCTTGTTGACAAATTTCTGCGGATAAGTCATGAGCGCGGCCAATGGCACGGCCCCAGAGCCTTCCGCCACAAATTTCTCCAACTCCAGCAGCAATAACACGCCCCGCGCAATCTCATCTTCATCTACCGCAATGACCTCATCCACGTAAGATTTAGCGAGATTATAATTGATTTGCCCCACTCGTTTCACCGCAATCCCATCTGCCAGTGAAGCCCCGCGCGCCAACTTAACGGGTTGTCCCATCTGCAATGCCTGCGCCATGGAAGCACATTGAGTTGCCTCCACGCCAATAATTTTGACCTCAGGGCGCACCGCTTTCATATAAGTTGCCAGTCCACCTATCAAACCGCCACCGCCAATAGGGCAGACTATCATATCTAAATCGGCACACAATTCATCTTGCACAATCTCAATCGCAATCGTGCCTTGCCCCGCCACAATTAATGGGTCATCAAAGGCATGAATAAGCGTTAAGCTATCTTTTGTTCCTAGCTCTACCGCCAATTCGTAAGCATCATCGTAACTATTGCCATGCAAAATCACCTCTGCCCCATAGCCCTGTGTGGCGACAATTTTGGTGAGGGGTGTACCCGTTGGCATCACAATTTTAGCCCGAATCCCCAATTGGCGCGCATTATAGGCCACCCCCTGAGCATGGTTGCCCGCCGAAGCCGCAATAATCCCGTTATTACGTTCCTCTGCGGTCAAACTCAGCAGCTTATTCCACGCCCCGCGCTCCTTAAATGAACCTGTCATTTGCCGATTTTCCAACTTAAGCAGCACCTCACAACCGCATCGCTCGCTCAATTTGGGCGAAGCCAATAGCGGCGTGATGGGCAAATGTTCATGAATGGCAAGATAGGCTTTATCAATATCTTCTTTGGTAATGGTTAGTCCTTTGTCAGGTATCATTTTTTGTCCCTTGTTAGTTATTAGGTGTCAGTTGTCCTTCGTCCTTTGTCAGTTGTCATTGGTTAGTTATAATTACTGTCAATCAGCGATTATAAGGCTTTAAGCCTTATAATCGCTACTAAAACTGTAATAGGACGAAAGTATGGCTAACTTTTCAAATTTTAAGACTCTCATTTTACAACGGATAAAGGGCAACCAACAAATAACAAAGGACACATGACTATGCTCACTCGTAAATTAATCAATCTTGCAATTTTAACCTTCATATTCGGGCTAATGGTTTGGCTACCACTGACCATTTCGGCAGATGACCCTTCAGTAATGGAGTCCAAATCTTTAGATTTGACAAATTCAACTGACAAATCTGAAGATTTGGACTCCCTTATCACCACGACATTCCCCTTGACTCAGGGTGGAGATGAAGCTCTATTTCAATGGCTTAAGAACTCTCACGTAACCCCGCGCCAAACCATCACCAACGGCGTAGATATGCGCCTGGTTAAAATAGAAACGGTGTTTCACCCCGTGCGCCCAGGCGGAGTCATCAGCTATTTTCTGGCCTATTTTAATGACGGCAACATTACGGCCTCGAATGTCATGATTACGGAAGAATTACCGCTTCACACCCAATTTAATCCCCAGATTAGCTCTCCAGGTTGGCAGCCCGTCAGCGGCACGCGGCTTTATACCTTAGCCATTGGCAGCGTCACTGCCATTACGGAAGCTAATGGTGGATTTCGTTATTTTGTCGTAACAATTGACCAACCTCTGCCCGATAATGTTACAATTATTACTAATACCGCCATGATTAGCGCGGCGGAAAATGAGCTTAATTCTAACAATAATACAGCGTATGAAGATATTCAGGTGGAAAATGTCTTTGACTTGCGCCTGACCAAAACCGCTAATCGCCAAATTACTGCCCCTAGCGACACAATTCTTTATACACTCTCTCTGACCAATACGGGCAATAAAACCGCCACCAACATTATCTTACAAGAAATTGTGCCGAGCCAAACCACCTTTATTGCCCGCCAAAGTGGGGCTTGGACGGGCTGCGTCGATGGTGCAACAGGTGGAACAATTTGTAATTTAATCTTGCCCATGCTGACCCCAGGCCAAGCCAGCACTATTAACATGGCTGTTCTCGTCAATGACCCATTCTCCGACACCGTCAGCACAATTATTAACAATGCTACAGTGCAAGATGACGGTACGCATGGGGCGGACGCGCTGTCTGCCGATAATGTGGCGACATTAACCCTTCCCGTACAGACAACATTACCAAATATTGATTTAGGCTTGCTCAAAAGTGACGGCGGTCAGGCGGTGCAAGCGGGTGACAGGTTGACCTATACGCTGCTTTATTTCAATCGGGGCGAGGCGGCGGTCACGAATGTTATTATTACGGAAACCTTGCCTATGAATACCCAATTTATCGGGCCGAGTGGCTGGCAAGCGGTGGGTAACAATCTATATCGTTATCACGCGGGTGCATTAGCCACTGGCCCCACCGCGTTTGGGCAAATTGAGTTTGTGATTCGCGTAGACAACCCGTTATCTAACAGTGTAACGGTGCTAACCAACACCGCCCTCGTGGGCATGGAGAATCAGCGTGGTGTAGACTTAAATTTATTAAATAATCTTGCAACCGTGACTACGCCCATCACCTTCACGCCGCCATTGACAGGCGGGCCAGATTTGCGTCTGCTGAAATTGGCTGATGAAACCGTAACGCAAGCGGGCGGGCGGGTCACCTTTGGCTTAATTTATGCCAATATTGGCAACCGTCCCGCCGAGGGCGTGGTTTTAACCGAGTTACTCCCACCTTACACCACCTTTGAGCGTGGCTCTACTGGTTGGCAGCAAATTGGCGGTAGCAATCAATATGTTTATCCAATCGGCGCACTCCCCGTTGGTTTTATCGCCACCAACCCTATTACTTTAACCTTACATGTGGCTGACCCGTTGCCTATAACCATGACCCAATTGAGTAATGCCGCCTTAATAGCCGATAACGGGCAAAATGGCACGGAGCAAAATCCAACGGATAATCTGGCGCGTTTAGAGGTGGCGATTATTGACACGGCCTTGCCTGATTTGACCCTGAACAAAGTGGCAAATGTCAGCCAACTTCAGCCAGGCAATTTAGTGACTTATCGGCTAGATTATGCCAATAATGGCGGCGCGGTGGCGCAGGGCGTGCGTTTGACCGAAACTGTGCCAGCGGTGGCGCAGGGCGTGCGTTTGACCGAAACTGTGCCAGCTTACACGATATTTCAGACCACCTCGACTCGCTGGAGTTGTGCCAATGGCGCGGGCGCGGGAACAGTTTGCAGCTATCAACTGCCCACTGCCTTAGCCCCTAGTGCGTCAGATAGCGTTATGTTCGCGGTGCAGGTGATTACTTCACCGCCCATCACGGCAAATCAAATCATTAACCATGCCTCCATCGGCGCGCTCACTGGCCGCGACCCCACGCCCCAAAATAACCAAGCCACCGCCGTCACGCCGCTTTATATTCCGCCGACCATTCAGCATAATCATTTACCGTTGGTGCTTAAAAATTTGTTACCTGATTTGACGGTACAACAGGTCAATATCTCTAACCTTACGCCGCAGACAGGCGAAGAAATAGAACTGAAAATTACGCTCCAGAATCAAGGAGAGACAGGGCATGCCCTGTCTCTACCCCCATTTTGGGTTGACCTTTATCTGGCGAAACAACCTATCACGCCCAACGTGAATCAAGGTTGGGATATTGCGTTTGATGACGCGCTCGTGCCACATGGCGTGGCTTGGCGAGTGTACGCCATTGGCGCGCATGGCACGCTAGAGCTAACCAATTTGCGCCCGAATGACCCGTTAGATGATACAAAAAATTACAGTAATTTTATCCCAACGGGTTTGGGGCGATGGCCGCAACACTGGAAGGGGCAACCATTACATAATTATTTCAATCAGGCGGGGACATATTACCTTTATGTGTTGGTCGATTCCTTTACCACTAGCGGCGCAGCAACGGGGGCGATTTTGGAGGGCAATGAGAGCAATAACCTCTACGGCCCCCTCAAAATTACGGTGAGTGGCGCGACCTTGCGTGAGGCTACGTCCCTGAATAGACCCCATGAGTTGTTAGATGAGACTGGCCGCGCAGCGGTTGCGCCATAATCTGGGCCGATTCTTAAAAAAAATTCCACCTGTAAATAATTGGGTGATTTGGAAAAGGAGTCCGCAATCCTTTGCGGACAACCCGCAAATAATTGCGGACTCCTTGTTTCTTCCTAATTCCTAATTCCTAATTCCCAATTCCCAATTCCCAATTCCTAATTCCTAACTCACTAACGTATACCCCCCCAATTTGCCAAAAATAGGCTATGGGGTGTATATATATTTATAACATTTTTGATAAAAAAGGCAATAGAGGATGATATAATGACCGATACAGTTCGACTACACCAAACCATCTACACTCAAATTATTCGCTTGTTTCCAGAGTTGCCCGAAACCCATCAGGTCACTTTAACCAAGATGCTCACAGGTCTTTTGCAAGGCAAACATAGTCAACTCAGCCAAATGGCTCGTTATGTAAACTATACGGGCAAAAAACAAAGTCTCGTTGACCGATTCCGTCGTTTTATGACCAACAAACATATCGCCGTCGAATCGATGTATGCCCCCATTGTGGCCATGATTATGGCTGCACTGACCCATGAACCATTGATTTTAGCCATTGATTCCACCAAAATTGGGGGTAATTGTATTTGCCTGATGGTCAGTATTCATTATAAAAGTCGGGCCTTGCCACTAGCTTGGGTTGTTTTCAAGGGTAAAAAGGGGCATTGTCCGCAAGAGGTACAGTTAGCTTTATTACAACGCATTGCCGAGATGTTACCTGCAGGGCGCGAACTGGTCTTGTTGGGCGACGGCGAGTTTGATGGTAGCGAGGTAGTTTCTTGGCTTAACGACCAACCGACTTGGCACTATGTTTGCCGCACCAGCAAAAGCACCTTGGTCTTCTATCAAGAGCATTGGGTCGCCTTACAAGATCTGCCCTTGGTACCAGAGCAAGAAACTTTGCTCACAGGGGTGATTTTTACTCAAAGTCAACAAGTAACCCCTGTCAACATCTTAGTGGTCTGGCATCAGTGTTATCAAGAACATTGGTTTTTCGTCACCAATTATGCTGATTTTGACACCGCCAAGCACATGTACCATTACCGTTACACCATAGAAACCCTCTTTTCTGATGTCAAAGGGCGAGGGTTTCATGTGGATAAGACCAAACTCTGGCGACCTGAACGGGTTAATCGGTTATTAATGGTGGTGGCGATCGGCTATGTTTTTAGTATCTTTTTGGGGGTGCAGTCTATTATGACCAAGACTTTTATCCAATTGGTGCGCTCAGACCGCTTCCAACATAGTCTGTTCCAATTAGGCTTAATCTATTTGCAACATCTCTTAAATGAAGGGTTAGCCTTTCCCGAAACCTTCAGTTTGCCCCCACCCACCCAATTCGAACATATTGTTCTCTCTTAGTAACCTCCCGTATGTCAAATCAGGGGGGTATACGTTAGTGAGAACTAAATTCAGATTGCAACATTTTTAATCCTCCTTTTACACTAAAACTACTAAACAAACCAAACAAAAAAACACACCCTCATCAGCCGCATCAGCCCACAGGCTCATACCCCAATTTCAGTGCGTTTTTTTGCCCTTGAAATGTGGGGAATCGAAACAACATTAGAGACAAAACAAGAACCCTCTGCCTCAAAAACCTGCCAGTCACCCACATGACTTTATAACAGGTTGAGAAAGTTCTTATCTATTGTGTCCGAATTTCACGGCTGTTAATGATATTAAGGACACATAGTAGCACAACTCAAAACAAGATGCAAATTATCACTATTTGCTTTAAAAGTGAACTATCATCAATATTTGTCCCTATATTTATTTTCGTAACAAATATAGGACTCCCCTAACAAATCACACCCCCCAATTTGCCCACAATGTCAGATAATGCTACTCTGTCTGCCCCATAGCAATCCTTCGCCAAAAGGGACTGATCATGGTACAATACTCCTGAACAGTAACTATACCAGGAGCATAAATATGAACAATTATTTAACTTTACCCACACCACCCAATACCATAGCCCTCAGTTTGAATCCACCGCCAAACCAGCAAATATACCTTGCCCGAATTGAGCCACTCATGGAAAAACTCATGCGGGAAAAGGAAATTTATCAGCAGGCGTTGGATAAAACAGAAACGCTGACCTACCTCCTTAAGTCTATGCAGCGTTTTTCCCATGAACGGTTTTTAGCCATTTCTGACGAAAGTTTGCGGAGACGAGTCCGCCGATTAATGGCCTTAAAGAGTATTTCAGGATTATTGTCAGATTTAACCCCACCCGAAATTAAGCGATATGATGAGGCTGTGACAAGAGCATGAGTTTAAATCAAAATTATTTGTTAGATACCAATATCATTTCAGCAGTGCTTAAACAAAATAAATCCGTTATCCAAAAACTCGCCAGGGTGGTGAGTGATGACCTTAATATTTATATCAGTGCTATCAGCTATTTTGAAATTAAACGGGGTTTATTAGCCATCAATGCCCCTAAAAAATTGGCATTATTCCATGAAATGTGTATCGAATATGAAATATTAGGCTTTGAGGGTGAAGCCCTCCTTGACCGCGCGGCGGAACTTCATGCCTATATGCGAACTACAGGTCAAATAATTCCAGAAAATGACATTATGATAGCCGCCACTGCCCTAACGCATAACCTCATTTTAGTCACCAACGATAGCCATTTTGTCCGTATTCCTCATCTCATTACGGAAGATTGGCTGGCGCGGTAAATCAAGCCAATAACGCACATTTTCGTTATAGAACAGACAGGAATGTCTGTTCTACCCTTACCTAACAAATCACACCCCCCAATTTGCCCACAAAGTCAGATAGTGCTATCCTATGTCTTAAC
>JFJP01040864.1_pt1 | contig 10550 bp, 8 predicted proteins | sample 431651 | NCBI WGS metagenome assembly JFJP01 (sample SAMN02602958, study PRJNA72255) | Microbial mat metagenome, whole genome shotgun sequencing project. | biome: fresh water; feature: sink hole; material: water; isolation source: purple microbial (photo- and chemosynthetic) mats found in... | reverse complement strand
GCTTATGCGATCGCTCGATAGTGAAGTCGCTACCATCTTGCAAAAACTGACGATGTAATTATCTTTGCCGGTGGTATTTCGTCTGGTTACGAAGGTGAAGAAATGAAAGTTGATTACGAAGGCTTTGATGGCGGCGACCGCACAGATATACAGTTACCGGCTGTACAGGAAAAACTATTGAAACTGCTATATGCCACCGGAAAACCAGTGATTTTTGTACTGATGAATGGTAGCGCAATGGCAATCAATTGGGCAGACCAAAACCTACCGGCAATTGTTGAAGCATGGTATCCGGGACAAGAAGGTGGTACAGCCATTGCAGATGTACTTTTTGGCGATTACAATCCAGCCGGACGTTTACCGGTAACTTTCTACAAATCAACAAACGACTTGCCTCCTTTCGATGATTACAACATGAAGGGCAGAACTTACCGCTATTTTACCGGAACACCATTATACCCATTTGGTTACGGATTAAGTTATACCACTTTCAAATATTCAAAACTGATACTCAAAAAGGAAAAAATCAGAACAACCGAAACCAATAATATCAGTGTAGATGTAACAAATACCGGTAAACTTATTGGCGATGAAGTGGTACAACTCTATGTGCGCGATGTAGAAAGCTCGGTTATTCGACCAACGAAAGACCTTCGCGGATTTAAACGTATAACACTAAAACCCGGTGAAACCCAAACTGTAACTTTCGATATTACACCACAATCGCTTTGGTTTTACGATCTGAAAAAAGGCGATTATGTTGTGGAACCGGGCGTATTTGAATTAATGGTTGGTGGTTCGTCTGCCGATGTACAAACACTTAAATTAATCGTTGAATAAAATCTACAAATATGTTCACATTTAGAAATATAGGTCTTGTAATGATGTTTGCTTTCGTTGTAAACAGCGGCATGGCACAGCAAGTAAATTTGGTTGTTGATGCTAAAGCGAGCTTGGGCGAAGGCGCTATCTGGCATCCAACAGAGAAAAAATTGTACTGGATTGATATTGAAGGGAAAAAGTACCACGTGTACGATCCTGCAACCAAAAAAGACGAGGTGTTCGATTTACCGGCGCGTATCGGTACTATTGTGCCCATTGAAAAAGGTGGCATGTTGCTTGCGTTGGAAACAGGTATTCAAAGTATTACTTCAGCAGGCAGCGCATTGACACCGGTAGTTCATCCAGAATCCGGCAAAGTGAACACCCGATACAACGACGGCAAATGCGATCCTGCCGGACGGTTTTGGGTAGGAACAATGGCAGTGGATGGCAGACAAAAAGCCGGTACACTTTATTGCATTGATAAAGAATACAAATGGCGTGTTATGAAAGAAAATGTTTCTACTTCAAATGGTATTACTTGGTCGGCGGATAAAAAAACGATGTACTACATTGATACACCGACTGGTAAAGTTGAAGCATTTGATTACGATATCACAACAGGCAACATTACCAATTCGCGTACTGCCATAATAATAGGCAACTTAGGCTACCCCGACGGTAGCACTATGGATAGCGAAGGCATGATTTGGGTTGCACTCTGGGGTGGCAGTAGCGTAACGCGCTGGAATCCGCAAACCGGTGAACTTCTACAGAAAATTGATGTGCCCGCAAAAAATGTAACCTCTTGTGCTTTTGGCGGCAAAGACCTGAAAACCCTATACATCACCACCGCCCGCATCGGTACAAATGACGAGGATTTGAAAAAATATCCCAATGCCGGAGGACTGTTTGCTGTGCGACCGGGAGTAAAAGGTGTGAAAGCCTATTTCTATAAATATTAAACCATTCAAATCAAAACGTTCAACTTTTTGCAAAAGTTGAACGTTTTCCACCGCATAGTCCTTGATGGTAAAATTTTCATTAGCCCAAATTACAAATAATTGTTTTCAGAATATTTTGTACCTTTGTAAAATTTATTGGATGAGGTATTTTGTGGAAATTTTACATTAAAAATTCATACAAATTACTGTTTTTTAGAACAATAAATTGAAGAATTTGAAGACCATTTTTTGATAATTCAAACGTAGATTCAATTAAAAACAAGGATAAAATTAGTTTAGCAATGAAAGTTTACAAATTTGGTGGAACATCGGTTGGCTCGGCACAACGCATGAAAAGTGTTGCTAACCTTATAATTGACAGCGATCCTAAAATTGTTGTGCTGTCGGCTATGTCGGGTACAACCAATTGTTTGGTTAAAATTTCGGAAAATATTTACCAAAACAACCAAACCGAAGCTGGTGCTATTTTGCAACAGTTAGAGAGCAAATACTTTACCGAAATTGAGATACTTTATCAAACAGATGAATATAAACAAAAAGCAAAAAATTTTGTTTGTGAACGATTCGATTATATTCGTGATTTTTTCATCGGGACATTTACCGAAAAGCAGGAAAAATTGATCTTAGCGCAAGGCGAGTTACTATCAACAAACATGTTTCAATATTATCTCGAAGAACAAAAAATCAACTCTGCTCTACTTTCTGCGTTGAATTTTATGCGGGTTGATAAAAATCACGAACCCGACGATTTCTATATTCGCGAAAGTTTGCAACGCGAAGTAAATCAATATCCCAACACAAAACTTTTTATTACACAAGGCTATATCTGCAAAAATGCTTTTGGCGATATAGACAACTTACAGCGCGGTGGTAGCGATTACTCTGCTTCATTAATTGGTGCAGCTATAGATGCCGAAGAGGTTCAAATATGGACAGATATAAGTGGTTTTCACAACAACGATCCTCGATATGTGAAAAACACCAAACCGATTGAACAACTCTCGTTTGACGAAGCAGCTGAGCTTGCCTATTTTGGAGCTTCTATTCTACATCCAACCAGCGTATTACCTGCTCAGATGGCAAACATCCCAGTACGGTTAAAAAACACCATGGAGCCAGAGCATCCGGGAACACTTATCACGCAAAATCAAACCGGTGAAGGAATAAAAGCAATTGCTGCAAAAGATGGCATCACTGCGGTTAAAATAAAATCCGGACGTATGCTACTTGCTTACGGATTTTTGCGCCGCATTTTTGAAATATTTGAGAAGTATAAAACGCCTATTGATATGATAACCACCTCCGAAGTTGCTGTATCGGTAACTATTGATTCAAGTAAACATCTACAATCAATTGTTGCAGAAATAGAAAACTTAGGTCATGCCGAAATTGATGAAAATCAGACGATAATTTGCGCAGTAGGCGATTTTGTGGCAGATAAAACCGGTGTTGCTTACAAAGTGGTTGAAGCTTTGAAAGATATACCTATACGAATGATTTCGTACGGAGGAAGTAATTTTAATATTTCGCTATTAATAGACACTAAATACAAAAAAGATGCACTCATAGCATTAAGTGAGCATATATTTGAAAACTAAAACTAAAACCTTATGTTTAACAGTGAAATAGTTGATAAACTGCGCACACAGCAAACGCCGTTTTATTATTATGACTTAGAATTGCTTCGACAAACAGTAACAAAAGCCAAAGAAGCTGCTGAAAAATATGGCTTTACAAACCATTATGCGCTAAAAGCAAACGCTAATCCGCGTATCCTTACCATTATTCGCGAATCGGGATTTGGCGCTGATTGTGTTAGCGGCAACGAAATTACAAGAGCTTTAGAAACCGGCTTTACTCCCGACCATATCTTTTTTGCCGGAGTTGGCAAAACCGACAACGAAATAAATTTGGCTCTTGATAGTGGAATAGGCTGTTTTAATTGCGAATCGCTACCTGAACTTGAAGTAATAAATCAACTGGCTGAAGCTAAAAATTTAGTTGCACCGGTTGCACTTAGGCTCAATCCGAATATTGATGCCCAAACCCATCATTACATCACAACCGGATTAGACGAAAATAAATTTGGAATATCAATCGCACAGTTAGACGATGTATGTAGCAAGATGAAAGAATTACCAAATATTAAATTCATGGGCATTCATTTTCATCTGGGATCGCAAATTACCGATTTGAATGTATTTCGCCAACTTTGTTTAGTTATCAATGATTTGCAAACTAAGTTTGATGAATATGAATTGCCAATTGAAATTATTAATGTTGGTGGAGGACTTGGTGTTAATTATAAAAATCCAGATATTGAGCAGATTCCCGAATTTGACACTTTTTTTAAACTGTTCAGCAATCAATTAGTGCTACGACCAGAACAAAAGCTACATTTTGAGCTTGGTAGAGCCTTAGTTGCACATTGCGGCTCGCTAATTACTCGGGTTCTATTTGTAAAGCCCGGCATAAGCAAAACATTTTTGGTGGTGGATGCCGGAATGACTGACTTAATTCGTCCGGCACTGTATCAGGCATACCATCAAGTTGTAAATCTCACGTCATCAGAGCCTTCTGAACAATATGATGTGGTAGGTCCGATATGTGAATCATCAGATGTTTTCAGCAAAAACACCCATTTACCAAAATCGCAACGTGGCGATTTACTGGCTTATCGTACTGCCGGTGCTTATGGCGAGACTATGGCATCGTGCTACAACTTACGTACTTTGATACAGGCAGTTTATTCAGACGACTTTCAGGAAATCTAAATGCAAAAATATTTACTTCTAAAATTGCTTTTTGTACTTTGTTTGGCAGTATGCTTCTGTGAGGGCTGCACTACACAAAGTACAGAAAGCAATGATAATAAAACTATTACAGCGCAATCTGATAGCATTACCGTACGTGTTTACGAGGTAGCCGGTGGCTGGGGATATAAAATACTAATTCATGAAAAAATAAAAATATCGCAAGATTTTATTCCGGCAGTAAGTGGAAAAAATCCATTCAAAACAAAAGAAAAAGCCCTGCGCACCGGACAATATGCCGCCGAAAAAATGCGAACCACCCAACAATTACCCACCTTGACAGTGGAAGAACTTGAATTTCTTGATGCACTTTAGTTTTAATTGGCACTAATTAAATCGCTATATTCCATACTGTTACTAAACACCAAATATTATTTATTTTTTTTTCGTTTTTTTTCCGTTTTTTTTTGTAACAAAATAAGGTGGCGGGCGTTAAAATCACTGTTTTTAACTCATCAAAAATTATGAAACAATTGGTTGAAATTATTTGCATTATTGATCGCTCAGGTTCAATGCAAACTTTAAAAGATGATGCAATTGGTGGTTTTAATTCATTCCTCGACGACCAAAAAAAGCTGCCCGGCTCAGCCCAATTGACATTAGTTCTTTTCGACGACGAATACTTAAAAATACACGATGCGCTTAACATACAAGATGTACCTCCTTTAACCAGCGAAAGTTACACTCCCCGAGGTACTACTGCACTATACGATGCTATAGGGAAAACAGTAAATGAAGTTGGTAAACGCTTGGCAGATACCCCCGAACATGAACGTCCAAATAAAATATTAGTATGTATTTTAACAGATGGACACGAAAATGCGAGTACGGAATTTACAAGCGAAAAAATTGCGGAAATGATAGACCATCAAAAAACAAAATACAGTTGGGAATTTATGTTTCTTGCAGCCAATCAGGATGCCGTATTAACAGCCAAAACAATGAATATTGATGCTGATCACGCCATCAGCTTTGATGCAACTCGACGAGGTATGCGTTTCTCAATGGGAAGCATAAGTGATATTTCCAAAAGAATCAGACGGGCAAACAATCCCAAAGACGATACATTGGTGTAATTTTTTTAACGCATTTTGATTTTTTTATCCCCATTTTTAATACAAATAAATCAACAAAATAGATTCTAAAAAAATCTTAATTGTTTGAAGAACAATAAGAAAAATGATTTTTTTTTGCAAATCTAATCAAATGATAGTCAAAGCCATAACCGGTGATTCATCTCACCGCGGCGTAAATATGATAAATAATACTTGAATTTGAAAGCGAAATGCCGTACTTTTGCGAGGTTTTTTAACTAACTATGCACAACAATTAGGTAAATTATGAGACAATTAAAAATTACGAAATCTATCACTAACCGAGAGAGTGCTTCATTAGACAAGTACTTACAAGAAATCGGTAAATATGAATTGATTACGGTTGAAGAAGAAGTTGAATTAGCACAACGTATCCGTAAAGGTGATCAAAGAGCCATCGAAAAACTAACTAAAGCCAACCTGCGATTTGTAGTTTCAGTAGCAAAGCAATATCAAAACCAAGGATTAAGTCTGCCCGATTTAATCAATGAAGGTAATTTGGGATTGATAAAAGCAGCTGAGAAATTTGATGAGACACGTGGTTTTAAATTTATTTCGTATGCAGTATGGTGGATACGTCAATCAATTATGCAGGCTATCAACGAACAGTCGCGTATTGTGAGGTTGCCATTAAATCAAGTTAGTTCGTTAAGTAAATACAAAAAAGCTGTATCGAAATTCGAACAAGAACACGAGCGTCGTCCTACGCCAGAAGAATTGGCAGAGATACTCGAGTTGCCGCAAGACAAGATTATGGACACTATGCGTGTGGCAGGTCGCCATGTTTCGGTTGATGCACCGTTTGTTGCCGGTGAAGAAAACACTTTGCTTGATGTTTTGGAAAATTCAGATTCGCCCATCGCCGATGGTAAATTAATTGACGAATCGTTAAGTAGAGAAATTGATCGCGCTTTTGCATCGCTTACCGATCGCGAAAGAGTAATTTTACGTTTAGCTTTTGGTATTGGATTGCCTGAAATGTCGCTTGAAGAAATTGGCGAACAATTTGATTTGACCCGTGAGCGAGTACGGCAAATTAAAGAAAAAGCAATCAGACGTTTACGTAACACATCGCGAAGTAATCTTCTAAAAACCTATTTGGGATAGCACTTTCGCATTTTTTGCTGAAAAAAAAATCCTGACAGACTGACTGTCAGGATTTTTTTTATTATTCCGTCAATAAAATTCTGCTAATCCAAAGTGTTCATATTTTTTTGTGGTTGCCATGCAAACATTGCTATATTTTTATTATCTTTGTAAGTAATGAATCTATAACAATGGACAATTTTTGCATATTTTAGATAGAAGATTATAAGTTAAGTAATCATAATTACTGTGATTACTTATGTTTTTTTATTGGTAAATTAAATTCGTAGTTTAGCGAATTAAAATTTTGAAATACAAATTATTAAAGACACCTCGTAGAGGTGTAATAGCGATAGAAAAAATGTAATTCTGATTTTTATGCACCTCGTAGTGCGACCAAAAAACCGGATAGCGTTTGCCACCTACGGAGGCAAAAAGCATTTTGGTTGATTTTTCCTATCGCTATTAGCCACCTACGGAGGCGAAAATACAGTAGAAATTAAAACTAATACCGGAAAACAAAAATTGCAATGATAAAAGACCATAAAATCGGAATATTTTGCGTAACTGCATTTTTTGTAGTGATGCTTTCGAGCTGTATGCCTGATAAACAACGCTGTGCATATAAAAATGAAACACTGCCAATCGAGGTTAGGATAGAGGATTTGCTGGATAAAATGACGATGGATGAGAAATTAGCACAACTAAGCAGCGACGCAATGAATACACCGGATAACAACCGTTTGGGTATTCCGGGCTTCCGAATAATATATGCTCTGCCAGGTGTTTACGATCACCGTTCTACTATCTTTCCTATACCTATGGGTTTAGCTGCATCTTGGGATACAACATTGGTGGTGGAGGTTGGAAAAGCCATTGCCCGCGAGGCTTCGCAAATGGGTTATAATTGCCTGCTTGCCGACTGGTTGAATATTTGTCGCATACCCGGTGTTGGTACTTCTATCAATTCGATGGGAGAAGATCCGTTTTTAATCGGTGAGTTGGCTTCGTGTATGATGTACGCCATGCAAAAAGAGGGCGTTTTGCCAATAGCCGGCGATTTTATATGTCATAATCAAGAGTATTCAAAATCGGCACTTTCTGTAATAATTGACGAACATGCACTGCAACAGATTTATTTAACTCCTTTTCGAAAATTAACACAAAAAGTTTCACTTTTAGCAATTGTTACAGCCAATCATGGCATCAATAATTCTATTTGCTGGCAGAACAAGCATTTACTACAAGAAATTCTGCGCAACGATTGGCAATTTAAAGGTATCACCGTTTCTATTCCAGATAGCTGTACAAGTTTTGATGTTTCTACCGATATTGCATTGGGTAAAACAGATGAACTATCTGTGCTACAGAATAATCGGTTACGCAACGCATACAAAGCAGGCGAAATAACCGATGAAATGGTAAACGACCGCGTGAGGCGGATACTTAGAATAAAATATGCTACCGGCATGATTGATAATTATCAAACACATAAAAACAAAGTGGATTACGTAGAAGCCCACACACAATTGGCTTATACTGCTGCACTTAAAAGTTTTGTTCTTCTGAAAAACAGCAACGAAATTTTACCATTCGACCGCGCAAAATTTCAATCCGTTGCCGTTATCGGTCAAATAGCTGAGTCAATTCTGACTACCGGAAGCGGTGTATATAACCTTTACCCAACGCACGAAATAACGCCACTCGAAGCATTACAGACAACCGCCGGTTATCAAACCGAAATTAATTATGCTAAAGGCTATAACCTTCAAAAGAGTGAGTTCAATCCGATTGATTCTCTTTATCTGATGTCAATTACCGATAGTTCACAAAACTATGGCTTGTATGGCGAATACTACGATAATATAGGGTTTTGGGGCGAAACAGCTTATGAGTCGCTTGATAAAACTATAGATTTCGATTACATTGACCAAGCGCCTAACTACTGGCTTCCAAGCGATTCTTGTTCTGTAAGATGGACAGGCGTATTAAAACCACCAGTATCGCGTAAATATATTTTGTATTTGAAAGCAGACGATATTTGCCGTTTATTTATTAACGAAAAGCTGGCAATTAATCTACAAAGCTCTAATTATCAAAAAACAAAATCTTTATCTGTTTTTTTAAATAAAGATAGTACTTATCGAATACGTTTAGAATATACTGATATGAAAGGCAACGCAGCGGTACATTTGGGATGGGATTTTTCGACTGTTATTGACGAGCAACAACTATTAAACCAAGCGATTAAAACTGCTAAATCGTCGGATGCAGTCATTTTATTTGCCGGTTTCAATAGTTTTTACGAAAACCGCGAATTCGACAGAAAGGAAAGCATGGAATTACCGGCAAACCAAACCAAATTGATCAACGCAATTGTAGATGCAAATCCTAATACCATTGTGATAATCAATAGTGCCAGCGCTGTGAAAATAAACAGTTGGAGTGCCAAAACCAGAGCGATAATACAGTCTTTTTATCCGGGAATGGAAGGTGGCGATGCGCTTGCTAAGATTTTGTTTGGCTACGAATCGCCTTCGGGTAAGCTCCCATTTTCTTATTACGACGACTACGACCAATGTCCGGCTTATGAAAGTTACAAAAGTAAAGATAACAAAGCTTTATATACCGAAGGGATTTTTGTTGGTTATAGTTATCTGGATAAGAAAGTTATGACACCGGCATTTCCGTTTGGTCATGGGCTTACATACGCCACTTTTGAATATAACAATTTGCGTGTGGATACGCTGCAAAATGGCGATTTCATCATAACATTCAAGTTGAGCAATACCGGACGATATGCCGTGGAGGAAATCTCGCAATTGTATGTACGCAAGCTGCAAAGTAAAGTGGTTCGCGCCGAAAAAGAATTAAAGGCTTTTACGCGAGTTGCAGTACAACCTGCTGATAACAGGACAATTAAAATGATTGTTGGGCGTTCGGCACTCGGCTATTTCGATGCAACAACTAATAGCTGGAAAATTGAATCGGGCACTTATGAGTTTATGATTGGTTGTTCGGCACGCGATATTCGATTACGGAAACAAATAGTAATCAGGTAAGTCTGTTTGAATACACAACCCCAAAAAAAATACTAACCATTTTTGCCTTATGACAAAAAGGGTGGGAGATATTTTGTTAACCTTGGAAAAAAACGACGGCAGGTCTAACGACGCTGCCGTGTTTTTACCCAATTTCAACGTCTAATCATTCCTGAGTGCTGCAACTGTATTGCCGCTGATAGAGAGTAATGCGGCTATAAATATGCAAATTAAGCCATTGATAAAAATTGCGGCTACTATGCCAAACATCAAATTCACGGGTAAACTTACTGCCGGAGCAAACAGCGATGGTAAGGCTGCGACCAGAGCAGCAATTACACCGGTGAGTAAACCTGCTGACAAAAGAAACAAGTTTTCGATATACAAGCTGAGTATAATTTTACGGCGTTGGAAACCAATAGCTTTAAGTATTGCCAACTCGCTTCGTCGTTCGAGGACTTGGCGAATAAGTATGATACCAAAACCAATGGTACCAATCAAAACACCCAATCCACCTAATGCAAGAAATATTGAAAGATAGGTGTTTGTAACAGAATTAAACTCGGCTAAACGCACGTGTGTTGAGGTAAGCTCGAGTCCCAAATCGCGTAGATTAGTAGTCAGCATTTCCGCTGTTTTTTCCTGGTCTGCATTTTTGGCATCAACCAACACCACATGCGAACCGCTAATGGATGGAAAACAAGCCCGAAAAGCACTGTCGGATATTAT
>JFJP01021727.1_pt1 | contig 10550 bp, 7 predicted proteins | sample 431651 | NCBI WGS metagenome assembly JFJP01 (sample SAMN02602958, study PRJNA72255) | Microbial mat metagenome, whole genome shotgun sequencing project. | biome: fresh water; feature: sink hole; material: water; isolation source: purple microbial (photo- and chemosynthetic) mats found in... | reverse complement strand
TTATGGCGACAACGGCACGGGAGGAGTTGGCGAAATGGTCATGGGTAACGAAGTTCCGCTCTATCTGCGCGGGACCACAGTCAAAACGATTCAGTATAGACTGAGTTCAAACTCCGATGAAACCTGGTCGTGGTATATCCCCGGCGAAGGATTAGCTGTTCAGATGGAGTACAAGAACGGAGTGCGCTATCGGTCGATTGTGCGGTTGAAATAGAAAAGGGGACAGTTTCCCGTCCCCCTTGAACAATCAGATTTTCATCGTCTACTCGTTAAAAATTCCCGCTTCGATCGCATCTTTCAGAAACTTCTTTTTTTCATCGTCTGCGCGAGTCGGAATGGTCGCCTTGGGAAGATCGATTCGAATCGTATCTGCCACTGTTCCCAGTTTGTACGCCAGTTTGACCGCTTCGGTGGCAGTGAACTCCGTACTGTACGCCACGCGGCTGAACAGATAGAGTCCGGCAACCCGATGTGTGGCCAGATTCATTGATCCGTTGGGGCGCACCGCTTGTTTTGTTCCCTTGGCGATGGTGAAACCATCCGCTTTTGTGGCGATCGGTTCAGCGCCGGTGGTGTCCATGCCAATCAGAACTGCCATGCCATCAAATTTTGCATCGCCGCTGTTCTCTTTTGAATTGTCCGCAAGAAGATTCACGGTGAACTCTGCGCCGTAGTTCGCCGGTGTACAATATTTTGCCGAATCGATTGCTTTCATTTCAGCAAAGGTTTCCCCCGGTGTGAACTCCGGAATAATCAATTTGACAGTCACCGGATCGGTAGATGCATCATTTTTGATTTCCACGTTTTTGAGATTTGCCAGTTGATTCGCATCGGTGGCGGTATCTTTCACGGCATCAGTGACGCCACATCCGGTAAGTGCAATGGTCAGAGCGGCAAGTACGAACTGTTTCATGGAAACTCCTTGTTTAGTTGGAATCAAAATAGGTGATTGCATGAAAGAATGAAAATGGGATTTGTTTGGACGGTACACGTTTCACGTCCCTCGCAACAAATCTTTGAGAGTGTGAAAGTATTTACAATAAAGTACAGAAATCGTAGATTCGGCCCTATGTGGCCGACGTAAATCAGCGTAACCGATTGATTTAATCTTTAAAAAGATGCCCACACAGGGGCATATCTACGGAATATTTTGATTCTTGCACACTATCTTTGGTTCACGTTCACACTCCCACGGATGTTTCGTGGGCTGATTTCGGATCGTCCAAGGACGCAAAACGAACAGGACAGTTCCCTTCCACCCGCAGTTTCGTTGCGTCGTTACGTCGTTTATTCCACCGAAACTGCGGTACAAAACCGGACAGGTCACACTCACTATCTGCAAGTGCCGTGGCGTGAACCGGACAGGTCACACTCACTATCTGCAAGTGCCGTGGCGTGAACCGGACAGGGATTTCCGGAGGCGTAGAGTGCCGTGTCGTGAACCGGACAGGGATTTCCGGAGGCGCAGAGTGCCGTGACCGGAATCGGACAGGGATTTCCGGAGGCGCAGAGTGCCGTGGCGGGAACCGGACAGGGACTTCCGGAGGCGTAGAGTGCCGTGTCGTGAACCGGACAGGGATTTCCGGAGGCGTAGAGTACGTGGCTGTTTTCCGTAGGGGCAGATCCCGTATCTGCCCGATTGCCTCCGAATAACGTATATTCCCCGCACAAAATGGAGGGTCGATGAAGAGTGCCAAAGGATTTCCCTTTCTTCCTATGAATCGGGAAGAGATGCATGCAAAAGGGTGGGATCAGTGTGATTTCATACTGGTAACCGGCGATGCCTATGTGGATCACCCTTCGTTTGGCACCGCTTTGATCGGCCGTCTGCTCGAATCGCGCGGATTTCGCGTGGGAATAATCGCTCAGCCCGACTGGAAAACCAACGACGATTTTACTGTTCTGGGCCAACCCCGTCTTGCATTTTTGGTCTCCGGGGGAGCCATGGACTCCATGGTGAACAACTATACCGTGCGCCGCCGTCCTCGCCACGACGACGTTTTTTCTCCCGGAGGAAAAGGGGGAAAACGGCCCGATCGCGCCACGCTCGTCTATGTGACGAAGGTGCGCGAATCGAACAAAGAGGTGCCGATTATTATTGGTGGTCTCGAAGGTTCACTGCGACGGTTGGCTCACTACGACTACTGGTCTGACAAACTTCGCGGATCCATATTGCTCGATGCCAAAGCGGATCTTCTCGTCTACGGCATGGGTGAAAATCAGACAATCGAAATCGCCGATAGACTTGCTGCGGGTGAACCGATCTCATCGCTCACGGATATTAAAGGAACGGTCTTTGTATCGCGAGAACTTCCTGCGGGCGAACCAAATCGCGATTTCCTCGTGCTTCCAGATCCCGAATTGGTACGCAAGGATCCCAAACTCTTTGCCAAAAGTTTTATGATCCAGCAGAGCAACACCGATCCGATCGTGGGGAAAATGCTCTGTGAACCCTACGGCAATCGCTGGGTGATTCAAAACTCTCCCGCCGCCGCGCTTTCTCCTGATCTGATCGACCGCGTACCGCTTTTGCCCTACACCAGAACGTGGCATCCGCGCTACGACAAGGATGGGGGAGTTCCTTCGATCGCCGAGGTGAAATTTTCCATAACTCAGAGTCGCGGTTGTTTCGGCGGTTGTAGTTTCTGTGCTATTACCTTTCATCAGGGACGGCGGATTCAGGGGCGTTCCCACGAATCAATTCTCGAAGAGGCGAAAATTCTCACGAAACTACCCGATTTCAAGGGGTACATTCACGATGTGGGTGGACCGACTGCCAATTTCCGGATTCCTTCGTGCGAAAAACAGATCACTAAGGGGATCTGTCCTCAAAAGCAATGTTTGTTCCCGAAACCGTGCCCCAATCTCGACGTGGATCATTCGGACTATCTGGGACTCTTGGTAAAACTTCGCAACCTTCCCGGCGTGAAAAAGGTGTTTATTCGCTCAGGCATTCGGTTCGATTATCTACTTCAGGATAAGAATGAAAAGTTTTTCCGCGAACTCTGCGAACACCACATCAGCGGGCGACTCAAGATTGCACCGGAACATATCGACGATGCGGTTCTGGCCGCTATGGGTAAGCCGGGAAGTTCGGTGTATGAATCGTTCATTAAAAAGTATGCGCAGATAAATAAGCAGTTGGGCAAACCACAAAAGGTGGTGCCGTATTTTATTTCTAGCCACCCCGGATCGACCTTGGCATCGGCGATTGCTCTGGCTGAGTATATGCGCGATCACGATATCGAAGCGGATCAGGTGCAGGATTACTACCCCACACCAGGAACTCTCTCCACTGTCATGTACTACTCGGGCCTCGATCCGCGTACCATGCAACCGATCTTTGTCTGCCGAGACGAACGTGAAAAAAACATGCAACGCGCACTTCTTCAGTATCGCGATCCTCAAAACCGCAAACTCGTTCAGGAAGCACTGGTCAAGGCTGGTCGCACGGATCTGATCGGGTTCGGCCCGAAATGCCTGGTCAAAGGCGATGGCAATTTCAAGCGCGAGACACTGCCTTCATCCACGCGTTCTGCAAAAGAGAGTTCCCTACGATCGACTCCACGCGGATCAGGTCGGGAATCAAAACAACCAGCTGCTCCGGTGAAAGCAGGTGCGAAACGCAAGCGGAGATAACCTTTGCAAGCAACTGTTTTAAAATGTATACTTGCTTCTTAACCATTGATTATTCACAGAGGTATCTATGATAAATGGATTGTCATTTCCAGCGTATATCGCCGCTTCGGTTATCATTTACGTTGGCATATTTCACCTGTTTCAGTATCTGAATCGAAGATCAGAACACGCCACAGCTCCCTTTGCAGTTCTTTCATTTGCCACGGCGTTTTATCAGATTTCTTGCGGACTCTTGTATGCAAGCACCACCGTTGAACAGGCGATGGCGATTCAACGTGTCAATTTTTTAGGCGTATCCCTTATCACCATTAGTGTTACTAGTTACGTCTATTCATTGCTTCGTCGCCCCGCTGATTTCGCTAAAAACCTTATACACGTTTCAGCGGTTCTGTTTGCTGTTGCGGCCTTTTGGGATTCACCGGCAACTCTTAATCTCGCCAATAAAACGAGGGAAATGATTCTGTGGGGGATTACGGTAAAAGAGGTGGAACCGGGAGTTATTCTCATGGTTCAAATTGTTGCGAGTATGATTGTTATGGCATATCTCTTGATATTGATGATTCGGAGCAAAGAGAAAATGCGCCGCCGCAGTGATCGATTTATTCTTTGGTCATTTTCGCTCTTTTTTATTGCAGTCGTAAACGATATGTATGTGGCATCCCATGTCTATTCGAGCATTTATCTTATGGAATATGCATTTTTAGGGATAATTTTGGCGATTACCTATTCGCGATCGCTTCAGTTTATTCGCCTCTATGATGTTATCACTAAACTGAACAGTTCCCTGGAACATCGTGTTGTCGAGCGAACCCGAGAACTAGAGGGAGCTCGTGATGAAGCTCAGCGGGCAAATCAAACGAAATCACTTTTTTTGGCAAATATGTCACACGACATTCGTACGCCTATGAATGGTATTATCGCCATGAATCGATTCCTTCTGGAAACACAACTCACAGAAGAACAACGCAAATATGCTGAAGTTGTCGATTCTAGTTCACATCAGTTACTTCACTTGCTCAATGACATTCTCGACTACACCAAAATTGAAGCGGGACAGTTGACAATGGAGCACGCTCCCTTCTCTCTGAACGATCAAGTGGATCGCATGAAACAGCTGATCCTTCCACTGTTAGAACCAAAAGGCGTCGCTTTCGAGTATGAAAACCGTTCACAACTCGATTGGGTTGTAGGTGATGCGGCTCGCGTAAGTCAAATTATCATGAACCTTCTCAGCAATGCTGCCAAGTTTACTCACGAGGGAAAAGTGCTCTTGAGAGTTGAACGGCGAGTGTTCGACACGGTTCGATTTATCATTGAAGACACTGGTATTGGAATCGAAGACGATGCGCAGAAAACGATTTTTCAATCATTTACTCAAGAAGATGCTTCCACTACGCGAAAATATGGCGGAACCGGACTTGGACTCGCCATAACAAAACAACTTCTCGAACTCTTGGGTGGTTCCATTCAGTTGGAGAGCAAAAAGGGAAAAGGGACGCGGTTCACGCTGGAGTTTTCACTTCCTGATGCTGATCCACTAGAATCAATCGTAGAGAGTTTGGATGAAAAAACACCACGCCGTTCATTTGAGAATAAAAAGATCCTTCTCGCTGAAGATAATCCTGTGAACACGTTGGTGGCTCGCAAAATAATCGAGTCGCTGGGGATTGCGGTATTTCACACTGAAGACGGTGCCAAGGCACTGTTGGAATCGGAACTGCATCTGTATGATCTGATATTTCTCGATATTCAAATGCCGGAACTGGATGGGATGAGCGTGGCGAAAAAGATTCGCGAAGGCGCATCGATAAACGGGAAAACTCCCATTATCGCTATGACAGCCAACGCCATGATCGGCGACCGCGAACGCTATCTTTCTGTGGGGATGAACGATTATATCAGCAAACCCATTTCCAAAGAGAGTGTGCGAACAATTCTTGAACGCTATCTGAATTAATCTCTTGATCCCATGCCCATTGTTGCTAATCATTGAAACACATATCTAATTTGCCAATTGCATTAATTATCACGCGACTTAATTCACAATGAAATTCATGTCGATTAGCTTATTTTTGAGAAGTGATTTCTCTTCTGAATTGAAATTGAATCGAGTGCAAAGTCTCTATTTTGAATGAGTTGGCTTTTTCATCGATAGAAAGAGCGCGCTGAAAATTATTGCCATTCCCGTAATAAATCCCGCATCAGGCTTTTCGTTCAGTATCCAATATGCGAGGATTGTGGCAATAATCGGCTTGAGATAAAACATGCTGGATCCGGTGGCGACAGAAACTCGCTTAAGCCCATAGAAATAGAGTAAATAAGCAATAAATGTCGTAAATACCGTAAGGTAGATCAAGATAGGGATGGCTCTTTGCGGATCGGTAATCTCAAAGGATCCGACAAAGGGGAGAAGTGTAACTGCCGAAATGACAAAAGTTATCCCCGTGGTGAAGACAGCCCCGTGTTTCATAACCATCTTTTTGTTGAAAACTGTATATCCGCCAAAGGCCGCCGCCGACCAGATCATCAGGAGCGTATTGTTGAGTGAATCAAAGCGAATCGGATGAAATCCAAATGAGACCACATAGACACCGGCAAATCCAAGAATCAACGCAATGATTTGATTGATCGATGCTTTTTCGTGCAGAACAACACGGGCGGTCAGAGCTGCAAAAACAGGGTTAAGGCTGAATATCAACGCCACTTGTGATGCCGGAACATCTTGTAAAACAGCGTGATAGGGACCAAATGTGCCAGCAAGACCAATGACTCCAATGCCGATGCACCCCAACCAATCTTTTCGAGTAAGATTTGCGAATTGTTTCATCTGAAGCAATACCATGAGTAGACCGGCAAGGCCAAAGCGAGTAACCGCAAGCAGGTACGGGTCAACAGCGGTTCCGGAAAGTTTCACCGCAACTTCGATAGTACTAAATAGAACGATGGTGGTAAAAATGGCGAGGTAGGCTTTTAGCTGTTCCATGTTCATTCCTTGTAAGAGGCGTAAATATACTCGATTTGGAACGGCCTCTGTATCAGTCGCATTGTTTATTTTCCCGATCACTTTGAAGGAGAATTGATATGAACACCGATGCGATATTGAACGATCTTTTTTCACGGCAAAATCGCGGGATTAAACCGGGGCTTGAACGTACTTTTTCTGCGCTAAAACGTCTTGGAGATCCTCAAGATAGATGCGCCGTTGTTCACGTTGCCGGAACGAACGGAAAAGGATCTACTTCAACAATGATCGCAGCAGTTCTTCATCAGGCCGGTTTTCGCACGGGATTGTTCACTTCGCCTCACATTCTGGAGTTTCGCGAACGGTTTATTATTGATGGAATCCCTGTTGCCGACGAAAAATGGCTCGCTGTGTGGAACGATATTCAACCGCTCTGCGATGAGTTAGAACTTACTTTTTTTGAAATTTCAACCATTATCGCCTTTAAACTATTTGCCCGAGAAAAGTGCGATCACATCGTTCTCGAAACAGGCATGGGAGGTCGACTTGATTCGACCAATGTGTGCGATCCTATCTTGTCGGTAGTGACGGCAATTTCCTTGGAGCACACTGAATATCTTGGTGATACGATTGAAAAAATCGCCGTTGAAAAATTGGGAATAGTCAAACCGAACCGTCCTCTCGTGATTCAAGGAGAAAATCCAGAAGAAGTGTTGGATTTGGCTCGACTTCGCTGTGAATCCACGGGAAGTGAACTCACAATTTCAAATTCATCGCAGTTTGCACGGTTGTCTGATAGTGTTCAAGGGCAGGTTCTTTCCTATGGTGCAAATGAACTATTTGTACCTCTCTTGGGAGATTTTCAAATCCAGAATGTCGCATGTGCGGTCACGGCATGCGAAAAACTGGGCATTGATGAACAAATTATTCGCGAAGGCATTGCCAAGGCGTTTATTCCATGTCGCCTTCAATGGATGACTATCCGAGGAAAAACGTGGCTGTTCGATGTTGCTCACAACCCACAAGCGATAGCAATTCTCTGCGAATCGCTGACTCAAAAGGTTCACTTTTTGACCGGGATGATGAAAGATAAAGAGTACGATCTCATGCTGAAAACAATGATACCTCACTCAGAGTCGATTACTTTGGTTCAGCCATCGATTCCGCGGGCTGCTCGTGCAGAAGATCTTGGGGAAATCATCAGAAATGAAGCGCCGAATTGTCTGTTTGATGTCGCGGATTCGGTTGAACACGGTGTGAAACTATGCGCAGAACACGAAGGAATTCATGTTGTTACCGGATCGTTTTACACCATCGCAGACGTATTCACTGCACTTGGCTGTTCACCGTGGAATCGATAATTGAATTTAGATTAAATCATCAAACAAAGCCTGTCTCGATCGGCTTTTTTTAATGAACTCACCACGAGCCGATAGGATTCGTCCACGCAGTGTCTAATCAGTTCATCGGTGAGGTTTTGTGTGAAATCGAGCGTGTTCCAATGAACTTTATTCATGTGATATCCCGGTGTGATCTCAGGAAATGATGCTCTCAATGCCGAAGCCTCATCGGGTTCACATTTCAGATTGACTCGATTGTCATCGCCAATGAGCGCAAACATTTTCCCACATACTTTATACACCGCAGCTTCGGGGCCAAAAGGAAACTCTTTCACTGTTTCTGGTTTTGAAAGTATGCAAAGTTCTAGGTCATTGCGATTCATGATAGTTCCATTTTGCTGGTGTTCTTAGCGCCGCTCGGCAATTTCACCATTGCGGTAGGCTGCTAAAAGTCGTTTTAAATCATCAATCTGCTTTTGAAGATTTGCACCGTTGTCAGTATCGCGAATGCTAATTCGATCTCTGTTAAATTCAACAATATCCCGAGTGCTTACAATGTCTGAACCTTCGCGGATTGCCTCGGCCGTTGAGGAAAAAGGCTCATGAGAAATAAGCGACATTCCCCATGAATTGAAAATTAACGTGTAGCCGCCGATTCCGGTAATTCCCTGATATGCGCGGGAAAAACCACCATCGATAACCATTAGTTTGCCATTGGCTTTCGATGGGCTTTCGCCCGTTTTAACTTTCACCGGGACGTGGCCGTTCACGATATGAGAATAGGAGGGATCCAAGCCGAACTCGCGAAGAATCATATCACTAATTTCTTCGTCATCACGGAATTTGTAGTAGGGATTTTTCGATTCGTAATGGGTCTCCTTATTTGCGATGAAATATCGTTCAAAAGTTGCCATTTTACTTTTGGCGAACAATGGTGATTTGCTCCCCGCCCAAAGATACCAAAGAACGTCGCGACCATACTCTTTTTCTTCGCGGTCTGTGGCGTAGTATCCCTGACGAGCCAGTTGATCAAATCGATCTAAAAGAGCTTTCCCGGAAAGTTTTTCACCCTCCACATCGACTGTTTCAAATGTTTTATCTTCGTTGAAAAGAATACATCCGTGATAGAGAAGATTGTCGTTTAGCACGAGGTACATACTCCCTTTTGCATAGAGAAAATGGATGTGAGCTTGCAATTTTTCAGAACGCTTAAATGCTTGTGTCAACTGACGAACGACCTCGAACTCCGCTGATGTCAGTTCATAAGGATTTGTTGGATCAATGGTGGGGAAATTGGTATCGTTCAGAGGGTAGGTTGCTCCTTCAAGTTCAATCGTCCCCAGTTGGTAATCAATTTTATCCAAGAGAAGACGATGTGATAATCCCCAGTCATCTCTTCTCTTGTAGAGTTGCCCTTCGAGTTTTAGTTGAATGACAAGTATCGCTTTGTGCATACGAGCCAGTTCTGATATTTCCTTGTCTGTGTAGGTTTCATCGCCAGTCTTGGGTATAAATTGCTTGCAAGGATCATCTGCATATATTTCTGATGCAAATGTTGAGAGTGATCGCAGTGAAATACCATACCCCTGTTCAAGAGTTACGAGATTACCATAGCGCAGTGAAACTCTTAATACGTTCGCAATACAGGATTCCGAACCAGCTGCTGCCCCCATCCAAAGTATGTCGTGGTTTCCCCACTGTACGTCAATGCGATGGTAGTTTGAAAGAGTGTCCATGATTAAATGAGCGCCTGATCCTCGGTCATAGATATCGCCAAGAATGTGCAGATGATCTATCGCAAATCGCTGGATCAACTTGGCAAGTGCACAGATAAATGCATCAGCACGATCGAGTTCGATAATCGTTTGAATAATATTGTCGTAGTAATTTTGTTTTTCCGCGCCCTGTTGCTCATAGAGAAGTTCATCGATTATGTAAGCAAATGCTTCAGGAAGCGCTTTGCGGACTTTCATACGTGTGTACTTGTCTGATACCACTTTGCATAGTTTAATCATACGGTAGAGAGTTACTTCATACCACTCATCGCCAAAATCGGGTTCAGCCTTGACCAATTCGAGTTTCTCTTCAGGATAGTAAATGAGTGTTGATAGATCGCGAATTTGTCGCGATGTCAATTCTCGTTCAAACAGTTTTTCTAATTTACTGCGAATAACGCCGGAACCATTTTTTAGCACGTGATGAAAAGCTTCGTATTCACCGTGAATGTCGCTGAGAAAGTGCTCTGTTCCCTTCGGGAGATTTAAGATCGCTTGGAGATTTATGATTTCGGTACATGCCGAATTTGCCGTGGGATAAGTTTGAGAAAGTAGCTCTAAATATTTGCGCTGTGGCACGGAAAGACGCATCTTTTTTTCTGTCATGATAACACTCACTTAGTAAGGCTGATATGTTCAAGCTAGAATATAGTTCCCGAAGAAAAAAAAACGATAGAATATATAGAGTAGTCGCTCAGTTCTTTACCACACCGAATTTCAAAACGATACCTTTTTACAATTTAATCATTCCTGTCCAAAACGGCAAATGGTATAAAAGAGAAATGAGGGGTTTCCCTATTGTAGTTTTACGGTTCCTACGCCAAGAAACTATAC
>JFJP01040863.1_pt1 | contig 10551 bp, 9 predicted proteins | sample 431651 | NCBI WGS metagenome assembly JFJP01 (sample SAMN02602958, study PRJNA72255) | Microbial mat metagenome, whole genome shotgun sequencing project. | biome: fresh water; feature: sink hole; material: water; isolation source: purple microbial (photo- and chemosynthetic) mats found in... | reverse complement strand
GCGCGGCAAGTATTTACCCGACCAACATAAACGTATTTGACAGAAGAAAAGTTAGACGCCTCGAGCACCGAATAGAACTTACCATGATGAATGGTTTTAGCTATATCGGCTGGTAGCGTGAGTTCTTTCAACTCCACATCTAATCCAATAATTTTAGTTAGATCCTTGTGAAGCGATTTAGGAAACAAATCAATACTTGCCTGTGACATAAGGCAAGTATTGATGCATAACAAAAAACTAATTGTACATATTATTTTCAACATTTCATTGCGTTTTTAAAACATTACCCCTACTCCAGCATTAAAAACAGTAGAGTATTCAGAAGCCGCTTCAGATTTTACAAATTGAACATCGGATTTAAGAACCACACCTTTGGCCAATTTATATGTTAAACCTGTAGTAATTACATTGTTATTGTATTTTGCTTGTTTAACCACCGCACCCGCTGTTTGAAAATGCGTATTGTAATTTTCATATCGCAAAAATGGGATTAACTCAGTTTTTTCATTGTTTAAAAATCTAAATACGTTATATCCCGCTTCCACATAATAACCCATCATAGCGCTACCCAAATCCTTTTTAGTCAGTGTATTATACTGCTCCGTATTAGAGATGCTTGTCATATACAGCTGACCTCGCAGTTGCAAACCACCTAAATTATATCTAGCATCTGCACCCAGCATAGCCACATTTACTACCGACGAATCGGCTTTAAGCATGGCCACAGTATTAGTTTTATCTATACCATGGTAAAGGGTGGTTTGAGTATGACCAATATAACCCGACAAACCAAGATTTAAGCCACTTATACCATAATACTCAAGCTTTCCTGAAAAGTTTGGGGAACTTATATAGGATTCAATTCCCTTTTGGCGACCACCACGTAACCCATCTTTTCCATTTAAATTGGCAGTACCATCTTTATAGCCACTAAATCCGTTCACCAAATAAACTTGATATTTTAACGAAGCTTCGATTAAATTTCCATTAAAACCAACTCCTATTTCACGCCAGGTGGTAGGAGCCAATTTACTGTCAACCAATGGTCTTTCTACCCCATTAAATGTAGAAGGCTCATGATACTCATTGATTATTCCCATAGGAATTAGCATTAAACCCGCTCTGAAATTTAAATACTTATTTAGTTTATGTTGAATAAATGCTTGTTCTACAAATACCTCAGCACCAGTATGTTCAAATTCCAATTCAGATACAAATTGAGTGCGCGAGTTGAAATTATAACCCATAAGTATTACCATACGATGCACATCCAAAATGCCATTGTTTCTGACAGTAGAACTTATTGGCTGATTATAATGCACCTCTCCGTAACCACCAATTACAAGTTTACCATCAGTTGAAAGCAACTTTTCGGCTGCATTTTGGTACTTATTACTTAATGAGTCAGTTTGTGAAAAGGCTGAAAAATGAAAAGCGGAAATGAAAAGAATAGTAGTAAAAATTGAATGCTTCATGTTTCTTGTTTTATTTTTGATTTACAGTTGCAAAATTACTGCCTCAGTGTCTTTGTTACAATCACTACAAATAGGTAATTTGGCATACAGAATCACTACAAACAATGATAGAAAAATTCAGAAAAGCATATTTTTTTTTATTTCATCTATGGCTACAAGTTTATTGACAATGGCATAAACTGTGAGTCCTGCTGTACTATGAATTTCTAATTTTTTAGCAATATTGCGCCTATGCGAAATTACAGTGTGAGTCGAAAGAAATAATTCTTGAGCTATCTCTTTGTTAGTAAGCCCATTTACTACACAAGTAATGATTTCTTTTTCTCGAAGACTAAGCGTGTTGCCATCATCTAAAATTTCATCCGTTGGTGAATTGGTAAGTTTTTCAATTTTATCTTTCAATTGCTCTACTTTATCGTAAATACTAATTGTATCTACGTAGCCTTTCAACAAATTTTCATCAATAGCAGAATACAACAATGCCATACAATGAAGTGACAAATTTTGAGTTTCAATTTTTAATTTAGTAATGTCATAATGACCCCAAAAGGATGGATTTATAATCAATATATCTGGCTTATGTAGTCGCAAATAAGAGTTGAGTGAGTCGTTAGAAATAATCTCAAATGGTTGTATTCTAATGCTTGGTATCCGCTTTAATGTCACAGCAATACCACTTCTGATAATAACCGATGGCTCAGCAATAGCTATTTTTAATATTTCATTCTCCATTATCCCGCTCTCCATTATCTCGGTGCATTTAATTTTCTTTCGATGCCTTCAAGTGCAGGGATAAAAAAATAATCCTCTACTTTATTGTGCGAAATAATATCAATTTCGCAAGATAAAATCTCGAATAATACTTCAGTAAGTAAATGATTACTTCCATTATCCGGATAATATTTGACTAAAATATTCTTTAACTCTTCTAATTTAGAGTCTATTTCGTTGTGGCGAGCTTGAAAAATGGCTATGTTGTAATTTTCGTCCAACTTTCCACTAGCCAATAACTTAGCATACTTAAATACAGTGTCATTCTCGTATTCCATGTGCTTGCGTACTTCGGAAAAATACTCATCAAAAAACTTTGTGAAAATTAATCCATACGGTAAAGTTTGGTCAGGTTGACTCACAGCTTCAACTAATTTTATACGCAAGGAGGGTAATTTAAAATCAAGAAAATAACTATGTGCATTACTCAAATAGTCTACAACAGTATCAATAGAAATATTATCATACGTATTTTCCACTTCAAAATTATCATCTACCAAAAAATTAACTACCGCCAAAAATGTATCGCAGTCTATTCCATTGCTTTCACAAACCTCACTCACTGTTTTATTACCAAAACCCAAGTGCAAACCAAAACGACTAATTACGAGTAAAAGAGAATGATTCTCATTAATCAAATCACTCATTTTATGATTTGGTGTAAATTTGTGTTCCATTAGACAACAATTAACAATAAAACATTTGAATATTTAGAGGAATATATATTAACAAAAGGAGATTAGAAAGTAGAAAACTACAAACTACAGTTGGTTTTCTCTTTCAATGCACAGCCGGTGCAGCCACCACATTTATCGTTTGGTTTTGGCTTACGAGTTAGAATCTTATACATCTTATAGGCCACAGACCCAAAAACTAAGACCCCGATACCTATTACTATTATATCTTGCATATACCCCTAATCCCCAAAGGGGAAAAATAGTTATTAAATAAAACGTATATATTTGATTACAAAACTAAAAAAAATGCTAGAAACAATCTGTCAATGTAAAATTTACACTATCATCAAATTCAAATCTAATCCAGATTAACACGTATAGCAACACGTATTTTTCTTATTGCAATTATTTGAAAATGTAGCTTATGTGCTATTTATGGCTTATAATTCGTCAACCAAATAGCTGAAACACCCCAAACGCCATCAACCACGCCAAAGCAAGACTATATCCAGCTGCAAAAATTGCCCAACCCCAACTTTTCGTTTCGTTTTTAATAGCTACTATTGTAGCCAAACACGGAAAATAAATAAGCACAAAAAGCATCAACCCCACCGAAATTACGGGTGTAAATGAAGGCTCGCCATTTGGTTTAATCTCAGTTTGTAATCGTTTTGACAGAGAAGCTGGGTCGCCATTGGGGTCTCCCATATACAAAACACTGAGCGTACTTACCACTATTTCTTTGGCTGCCACACCCGAAAGCAAAGCCACACTTATTTTCCAATCGAAACCCAAGGGTGCTACTACGGGCTGTACAAAATGTCCTATTTTTCCTATGTAAGAATTTTCTTGTTGCGCCATTTGTTCTGCATTGGTAAGCTTACCTACGTTTTCTGGACGAGGATAATACCCTAAAAACCAAATTACAATTGAACCAATCAAGATGATAGTTCCCATCTTTCGAATATACTGTTCGCCTTTTTCCCAAGTGTGACTTAGCATGGACTTAACAGTAGGAAATCGATATGGGGGCAATTCCATTACAAATGGAGTTTCATCTTTATTGAACAAAAAACGTTTAAAAAGGCGAGCCAAAATTACCGCCAAAGTAATGCCAGTAGCATAAATCCCAAATAAAACTAAGCCTGCGTAAGTAGGAAAAAATGAACCTGCCAACAACAAATAAACTGGCAACCGAGCGCTGCATGACATAAGTGGATTAATAAGAATAGTAATCATCCTACTGTTACGGTTTTCGATAGTACGAGTGGCCAAAATTGCGGGCACATTACAACCAAAACCCATAATAAGCGGAATAAATGATTTTCCATGCAATCCCATTTTATGCATTACTTTGTCCATTATAAAAGCTGCACGAGCCATATAACCAGTATCTTCCATCAGCGAAATAAAGAAATATAGGATAAGAATATTAGGCAAAAAAACGATGACGCCACCTACTCCACCTATCACCCCTTGAACCAACAAATCGCGCAATGATCCCTCTGACATAGCACTTTGTACATAATTGCTCAACAATCCAACACCAGCATCAATCCAATCCATAGGATATTTTCCGAGCGAAAAAGTAGACTGAAACATGATATAAATAAACAACATAAATATAGGATAACCCAAATACTTATTTGTTACCAAGGCATCAATACGAGAAGTGTATTTGTGCTTATGTTTTTGCTTGCCATCGTGCAACGTTTCTTTGAGCGCACCTGCAATAAAACCATATTTTGCATCCGTAATAGCCGATTCTGTTGTTTCGTTAAGCTCCTTTTTAATACGAATAGCCTCAGCGTTTCGCAAATTTAAAATATCTTCCGCATTGGGCAATGCATCAATAATTGCCTCTACTTCTTTATCGTTTTCTAGTAATTTTATTGCTAAAAACCGAGTAGAATATACATCCCTAAGTGACGAATTGAGCCCAATTGGCACTTTGAGTCGCTGTATACTTTTCTCTATTTCCGAACCGTGATTAATGTGGATATGCCGCACCGTTTCATGGACTTTATGCACCCCCACAAAATCTGATGCTGTGTGTTTTTGACCATGTTTATGGGTAATTTCAATTTTATGATGATAATCATCCACCAAATTATCATCTTTTATCGAGGGAATTAAAATTCCTTCTGGATTTACAATGTCGCTTCCCTCATAAAGTTTAATAATCGTTTTAAACAATTCATCAATTCCTATTTTCCTTTTTGCCACTGTAGGCACAAAGGGAATTCCAAGCAATTTACCCAACGTTTTATAGTCTAATTTATCGCCACTTTTTTCCAGCTCATCATACATATTAAGTGCAACAATTGTTCGCACATTCATATCAATTAGTTGTGTTGTGAGGTATAAATTCCGTTCCAAATTGGTACTATCTACCACATTTAAAATCACATCGGGCATTTTTTCCGAAATATAGCCGCGCACATATTTCTCTTCTGGAGAGTAAGCTGATAATGAATAGGTTCCAGGTAAATCAACCAAGGTAAAAGTGTAACCTTCAAAACAGAAAACGCCTTCTTTCGCATCTACCGTTACACCGCTGTAGTTGCCCACATGCTCATGCCCTCCAGAAGCAAAATTAAACAAAGTAGTTTTCCCGCAATTAGGATTACCAACCAAAGCCACAGAAATATGCTTTCGTTTGCTCAATGCCATTCTTCGCACCTCTTCCTCGTCAATTATTCCTGCAAAACGCTCTTTGTGCTCGTCCATCAACAAGGCTTCCGCCTCACTAATTACCTCTATTAGAGCCGCTTCGCTTCTTCGCAAAGAAACTTCGTAACCCATTACACGGTATTTGATTGGGTCATTAAGTGGTGCATTCAAAATAGACTGTACCACTTTACCTTTCACAAAACCCATTTCTACAATGCGTTTACGAAAACCTCCATGCCCCATCACTTTCACAATGGAAGCTTTTTCACCTGTTTTAAGTTCTGATAATTTCAACTAAATCTATTTTATTTTTTATTACAAGCATACTTTATGTATAATGATTCTAAAGACCGAAAGTTCAAAAATTGGACAAAAAGTAAGCATTTAACATACAAATCTAAACAATACAACTAAAAATTGAGCACTAATTGAGAATCAAAAACTCCGACGATTAACCAAAATAAACTAACAAAAAACACGAAAAATAACTACAACTTATTTTCGAATCAAATAACGAGTTTATGCTTCGATCACTGTGTATTTCATTGACTATTATCACACTCGCATTTACATTTTATCTCGCATTAGCTTAATGAATTTACAGCAAAACAATACATTTTATACGCTTGACACATGACTAACAAGCAAAAAAATGGAACTGTAAATTACAGTTCCATTTTTTATTCTAGAAATTTATTCAGAAATAAGTTGTAATTAATTCTGCTCTATAAAGGCCAACACCTCACCCTTAAAGACCAAATCGCCTTGCTTTTTCTCAACACCTACAATTCTTCCGTTGCAAAAACTAGCAATATGCTCTAAGCCATACGTAGTTTGAACGGTGCAAACTGGTGCAAATTCTTTTACTATTTTTCCATGAATTGGCTCTATAGATTTTTCATTGAAATCAAGCTCCCAAAGTACTCTACCACTTACATTTGAGACTAATGGTTCAGCATTTGGATACTTCAAAGCACGTATAGATTCAATTTCAAGTGTAATTCCCTTGTATTTTTCTTTTATTGCTGCTTCTAATTCTACTTCAAAATTTGTTTTTGCAACACCCGATTTAAAATCACGATACTGTTTTTCGTGCATAGCAAATTCAAATAATTCCTCGTCATCTTTACCTCTACTCCAGCCTAATTCTTTCATTTCCTCAATAAAACGTGGCAATTCGTTGGGGTAATTCTCTTGAGGATTACCTTCAAAGAACTCATAATTGTTCTTTTTGGCTAACTCAACAATTTCTTCAGCCAAAGTTCCAGGAAGTTTACCTGCTTTGCCCAAAATCATATCCCAACTATTCTTGTCAATCATGCTCCAACGAGGCTGCCCTTTTAACAAGAACATTACATTCATGAGGGCTATATTCTTTATATACTGGCTAAAAGGTGTTACCAAAGGAGGATTTCCTAGCATTGGCCAAATATATTTTACTTCGTCAAACAGCATTACCAACAATTCATCGGTTGAAATTTCCTTTTTGTTTGCTCCTTTCAAATAAGAGTTGATAGCCACATGCATTCCTTTCAAATCCGCCATGAGCGAACCCATCATACCACCAGGCAAACCGCAACCCACCAATAAAGACGTCATATATTTATTACGTTCGTCCATAAAATAGCCTAAAAAGTCATCCATAAAACTTTGAGTCAACCTGCGGGCTTCCATATAGGCCGACATATTTATCTCTGCCACTTTAAAACCAGCATCTTTAAGCATTGCCTGTATGGTAATTACATCTGGATGTACCATTCCCCAAGAAAGAGGCTCCATGGCAACATCCAAATAATCAACACCTGCTTTTGCAGCTTCAAGCATAGAAGCTACAGAAAATCCAGGTCCTGAATGTCCGTGATATTGAATAATGATGTTCGGCGAGGCTTTTTTAATATCTTTAATTATCTTACCAATCATTTCTGGGCGACCAATACCAGCCATGTCTTTCAAACATATTTCATCTGCGCCCGCTTCAATTAGCTGTGCGGCCATCTTCACATAATATTGATGTGTATGAATTTTAGAATAAGTTATGCACAAAGTGGCTTGAGCAATCATTCCTGCTGCTTTAGCGTAGTGTATTGATGGAATTATATTGGTTACATCGTTCAACCCACAAAAAATCCTTGTTATATCTACACCTTGCGCTTTTTTAACCTTATACATCAACTCACGTACATCGGCAGGTACAGGATTCATACGCAAACCATTTAATCCTCTATCGAGCATGTGAGTTTGAATACCCACTTCGTTAAATGGCTTGGTAAAAGTACGTACGGCTTCGTTAGGATTCTCACCATACAAAAGATTTACTTGCTCCGAAGCACCCCCATTAGTTTCAATACGTGCAAAACAACCCATTTCTATTAATACTGGGGCTATTTTTGCCAATTGATCTTTACGTGGTACATATTTACCTGACGATTGCCACATATCTCGATAAACAAGACTAAATTTAATTTCTTTCATTTTAAGCGTTTTATATTATTGTTATTGCGAACTGAGATATTCAATAAAGATTTACAAACATAACAAACACAAAATCAACAGATTAAAAAATTATTTGCACTTTGTAAATATGAGTGCAAATATCAACTTATTTTTTGGAATAAACAAGCAATTAAAGAAATAATTCTTTAATTAGTTTAGTTATTTATTGTGAACATACAATGGCATAAAAATGATAAATGGAGGAATAAATTTTGAATCCTGAGGACCGTTAGAAAAACAATTATTACAATGCATATAAGCATTAAAAGGATTGTTGGGGCAAAAAAAATTACTTTACAAAAACTCATTAACAAGAGAAAGGGAAGATTTAGAAATTCTAGCTTGATGTTGATTGAGAAAATTACAAACAACATAATAATTAAATCTAAACGACTAAACAGCAATGCATTCAATTTCAAACAGATAACCGCATATAAACACAAAAAAGCACCACAAAAAAACCCGAGCTAACTATCAGCTCGGGTTTGTTTTTAAAAGATTCGTACGATTATCAATAGCCCCATTTTAAATACATGGCTCCCCATGTGAACCCAGCACCAAATGCAGTAAGAATTATATTATCACCTTTTTTAAATTTCTTTTCCCATTCCCATATACAAAGCGGAATAGTAGCTGCCGAAGTATTACCAAATCGTTCAATATTAATCGTAACTTTTTCGTAATCCACTCCAGTACGTTGTACCACAGCATCAATAATACGTAAGTTGGCCTGATGAGGAATTAACCAAGACACATTGTCATTAGTTAAATCATTCTTTTCCATTATGTTAGCAGAAACTTCAGCCATATTAGTTACAGCATGTTTATACACATAAGCACCTTCTTGATAAGTATATTGCTGACGGTTTTCAAGCGTTTCTTTGGTTGTAGGTATTGCAGACCCACCTGCCTTAATATGCAAATGTTTCATACCTACCCCATCGGTATATATTAAGGAGTCCATCACACCTATTTCATCTGTAGTAGGTTCAACCAATACAACGCCCGCCCCATCGCCAAAGAGTGGCGCCGTAGTGCGGTCTGTATAATCAGTAATCGACGACATTTTTTCAGCACCAATAACCAATACTTTCTTATATTTTCCAGATTCAATAAAGCTTGTTGCTGTAGATAATGAAACAATAAATCCTGAGCAAGCAGCTTGTAAATCAAAAGCTAATGCATTTTTAATACCAACTCTTTCGGCTGCCATTGAGGCGCATGAAGGATAGATATGGTCTGGAGTTGTAGTGCCACATATTACCAAGTCAATCTCTTCTGGCTTGGTACCTGTTTTAGCAAAAAGATCTTCAATGGCTTTAGCCGCCATGTAAGAAGTTCCTAGATTTTCACCTTTAAGGATACGACGCTCTTTGATACCTACACGAGTGGTAATCCACTCATCATTGGTATCCATCATTGTACTAAGTTCCTGGTTATTTAGTATGTAATCAGGAACATATCCTCCTACACCTGTAATAACTGCGTGAATATTAGACATAAATTTAGAGTATTAAGTACTTAAAAATTGAGCCCTGAAGTTTTCGACTTCGGGCTCAACAATAATTTTATAATTTAAATTATAGAAATTTGAAAAAATTATGCAGTAGCCATTTTTTCAATAGCCAATTTGCCTCTATAATACCCACACTCACCACACACAGTATGATAAATGTGCGCAGCACCACAATTTGAGCAAGTAGCTAATGTTGGGGTTACAGCTTTATAATGCGTTCTTCTTTTTCTAGCTCGTTGTTTCGAGATTTTTCTCTTAGGATGTGCCATCTTAGTTGTTTATTTAATTGTTTTCTGTTATGTTTTGTAGACCATCCCATCGCGGGTCTGTCTGTTTTTCATCTGTTGTAAAATCGTCATCATCATCAAATTCGAGTGCTGAAGAATCATCGTCATCCTCATCGTCATTTTTCTGACGTGTTATGTGTTTTTTCAGTTTCCCTACCATTGTTTTGTTACACTCGCCTGTTGGGTGAACGTGCTTCATAGGAATATTCAAAACTATAAATTCATACAAAAACCAAGCTATATTTATTGCGCCATCTGATTCAGGAACAATTACAACCTCATCTTCTTCCGAAAATTTATCGCCAAATTTAACCAAAAGTTTCTCTTTGTAATGTATTACTTGCTCCATATTGTCCAAGCATCTATCACAAGGTATTGTAATAGTACCGTCCAATATAAAGCTCAACTCATAGGTATTCACTTTTTTATGAACACTTACTTTGGCTTTCACATTGCCTATTTGTACTTCGGGACTGTCTATTTTTTTGAAAAACGCATTATCCAAGTCGAACTCGTAAACACGTGTTTCATCAATTATTTCCTTTAATACAATATTGTAGAGCGCAAATTTTGACATTTTTCACTTGACTTTTAAAATCGCGCAAAGGTACAAAAATATGTTCTATTAAAAAACAGTTTATCCGCTATTTTACGAAATC
>JFJP01027640.1_pt1 | contig 10551 bp, 13 predicted proteins | sample 431651 | NCBI WGS metagenome assembly JFJP01 (sample SAMN02602958, study PRJNA72255) | Microbial mat metagenome, whole genome shotgun sequencing project. | biome: fresh water; feature: sink hole; material: water; isolation source: purple microbial (photo- and chemosynthetic) mats found in... | reverse complement strand
ATAATTAATAATAGAGAAAAAAAAGAAAATTCCACTCATTGAAGAAATTTTTTGCTGAAACATCAAATTTCATCATCATAAAGTATTTATAATATTTTTATTAAAAAAAATCACCATTTTTTCTAATCATGTATCCATAGCTTCAAAAGAAACTTTTTCAGAAGGAAGGTTTATTTTTATAGGGAACTTTCTTATCACTATAATGCTCTCTTTTTACAAATAAGCGTGATATTATTTCTTCAATCTCATTTTTTTATTCATCACATCACTTAAATTTTTTAAAGGTAAGTTTAAAAATAAATAATTTATTAACAGAAATAAAAAATGCGGGTCAAAAATTGGGTTTTTTTAATTAAATAAACCAAACTTTTGAATTAAGATGTTGTTAATTTCGTTTTTTTTCTTGAATTAAAAAATCAAGAAAATGTCAAGATATGAAATTAAAAGCGTCTCCCAAAAATATCTTTTTTGAAGGGAAAATCTGCTCTTAAGTCCAATTTTATAATTCTTTCAAATAAATTTTATTTTCGAGACTAAACCTTCTAAAACCGTTCATATTTTTCCCAAAAACCTTTTTTATCTGTGTGGGGCAATAAACCATCAAAAAATGACATTATTTGAAACAAATCATTTCTCAGAAAGTACTTTCACTTATGAAGAAATCTATATAAAAAAAAGCTCCAGACCAGTCGCTAATGATCAATTAATAGAGATCATAGCTGAACTATTCGCTGAAATTATTCAGGGTGGCGTTTCTTTGGATGCCACTGCATCAATCTTCACAGCGAAAAAACTACCGAGCATCAGCCTCAAGGATTATTTGAACAGACTCTCCAAACACTGTTATTGTTCACAAGAAGCGTTCATCATTGCTTTGATCTTTATTGATAGATTCACAAGCTTTAATAAGAGTTTTCATCTAAATGCAAGCAATATTCATAGGTTTCATTTATAAAATTTCAAATGTAATTCGTTTATTCATTTATTTTATTTTAAAGGATAATGTTCACAGCTGTTGTTGTTGGAATTAAATATGTGGATGATAAGTTCTATAAGAATGATTATTATGCAAAAGTCGGAGGCGTCACCTTGAGTGAGATGAATACTATGGAGAAGAACTTCGTTTTTCATTTGAACTTTAAGCTTTATATTGAATGCGAAATGTTCTTTAAATACAGGGAACAATTGCTTAGTTCAAAAGGTAAATAAAGAAAGGATGACGATCAGAATGTGACTCCCTTTTTTTTCCTTTGGAAGAAAGAATGGCACATTCTTCTCAGAAGTTCCTTTTCTCTTTAATGACAAAACAAAGAATTAGCGAATTATTTTTTTTTTGTTAAATGTTAATGCTTATTAAATGAATTTTAGTTTTTTTATAGAAACCCTCTATTTAAATTTTTAAAATTTTCAATTTATGTTTTTCCCAATTTTTTATGAATAATTGTTCAAAAATTCATGAAATTTTTCAAAAATTTACAAGAATTTAAATTTTTTTTTAATTTTAAACAAAACAAGAAAAATATTAAAAAGACTAAATTTCTTTAATTTAAAAAATAAAAAAAATGCTCCCTTTTTACGCAAACCTGGAAGACATTAAAGGTTTTTTTCTATTTTCCAAGCCCTTTTTTAACCTACTTCTTTCCAAAGAGGAAGAGATTCTTTCCAATTCAGCTCGCAAAACCGAATTAATCAAAATTCTTATCCAAACCCTGGAAAATCTCGGTTATGAGTAAAGAAAAAAAGTCATATTTTTTTGATTTTTCTTTTAGAAAATCCTCGATGAATTTAATCAAAGAATCAGGCATTAATCTCGAAAGTGTTCCTTTGAAGAGTTTTTGCAACGAAATAAAGAAAGGCGATTGGAATAAAGTTCTTCAGAAAAAACAATAAAAAACAATTAATTTCTTGTATAGGCTTTAGAACAAGTTTCTAATTTAAATTTAACACAAACAGGCCAATCAGAGGCAAATCTCTTGATTTACGAGCAAAAATACCTCGATTTGCTTGAGAAAAAACAGGTTTTAGAGGCTTTAGAAGTCCTTCGAGCCAATATCAAGCCTTTTTGCCAGAATACTGATAAATTACACAAATTAGCTTCTCTAATAATGTGCCAGAATTCCGAAGAATTATTCGAAAAAGCTGGTATTTCTTCAACTATTGATGCTAAAAAGCAGCTTTTAATGAATATTCGCTCAAAATGTAAGCCTGATTCAATGATAGAGCCCAATAGATTCGAGAATTTATTAAGTCAGGCCTTGACTTATCAAATGGTCACTTGCAAATATCATTCATCAGATTATAAAGAACTTCAGCAGTTTAGTCTGATAGATCAGCATCAATGCCTCTGTGAAGAGACCCCTAATACGTCTAAGAAGACCATAAAGGATAAAGATGAAGTCTGGAACGTGAAGTTCAGCCCTGATGGAGAAAAAATAGCCAGTGTTTGCAAGAAATCAAGCCTTTCTGTATGGGATTTCAATCTAATTTCAGCAAATGTTGTACAATTGGTAAAAAATTGCTGATTTTTGTTAAGGGTTTTATGAAGATTTTTAGAAGTTTTCTTTGGAAAAAATGCATAATTCGGAAATTAATTCTCTGAATTGGAGTCCAGATTCAATGAAACTAGTCACTGCGTCAAGTGATAAGCTGATAAGGGTTTTTCATAGGATTTTTCTTTTGAGTTTTTCATAAAGATTAGGTTCATAATGCGAATAATGGCAATCTGATCAGTACACTTACTGGACATAAAGAATCGGTTTGCTGCGCGATTTGGCATCCAGATAACCAAAGAATTATGTCAGGAGGCATTGATTCTGATTTGTTTATTTGGAAAGAAAATGGCGATTTAGTAAATTATTTACAAATTAAAGAAAAAAATTTGAATTTTTTTGAAAAATATAAGAATTTTTATGATTTTTATTATAAATGAGGAAGAGCTTTCAATTTTAATGAATATTTTTTAATAATAAAAGATTGCAAAAATTGCGAATAACAGGATGTCTGAAATATTGGTTTCGCCGAATGGGAAGTTTTTATATTGTGTTTGTGCGAGTCTTTATAAAATTTCAGTGTTTGATCTTCAAAAACAAATTGAAACCAACAAGTTCTTCGATGAGTTTTTTGTTCTTTATTTTTTATTTTTTTGTAGAATTATGGAAAAAGATGAGATAATTTCTGCACAAATCAGCTCTGATGGGAATTTTCTTCTTTTGAACACCTCAAATAAAAACCCTGTTTTTTTCTTCAATTTTTTTTCAAATTTTCTTCCAATTTTTATTTTTCTTCCAATTTTTTAATAATTCTCAAAAGGAATTGCATTTATGGGATCTGCGAACTTTTGAAATGGTAATGAGATATACAGGACATTCACAAAAGAAATTTTTAATTCGATGCGATTTTGGAGGACCTAATGATTGCTTTATCACTTGTGGAAGTGAAGGTTTTTTGTGAATTTTATAGGTTTATTGAACAGTTTTTTAAGATTCGAAAATCTACATTTGGCATAAAAATATTCAAAAACCCATCAAAATATTATGTGAGCATAAGGCCAGCGTTAATGCAGTGTCTTGGAATAGAAAAAATCCACATGTTATGATATCAGGTTTTTCGTTTTTTCTGAATTTTTTTATTGTATGAGATTTTTAATAAATTCATTGAGTTAATTTATTGATATTTAGGTAGCGATGACCAGACGATCAAGGTATGGGTGACAGAGAAGCTTGATCAGAAAGCCAAAGATCCGAAAACTTTCATAAAAAAAGTTAAAAATATTGTTAAATCTTTTTTTCAAACAAATGAAGATAAAAAAAGCGAGGCAAATGAAAAAGCCTTTGAAAAAGACATTGCTAACGAAGAAATAGGTTCCTTATATTTCATTTATTTATTCAATAACTTTTCAGTCAACGTTTCCGATGAAGATGACGAAGAAAATGACAATTAATTCTTCAAAGAGTTCCATAATATTGTCAATTATTATTAAGGAAATTCAAAAAACTTTTTAAACTAAACACAAATTTAAATCATTTTCAATAGAAAATACTATATAAAATAATAAGAAACGGCAAATAAAACAACAAGAACAAAGAAAAATTATAATAAGCCACCAAACAATTCAGTAGTAAAAGGCTGAAATAATAAGTATTTCCATACATTTCCATCAGATCTCCTTGTTCAAACCCTGTTATTTTATAGACTCCCAATAAAAAAACCATTAAAATCATAAGCCATTTCAAAACACACCTCAAATAACATATAAATTCTTGATGAATCTTCCAGTTCTGTAAACAATCCCAACAGAACTCTTCTTCGCATTTCTTGCAGCTCATATGCTTGCAACCCCCGTTTTTACAAATAGAAATCCTACATCCTGGACATTCCTTTGTGAATAAATCCTGATAAACTCCAGACCAAGCATTTTCCAGCCAGTTATTTGAGTAAATTATGAAGCCATTCACTAAAGTCTTTGGTTCTTTAGGCCAGACCTTTGAATCCTGGCATTCCCAATCACAATTGACGCATTTAAACGGCTCAAGACAGAGAAAATTAGGTTTATAAGAAATAGTCAAGCATAATGGGTTCAAACATTGAACATAATCTTGATCTAAATTCAGGATCTTTTTCATTAGAAGAACTTCTAAATGGGTTTTTTGTGAAATTGGGAAGAATTCTAAGAATTTGAAAGAAGAAAATTGTTGAGAACAATGATGGTTTGGACATTTAATTTGATGTAGATGATAGGAGTTCAAGGCTTCTAGGAACCAGGAGGAGAGGCAATCATGACAGAAGACACATGAGCAGGGCAGAAAAATCAATTGGGAAAAGATTGCAGTCTCACAAATTAAACAGAAGTGCATATATATATAGGTTAATAATTTTATATTATTATTAAGAAAAGTTTTTAAATTTAATTGGATTCAAGTCTTATTTTATTTTTTGGATTGCTTAGAAGTTTGCCATGCGATTAATGTACCTAAATCGAATGAATTTAATTGTTGTTTGGGAGTTTCTATTAGTTTTTCAATGTTTTTTTTGGGCATTTTTCTAATTTTTTTTGATTTGGAAACTTTTTTTGTAAAAAAAATTTTTTTTTTTTTTTTTTTTTTAATCAAACCTTTTGATTTTTTACTGGCAGCTTTTTGCACTGCAAGAAATTTTTCCCTTAAGCTTTGATTATGCTGAATTTGAGTGGGAGTTATTAAATTGCAATAGAAGTCATAGGTTTTCACAGTGTCGACTCCTCTTCTTAAATCAATTTCATTTAAAAACTATTTTATAAAAGAAAAATATTTTTTTTTCAATTTAAAATAAAATATATGAACTGGAGTTCCGAAATAATCGAATATTCTGACTTTCGGTCTTTGAAAACTCGAAGTTATAACGATTGGCTTCAAATCTGGTATAAATTCCTCAATATTCCTCGTTTTTTGAGGCGCTATCTGCTCCATTTCTTGCTAAAATATACCCATTTAAAAATTGAAAATAAACATGGAGAAAATTACTTTGATTAATTGGTTTTTCAGCTTAGAAACTGTATCTTGAAAGGCTTTATTTGAATTGAATAACGACTCATCTGATAATAAATCAATTTTAATCTTGATATTCGGCAAATTTTGCTTCTGAATGAAAATTTCGAAATCGTTCTGAGAGATTTGAGCCTTTTCTACCAGCAAACTTAACTCCAAATGGTGGCTGTTTTTCTTCAAACGGTATTCAATATGCCAGTTCTCAATCATAAGAAATGCTCCTAAAGAAACAAATAGATAAAATAGTAATGAATCCATAGATATTTATTGTAAAATGCTTAAAAAATTCATGAAATTATCCATATTCAATGGATATTTTCTATTTTATTATATATATAACCTAAATTCTTGGGATTCATGAAGAAAAATGCCTTTTTCGGGGTGCAAGAGTTAATGGTTTCTGCTTCAAAATTGTAATGGTTATCAGAGAGAATGATCGAGAAATGCCCGAGAGATTTTATTAACAGGTATAAATTGTTGTGAACTTCCTCCTTTTCAAGCAAAAGATTTTGCAAAGAGATAATCACTGCTGGTATAAAGTTTTCTAATTGTTTTAAAGCCATTGAAAGAAAAAAATTTTGTTGAAATTTTTCAGTTAATTAAAAAAAAAAGAAAAAAAATCTCTTAAAAATTCAAAAAAAATAAGAAAATTATTAAATTTTAAATAAGTCCAATAGTGTAGATTTCGATCTCTTTCACCTGCCAATCTGTGTTTTTCCCAGCCAATATCGTTGTTCCCTCAATATTCAATGGGATTTCAAAGCAGTTCCCCAAAAAACTCATCGATTTTTTAGGGTTATCAAAGCTAAAAAATTGGAAAAATTTCAGAAAAAAAACAAAAAATCAATAGATTTACTTAATATAAAGATCATTTTTCCCAATAATCGGGCTTTCTTTCTTTTGTACAACAGAAACCCCTTCTTTTTTCTTGACAAACTTCATAGGATGAAAGCCTAATTTGTTTTTAATTGAAAAAATCCAGCAATTTCCCTCAAAAACCGCGAATTCTTCCATTTGTTTGAAAGGAATTTCTGTAAAAAATCCAAAAATACAGTTTCCAGCGTGTATAAGCCCTATAATAGGCTTTTTCCCATCACATTTCAAATGAAAAGTCAACGAATTAGCTCCATCTCTTGTCAATCTATATAGCAAATTACTATAGAATTTTTCTTTTATCAGCAAATCCTCAGGCAAAATACAGAGAAAAACCTGCGAGATTCGCAATTCGCGTTTTAAAATCAACGAATCATAGAAAAACCCTTTGTTCTCTAATAAAAATCTCTGTTTATTATGTGAAAATGAGACTTTTCTCTCAGAATTTAAGGGTTTTATCGGAATTTTCGGACTTAAACTATGATTATTCTGTGATTTTTTGAGGTTTTTTGAGGTTTTTAAGCTTTTATTGGTTAGAATATATGTAAAATCTTCGTTTTTCGAGGTTTTGCAAAGTGAAATATTTCCTAAAGCTTCTATTGAATCTATGAGATTTTTCCTTTGATTATTTGTGAAGTCAATTCCTTTGATTTCCTCTTCATTCAGTAGAATTCTCTGTGAATCTTGGGATAAAATCCCCAGATATTTACATAAATCTTGATAATTACGTATAAAACTCACATTTCCCAATAGATTTTCCTCATTAAAATCCGGTTTTTTCTTGAGTTTTCCCCCAAAAATCGATTGTAAATTGCTGATATTTGAGATTCTCGATTCGAGAATCCTTGTTTTTTCATCGAAAAAACGCTGATTTTCTTCGATTAAAAACTGTTCTTTTATCTTAATTTTCTTATAAAAACCATCAAATTCTTCCTTTATTCGATCAAAAGACTTTCTCAGAGCCAAATCGAGAAATTTTCTGTTAATTTTAGCTTTATTCAGCTCATTTTCCAAAGAATTTTCCTCGCATTTGAGCTTTTGGCTGAAAATCAAATGACTTTCAGCCAGAATTTCCTTTGTTGCGTTTTTTATAGGTAGAGTTCTATGCGTTTTATGCTTTTTATCAAGAAAAACACATGACATACAGAGAAAAGCTTTATCGTCTAAACAATAGATCATCACGTTTTCTTTATGAATTTCGCATTGATTTTCATCAAATTCCAAGAAATCATCAGTTTTATCAGCGAATTTAGGGGATTTTTTCTTTGAAAACAAAAGACTTTTATCTTTATTTTCATTGAGTTTTTCATTGAGTTTTTCTCTTTGTAAAATATCTTCTTCTATTGAAGTTTCTTCAAATTTATGATCAAATTGTGAAGAAGAAAGACTATTATCGAATTCTTGTGTATCTTTATTCAAAAAAGGGGTCGTTGAGATGCTAGGACTCTGTTTATGATCACTCATTTGCGATTTCAAACGGTTTATTGTATCTGATAAAGAAGAGGAAGACTTCTTATAGTCTTTGTTTAATGGGGTTTTCTTTGAAAAAATAGTGGTTTTTGAACAGAGTTTGCATGGGAATGAATAGAAAGGACGGAGTTTGTCGAGGTTTTTGTAGACAGCGGCACAGGGATTGCAGATAAAATGGAAACAATCGAGAAATAACACGTTTTCATCGACTTCTCCAGAGCATATTTGACAGAAAAACGCTCCGTTGTTCTTTAACATTCAAGTAATTTGAAAAAAAATTGTGAATTTTTTATGAAAAAAATGATTTTCCTGTCAAAATTTAAAAAAAAAAAAATTAACGCTAAATTTTTTAAAATTACTTAAATAATCTAATTATATTGAGATCATTTTAATTTCTCTGTGATTTAATTCATCAATCCTATTTTTTCTTAATGATAATTTTAATTTTAATTTTCATTCCAATTTTCAATTTTATTAATTTTTTCAAAATTTCAAAATTTTCAATATTTTACATTTTTTTGCCAACAAAAAAATCAAACAAACCCCTAAAAATGTTATATCTATTCCTCCTCCCCCTGTTCTTTTCTTTAACTCTTCAAGATGAATGTCTTTCGGTCAATAACTGTCTAACCTGCAACAACGGAACCTGTCTCTCCTGTGCCCCTCAAAACTATCTTTTAAACAATACTTGTCTCAATTGTGACTCTATTTACAACTGTACACTATGTAACAAAACCCTTATAAATTATCCTTATTTCTCTGAATGTGTCAATTGTTCACAATGTTCTAATGAATGTGCTGATTCTTCCTGCAAAATATGTTCCCAAGCCCAATGTTTTTCCTGTGCAATCCAGTCATATTTAACTGATAATTATCAATGCAAATCATGCTCTTCTAGATGTTTATCATGTTTCGGAGGCACTAACACTAGTTGTTCTTCCTGTCTTGATGGCTATTATCTCTCAAATAACACATGTTTTCCCTGCAATTCCTTATGTGAAACCTGTAATTCCTCAGAAACTTGTCTTTCATGTAATAAAGATGGTATTTTAACAACAAATAACCAATGTTCTTACACTTGTGACGCCTCTTGTGTCACTTGTTTCGGCTCTCAATCCTCTCAATGTCTCACTTGTTCAAATAGCACAGTCCTCTATCATAACCAATGCTTGATTCCCGGCTGTTCTTCTGAATGTTCTAACTGTATAAATCTTACAAATTCACAAAATCTCTGTCTTTCATGCAAAATTGGCTTTTATTTGATTCCTTCATGTTTATCGTGTTCCCCTACCTGCAAAACATGTGATGGATCGACGTCAAATGACTGTTTAAGCTGTTCTGATGGCTTTTATCTTAACATGAAGATGAATTCATGTTCTCCATGCTACTATTCATGCAGTGAATGCTATGGACCAAATTTAGGCTCTTGCTCTTCATGTATTGATGGCTATTATCCGATTGAATCAGCATGCTTTGCTTGTAATAATACATGTAAAACTTGCTATGGACCAAATGAAAATCATTGTAAAACATGTGATAATACCACGAGAGAATTACAAAACGGCATGTGTATATATACAGGAAAAAACATCACTATTGGAGAAATAGAAGACTCCTCAACAATTAATGTAAAGGCACTTGTTATCAGTTTATCAGTGATTTTCGGAGTGCTTTGTATCGTTATTGTTGTTTTATCAGTGTTTTATCTGAAAGCGAAGAAGAAAGTTAAAGAACTGAAGTATATACAAAGTGAATTATCAAAGAAAAGCTCAATGAAATTATCAGAGCATAATTCTAGGAATTCAATTAATAATTCAAGTAATAATATACAAAATGCGAAAAAGAATGAAGGGGGGCAAGGGGAACAGCATGAACTCGTTGGAGCACATGAGAATATAGATAATATGCTGGATAATAACCGCAAAGATATTGAGAAAATCTATGGGAATTCAATAGAGTAAAGGAGTTATAACGTTATTTATTGATATTTTTTAATTAAAATCGAAGAATTTTGTGATAAATAATGAAAAAAATCGTTAAAAATTTAAAAATTAAAAGAAATTTCTCTATTAAACTGAAGAAATGTCGACTTTAATGTCTTTTATACAAGAAGAGCCAAAACATCTGATTTCCAGTAAAATTACCTCAAAAATACAAAAAACAAGTAAAGAAATTGAAATAAAAGCACCGAGTATTCCTTCGAATCGTGAAAGAATTATCAATGTAATTTATTGATTTTTATAGAGTTTTTCAAAGTCTTTTGTAAAGAAAGATGATGTCGTTTTGAATGTCAAAGGCTTTTATAACGATTTGGACTTTCGTTTACAACATCAAAACGTTGATTTTTTTAACTAAAAATTCAATATTTTATGTTATTTCTTTTAAAAAAGGACGTTTTAAGAAAAATCTTTGAGAAAAGCCAGAAAATTATCGCGAACAATGAGAAAAAAACTGAAGAATAACTGGATAAATACATTAAAAACCCCCTATATTTATTAAATTAATGACTTTTCTTTATAAAAACCACTTTTTTCAAAGAAAAACTTACTTTTTAAAAGAAAAATTATCAAAATTTGATTTTCTCATGTTTTTCCTATTAATTTATCTCATTTTCCTGCCTGAATGTAAGCCAGGCCACATTTTCTCACAGCCCTCCTCCTTTTACCCTCAAAACGCCGGAATTTCC
>JFJP01044327.1_pt1 | contig 10552 bp, 7 predicted proteins | sample 431651 | NCBI WGS metagenome assembly JFJP01 (sample SAMN02602958, study PRJNA72255) | Microbial mat metagenome, whole genome shotgun sequencing project. | biome: fresh water; feature: sink hole; material: water; isolation source: purple microbial (photo- and chemosynthetic) mats found in... | reverse complement strand
AGCCAGAGAAAAGCCGGCAAGCCAAATTCCATTTATCCCTATGCTTTGTATATAATCCAGCTTATTGGTAAGTGATACAAAATTTCCACTGTATGAGTGCTTATCTATATTTGTAGTTGCGGTAAACCCGTATGGATTTATTTCGTAAATAATCAAATCGCTAAGCCAGTCTGGCGACTGAAACAACAGATCGTTTAAATTTTTAACCATATCAAAGTTAGTACCTTGATACTCAAACTCGCCTAAAACCCTGAAGCCATGTTTCAAGCAATAATCCACCGCTTTTGTATTGTGTTTTTTTACACCACCCCAAAGTACAATTCGCTTGGCTTTCAGTTTTTTAAGCTCATCTGCCAGAAATTCAAGCATCATACTGCCAATTCCTTTCGACTGATAATCGTCTGCCACCACAGTTGCAAGAGCGTAATCATGCTCATCATCAGGCTTTAATCCATAATTTTCAAACCGAAATCTTTCAAACTGCAGGATCCCTTTTTTTAGAATGGAATATGCCACAATACGTTGATCATTTTTATTTTCTGCAACGAAGCAATATATATCCGTGCTCTGATTATTGCATATTTCAGCAATAGTATTGAAATCGAACGAGTGGGGCCCAAAGTTACTCTTCGTCTCAGGTGATAAATTATGTAAACATTCTACCAGTTTCTCAGTGTCTGAAGAAGTTAATTTTCTTATGATTATGTTATTATTTGCCATTGCTAAATTTATACTGGTTCAATGCCTTTCTATGAGAATTCAAATACTATTTTGTTCGGTTGCAAAACGAAAAGGTATAGCAAATATCGCATTTTTATTCAAAATATTGAGATGGAGTACCCGTGGAAGAATTGCCTGAATGGTAACTGCAGTTTTGTGGATCTACTATTCTTGGAATAACAATTTTAGTTGTTAGGGCTTTTATCAAACCTTCATGCGCCTATTCTATTGAGATATCAAATAATTTCTTTTCGTATTATACATCAGCAAATATCCTCGCTTGTTTGCATCAGATAAGAATGAGCGACTGACTAAAGTTTCCACAAATACTTGCTTTTCTAAAAATGGATTCAGAAGTTTTTCTATACGGCTATCGGCCACACCCATTCGCTTTGCCAAAACTACGAAATCGCTTTTGGAAGGATGCCCGTTTTTCCTATAAGATTCGCTTTTATAATTGTCTGCGAACAGGCCTTTAATGAGGGCAAAATCACATTATAGTGTGTTTTTGGTGTGGATATCATCTGAAACTTTGAAAATAAATACCGAAATCATATTATAATGTGATTTCGGTGTTTTAAATGTATGATTGTTGGATTTGAATAAGCTTATAATTTGATGAATATGCTAATCTGTGTAGCTTCACTTTTGTGGTGAAAGAAAAGCATCTTGTTTTACAAACTTTATTTCCGGCAATACGATCAAATTTTCCGCCTCTGAACCTTCCTTTTGCCAATAAATCATATAGTTGACTCTGGATTCAGATATCTTATAGCCTTCATTCTCAAGCTTTACTATCTCTGCTTTGAATTTTTTGGAAAATTTCAAAATACTATTTCCATATACATCCAAACATCCATCATTGTTCACCAGAAGTTTATCTCCACTTGTCAGATTCAACAGAATATCAGGGAAAGAAATTTTAAAATCTAGCCAAATATCTTTATGATTCAGGTGCATAACCAATAAATTGGAAGCATTATACTGTGTATTGTCACTTATTTTTACTATGTTCTGGCTGATAATGTCGTCCAAATAGTTGCCATTTAAATGAATGGATAAATTTTGTTTGGCTCTGGTTATTCCTACATAAAGCAATCTTCTTTTCTCATCGTTGTCCGGTTGAAAGCCATCGAGCATAATTACCACATTGTCAAACTCTTTGCCCTTGGCTTTATGAATGGTAGAAACATAAATAATTTCGCCATTTGTATTAATAAAGTCTTCGATATTCGATTCTTTTACAAATATTTCAAAATCTGATTTATATTTAATCTTCGGATTGCTTGCTTCAAAATCCTTGATTAGATTGATGCAAATATCAATCTTCGAGCTATGTCTGAATGTATCCCATAGACTTTTTTTGGCTGCTTTCCAGGTCTCATCGTTTATCGTATACACATCCTGAGGGAGGTTTAATTGCGAAATAAAATATCTGACTTCCCGCAAGTTATACAAGCTGAAACCTTCATTAGTCTGGATAAGTTTTGCCTGCGTTCCATTGTTTATCAATAGACCAGCTATCTGTAATGCTTCAGAGTTTGTATGGGTTAAAACACAGGTTGTACCGGTAATACCAGTGTTTATAATGCTTTTTACAACAGGTTTTATTAGGTTTGGACTGGAGTACTTTATTATCGTTAAATTTCCATTTTCGTTGGAGTGCGCTATTATGGGGGTTTCCTTCAGTCGGTGGGTTATTTTCTCAGCAAACTTATTTGCAAATTCCACAAGATTTGATTTACTGCGGAAATTTTCAACCAATTCAATTTTCGTAGCTTTTTGTTCAGAGATAAATTGCTCTAAATATTTTGAGCTAGAACCCCTGAATTCGTATATATTCTGGTCGTCATCGCCTACAGCTATAACTCTCATATCATCATTCCTTTCCATCAATGCTTGAATGAGCTCAAATTCATGATTATCCATATCCTGAGCTTCATCTATCACCAATACGGTTTTAGTTATCCGATTGATTTCAATATCATTATTTCTAATTTTTTCAACAGCCTCACTTATGACACATTGTGATTTTTCAATGGAGCCAACTCTCCCTAATAAATCGAAACAATATGCATGAAAAGTTTTTATTTCGATATAAGCAGCTGCATTTTTTATAAGATTATACAAACGTTTTTTGAATTCGGTGGCTGCAGCTCTCGAAAATGTAACCATCAGAAGTTGTTCGTGTTTTACATCTTCCATAAGTATCAGCGAGGCTAGTTTGTGAACCAATACTTTGGTTTTTCCACTACCCGGACCTGCAGCTACTGCAATATATTTTGTGTTATTGTCTTTTATAATGCCTAATTGTGAAGGAGATAATTCGCCGAAAAGTTCTCTGAATTTGGAAGGAGTAATATTTCTTTTAATCTCATCTTGTCGGCTGCCTTTGAAGTATTTATTCAAAAAGGAAGAATAATTCAACTGAAAATAATCATCTACAAACTGCAATGCTTCCTGATAATCCCGAATCAATTTTTTGGCATATTCACCAACAATATGGATTTGCTGTATTTTATTTTCGTAGAATTGGTTAAGTTTCTTATAATCTTCAGCTTTGTATCTTTTTTTTGTGTCTTGCTCCAGTCTTTCGAGGGTTAATTGATTGTACACTACCATAAAGCCACCTTCAATTTTAATGGAATCTATTTTGGATAAATAAAATAAAGCATCTTCTATGTCATCTATGCTTATATCTATCTTAAATAGAGTGTTTTGTCTTTCAAATTCATGCTTGAGCTGATGAACTGAAAATTCGACCAACACCAGCTCTTTGTTTGCATCGTCGGGTGAAATACTCTGTGTGCTTTTTGAATAAAGAAAATCTACGATGAAACGGGCTAGTTGATGTCGTTTCTCAAGTTTAAATTGCAATTCTTTTCTAGGATAATTGGATATAATGGTCAGGTGATTTTTCGAAAAATCATGTTGCTTTCGTTTTATCCAGTTTTTAATGACCCAAAAGTTGATGATGGTTTTTATTTTATTAGGAGATACGTCTTTACAATCGCTATCCTCCGCCATCTCATTGAGCTCCTTTATGTGAAAAGACTTTTCAAGTTCTTCAAATTGTGATAACAGAAAATTCTCAATTTTACTTATAGAGCTAAGAATGCTTAATGATTTGTTTTTATTCTCCCCTTTTTTTATGAATGCAGTTAAATCTTTAGTATCAGCAAGAATATTTTCTTCACGAAGTAAATTTATCACATGGATAACCTCTTCTTTTACAATACCTAAATGGTCTGATATATAATCAATTCTCGCTTCGCCAGTTTCATCTGTGGCCTGCTTCCGGTTTTTGCTCGAAAATAGTTTTTTGATGATGCGAACGGCCTGTTGTTTCTGCCTTTCGTTAAATCGGGCCGATGAATTTATTCTATCTATGGCTTCTTGTGCATTTTTAGAAAGTATGCCGTTGGCATAAATTTTAGGCATATTTTGCCCTCTTTTTATGTATCCTGCATCTTCTAGTGCTGCAATTGCAGTAGTCACGCGGGTTTCTATCTCTTGTACAGTATCGTCCCAGCCCGCCTGACGTGCAATCTCCAATGCCGAATTTGATACATTTGACCTGAATCTGGTAATGTCTTTAATGGCTTTCCATATTTGCTGAATTTCCTTTATGTTCAGCTTGGTCTGATTGAGCAAAATAAAATGCTTACTTAGGTCTTCTTCGTTGAAAAGAACATAGCAATCTGCATTTATTCTTTCATCCCTTCCGGCTCTTCCTGCTTCCTGAACATAATTTTCGAGCGAGTCCGACATTTCAAAATGTATAACCAGACCCACATCTTTTTTATCAACACCCATTCCGAAAGCTGAAGTGGCTACCATGATATCTACATCGCCACGAATAAAGGCATCCTGGTTTTCCGATTTTTCTTGCTTATCCATTTTCCCATGATAGGGCTTTGCCAGATATCCGTCTTTTGAAAGTCGTTCTGCAATCAGATATGCTTTGCGTGTTCTGGAAACATAAACGATTGTAGGGCATTTTTTAGCGTCAATCAGGTTTCGTAGGGTAGTGTATTTCTCATCATCGGTTTCTCGAGGTATTATCTTGTAGTTGAGGTTGGTACGTGAAGCTTTAGAACTGAAAGTTTCTAGTTTTAGCGACAATTTTTCTTGAAAATAATCTTTGATATCCTGAATCACGTTTTGTTTTGCAGTAGCGGTGAAACATGATACTGGAATGCCTCTTTCCAGATTTTTCTTTTCCTGAAGTGCCTTTATAAAATCGCCAATATATAGATAATCTACCCTGAAGTCTTGCCCCCATGAAGAAAAGCAATGTGCTTCATCAATAACAAATCGTACCACATTTCGGCCAAGCAATAACCTTTCGATGGATTTAGACCTCAACGATTCGGGCGAAATATAGAGAATGGATGCAGAGCCATTTTCAACCCTTTCAAAAGATTTTGCCCTTTCTATGGGGTCAAGCAAACCGTTTATTGTAACTGCATCTGTTATATTTGAGTTTTCTAGGTTGTCTACCTGATCTTTCATGAGAGATTGCAATGGCGAAATAACTACGGTTAAACCCCTTACGCTTGCTCCACTCATGAGGGCAGGAACCTGAAACGTGATTGATTTGCCTCCCCCGGTTGGGAAAACGGCTAATATTGACTTATTGTTGATTGCTGCTTTTACAGCTTCCTCTTGCAATGTTTTGCCGCCATATGAACGATATGAATCGAATCCGAAAAATTTCTTCAACCCAACTTTTGCATCGAGAAACGAATCGCAATACGCACACCCAAACAAACAGGGGTTATTCCTGAGTAAGTACATCACTCTCTCTATATCCGGGTAATTCTTTATCACCCAAGGCGGGGTTATGGAATACTTGTTATCGGTGTTTATCAATGCTAAGCTATATGCCAATTCGATTGGATTTTCTCTTGCTATTTTTTCGAGTTCAACAAGCTCACAAATTTTATCCGAGAACCTTTGCTGTATAAGGCTTATAATTTCAGTACCCAGATAAGTAAAATCTACGAAGTCGAAGAACCATTTAAACTCTTTTTTATCACTCAATAATAAGAAGTAAATTTGCTTAAGGTCATTATCTAATTCACTGAAAGCTGTAATTTCATCGTAAAACAAGTCTTTGGCTTTCTTTGCATCGTTCAGGGGATTATTCAATTCCTCAGTCTGCAGTTTATCGTCTTTCAGTAGTGCATGATAAGGTATTTTAGGAAATAAGAGGGGCGATAGGTAAAGGGTATCTATGATTTTTGTATTTGAAATGATCTTATTACTAGCTTTTTCTAAATACGGTATGTCGTGTTTAATGATGTTGTGACCACATATATATTCCTGATTACGAATAAATTCCAAAAGATCATTCAGCGAATGGGAATGTAAATTCAAACCATTTTCTGCAATACCTCCTACATCCAGAATCTTCTTACTTCTGAAGTCTATTTCGGTATCTATGAAAGCAATGGTTTTCATATCAAATCGAGCAAGTTGACTTTTAATTTAAATCCTATACTTTATAAGTGTTTAAAGCTAAAAAATATTATGCATATTAAAAAGAAAAACCCCTTGTAATGGGGGCCTATAAGTTATAAGAATGAATAAGAATTTCGATTTCCCGCAATTGACTTTAAAACCCAAATTTATTGTTTCCTTTTACCAAAATTAAATCAACGAGCCTACCATAGTATTCTGGTGCTGAGGATATAGATATAATATACAGTATATAAATGTTTTGTAGGAGACTGATGAATATATTAAACTTTCTGGTTCGAAAAGCTACTGTGTACCATGTATGTATGAAAGCCATTCAATCTCATAATATCGATGTTATTCAATTATTTGCGTCAATAAATATCTTTCTGCTTTGAGTGCGGTAGTCAATTTATCGAAGTGGTCATTTTTTCGTAAAACAGATCTTAATTTCATCCAGATATCTGCCATTATTGGATTGGGAATGGTAGTACTTTCTTTTCGAGTGATGTGCATCAATGGCCTGTATCCGGTATTCAACAGCGCGGTTTTGGCGTTGTCATTTTGTGTGAATTTGGCAATACAGGCACGTTTCATTAAATTCCAATGAGCATGCGTTCCCATAGTGATTATTTGTTCGTTATATACGAAAGTTTTTTTATTGTCGCCTTTACTTCCTGCGTTTTTAGCTGACTTTCCTGATAATCTGGCCACAGTATTGCGTTTCTCCATATCCGAAAATTTTAAGCCCTGCCAAAAACTTTCAACACTGGCATATGTCATTCCGTCGAGTTCAAAGGGGCTATTTGCAAAATTGGAAATCAGCTTAAATTCTCCGGTGGAATGTGATGAAATATTTATCGGTTCATTGCTCACATCTTTTAATCGAGCAATTGCCTTTGTGCTCATTAAACCAATTGGTAAAATCTAACGATTGCAATTCATCATCATCCAATACAAATGTCAAAACATTTTTTTGAAGATTTACTTTCATGCCCAGTCTAATTTTTTATTTCTTAAGGTTTGCCCGCATTACCAATCGCATACTATGTGGTTACTGAGCCCAGCCCAAGTAAGATTCCTAAGCTAGCCGAAGTACAAATGATTACGGAACCGCCGTATACTCGACCGATACCCAATTGGCATGCGCAAATGCTGTGCATTTGGGTGCGAGAGGTGCACCAGCAAGTTTATTCCTGCTGGCTGTCTACTCGATTGTGTGCATTTTATTATTTATCAATACGTTTCGATTCGTTGTTATAAGTATCATTTGAAAGTTTTTTTAATGCTTTCATAAAATCTTTTTCATTGAGTATCTGTAATTGATATTGAATAATTTGTCTTAATTTATTGAAACGTTCTAACTTTTCAATTTTATTACTTATCATGTCTGCATTAAGACTTTCAATATTAGATAAAACAGCCAATTCATTTATACTTGCAAAATCTCTAATATTTATACCTTTATTGGCTGGTTCAGGGTTGGCTTCTCTCCATTGTTTTGCAGTGCAACCAAATAGAGCAACATTTAATAAATCAGCTTCTTCTGCGTATACAATCCACTCTTTGTTTTTCTCAAAATTAAGTTGCGGAATAATATTTTGTTTAATAGCGTCGGTATGAATATGATAATTTACTTTGCTTAAAATGCGTTTAACATTCCATTCTAAATTATATTGATTATTTTCAATTTGTTTAAGTCGTTGATACTCTTTTATCAAATATAGTTTAAAAACAGGATTTATTGCAGAACCAAATTCAAACGCAATATCTTTATGTGCATATGTTCCTCCATACCTACCAGATTTTGAAACAATTCCAATTGCATTAGTTTTTTCAATCCATTGTGTAGGGCTAAGAACAAAACTGGGTAAACCTGCCTGCATTTTAAAGTGGTCGAATTCGACCACTTTAAAATTTGGATTATACATTTGTTCCCAAGTACCCAAAAATTCAAGTGTTGTTCTGCTTCGTATCCAATTTTTTATTATATCAGCTGCCCTGCTGTCACCTTCTTTGGCTTTTGCCATGTCAGTGATACAAATATAGTCATCGTCTTGATATTCAACGATTGATATAATTATTTTTTGAACTTCTATTGATTTTGTTTTTGACATTTATGTTACGCCTATTAATTAGTTAAATCATACTCAATCAGATATTTCCAAACTCTTTTTTTATCTTCATCGGATAAATAAGTTATTAACATATCATCTCCTTTTGAGTCGCCAATATAGGTTTTTATATTCATTTCAAACTCAAAAATTTTATCTGAATTTTCAATAATTTTTTTTACTACATAAATTGCTTCTTCAAAAACGATTCCTGTTATTCTATATAATTCATTATCAATATAAAGCTCTTTGTGATAATTATAACCTTCTTCGTCATAAAGAAATATTCGTTGAGCGTAATTTGTTTCTTCTCTAATTTCTTGTAGCCATTCCAATACATTTAGAAAATGAATGTTAAGTATTTTTCTATCAATAAGTTTTGATTTTAATAAATTTTTTAATTGAGAATGATGCATCATTGCTAAATCCGTTTCTTTTAAAGAATAATCAAGCCAAAGTAAGGCAACTCCCAAGTGATATAAAGAATAATAAAATCCTATTGCAGGTAAAAGTATACTACCCGTTTTTTCATTCGTTGCCTGTGAATTTTCTCGAAATATTATTGAAGATAACAAATGTTTAGCACATCGATTGGCTCTTTTCAGACAAATTGTATCTCCTTCCTTTTTAAATTCAGCTTTTGCACTATCAAGATATTTTTGTGTCAATCTCTTTTTCTCTAATTTTTCGGTATTACGAAAAAGGTCTAATATCTGTTTGAAATTCATCGGTTATCGTTTTAGTAATTGCACACAACGAAAAGCTATATGCGGCTGGCAGGGCAGGGAAATCGCTGGTTTGAAAAACAAAAGTTTTTTCCAAACGCACCAATCTATCTTGCTTGTAATGCACTGACTGACCGATATATAGCATGTGTGTGTCTGGAATGTTTTCCAAACACCCGCCTCTAAGGTAAAGGAATTTTTGCTAAAAAGCAAGCCATTTGACAAAGGTCTTTTGGTTGGTATCACGGGGTATCTGAAATCCGATAAATCCTTAAACTCATAGACAGCGAAAAGCAGAATTGAAAGATAAGGGCGCAATTATGATCAGCAATATATACTTTGGCTACGGTAAAATGCTAGCGCGCATTTGGGCGAGAGAGGTTCACTGGTAGTCATTTGATTATAAGATGTCTGCTCAATTGGACGCTGGCATGGTTTTGCTTTTATTTTAATAGCCAGTCAATTACGTTTATTTTTTGAATTCCGTTTATGCTTGTATTATCATAGTCCAATGTTAATAGAAATTTGGGGTAGTTATCATTAATTCTATCAAATGCCGAAATCTCACGATTAAATGTTTTTTCGTCATTAACAGAATATGCTACCTGATAATATTCGCGCTCATTGTTTGCCTTTTGTACTACAAAATCAATTTCTCTGTCATTATGTTTGCCTACATACACTTTTCCCCCACGTCTGAATAGCTCAAAGTATACTATGTTCTCAAGTTTTCGACCTAAATCAGCTTCATATTTATTCGTAGCAGTAATGTTTTTCAGGCCCAAATCAACAACATAATATTTTCCATTTGTAGATAACAATTCTTTACCCCTGATGTCAAATCTGGGGGCAGAATACAAAATATAAGACTGAGTAAGAAAACCTAAATACTTGATAATCGTATTGTGCGAGATCTTCTTTTTGGAATGTTGTTGTTCGTTATTGACGAAAATACAATCATTCGACAATTTTCGTCATTAGCGGTATGCTTTGCTTCTGTGTAACTAATAAAAACAATAGTTGTGCCAGCCCTTTGCACATATAAAGTATCTTTCGTATCTAAACGCACAAATGTGTATCTCCGGATTATTTTTCCAAACACCCGCATCGAAGATAAAGGATTTTTACAGAAAATTGGAATATTTTCTCATTAAACCCGCAAAGGTGGCTGGGCAGTGGCACAATGGCGAAGCCATCACGAACACAATAGAAATTAACCATTTGTTCGTAAAGCCCAATTTTGGGCACTACCATTACGGTAGAACGCCTCACTCGCCGAGGTTACGAATCTCTTCTTACACATTACTTTAAGGTTTGCCCGCATTACCAATCACATCCTCTTTTTCCCAATGTTTGACGAACCGCCGTATACTCGACCAGTACGTACGGTGGTGTGAGAGGCGCACTGGTAGTCTTTTGGCTACCAGCCGTCTACTCGATTGTGTGCCCTATGGCTCGATGCCGCCTGGCGGCGAGCCGTTGGCACCAACATATGCCGACAATTTGGTTTAGCGTCCCGTTGGTGTGCCA
>JFJP01040862.1_pt1 | contig 10552 bp, 13 predicted proteins | sample 431651 | NCBI WGS metagenome assembly JFJP01 (sample SAMN02602958, study PRJNA72255) | Microbial mat metagenome, whole genome shotgun sequencing project. | biome: fresh water; feature: sink hole; material: water; isolation source: purple microbial (photo- and chemosynthetic) mats found in... | reverse complement strand
TCCAAAGATATCGCTAACACCTTGCCAAGCTTTTTCCCAGTCTCCTGTAAATACGCCTGTTATAAATGTTAAAAAACCGTTCAATGTCTGTGATGCACCGTCAATAATTCCGCCAATCATTTCAAAAGCAATTGAAAAGGCTTTAACAAAAGCATCGCCTACATAAGTAGAAATCGGTTTGAGCACTTTTTGCCACAAAAATGTTAAAATAGCAATAAAGCCAGGAAGGTTTTCTTTTGCAAGTTTATCTATTACTAGTGCTAGTGGAAGTATGCCTTTTTCCCACCAGTACTTCATTACTGCACTAACTGCTTCAATTGCGGGTTTAAAATTACTTGTAAAGAAGTTTGATAAAGGCAATATCGCGTTATCATAAAAGGATTTTGCTATTTTTGATACATTTTGAAATGCCATAGATAAGCCTTCTCCGATTATTTTTGCCACAGGAACTAGTACTGTTTGCCATAACCATAGCATAAAAGTACCAAAAGGCTTTAATACATTATTCCATAACCAAGTTGCAGCTATTGTAACGGATTCCCATGCTTTAACAAAAACATTAGCTAGAAAAGTACCTAATGGCACTAGAGCATTCTGCCATAGCCAAATAGCTGCTTCTCTAATACGGTTAAGTATTTCTTCTACCTTGCCTCTAAAAGCTTCGTTAGTGTTATAAAAATATAAAAATGCCGTAACTAAAGCACCTATTGCTAATATTGCCAATGTTATAGGCAAGGCAACTCCACTCAATATAGCTCCTATAATTGTGCCAGCAGCTTTAATTGTTGCCACAATAGTAGTCCAATTTGAAGCGATCTGAAAGGCTGCAAAAGCTACTGCAATAGTCGCCAACGCTCCAACAATAATAATTTTATTATCAGTTATTATACTGCCTAAATCTGTAAATGCTGTTCTTACCTTATTAGCCATTTCTTGGGCTTTGTTGCTTACATTAACAAAACCTTCTGTATTTACACCGCCCATTGTATCTACCGCAGCACCACCAGAAGCTCCACCGAGTTCAGCGTCACCCGCTCCACCTGCCGAAAGGCTATTGACTTCGTCAAATCCTGCCACACCTTGTTTAGCCGCTTTACCAGCATCTTTATAAGATTTTCCAAGACCATCTACTGCGTCACTTTGAGAGTCAACCGCTTCAGCACTTGCGGCAGCTGATACCGACGCTTTACCAAATAAAGCCGTCATAAATTGCGCTATAAAGTTTGTTGCTTTAGATAAGGCATAAGCAAGGTTTGTGAGTGCTGGTAGGATGTAGTTATAGATCGGCAAGAACGCTTGGCCAAGATTAAGCTTTATGTTTTTAAGTTGCATCATAAACTTAAGTTGTCGGCTCATAGTGTTGTCTAATACTTCGCCACCATATCGCTTCTGGACCTGTTCTAAAATACTGAATAATCGTATTTGTTGTTGAGTCTGATAATCGATTTGATTCCAACTTTTACCATTAGCAAACTTTTTAAAAGCGTCTGTTGTGGTTAGCATTCCTACTTGTGCATATATGCCTAAGTCCTCAATAGCTTCAGTGTTACCAAGTAAGCCTGATCTGATTCTATCCATTACATCTTCCATCGTTCGGCCTGTGCTTGACGCCACAATAGAGGAAGCTTTTAGCAGGTTTACTGTATTTGTCATAAGTTCGGTAGTACTCGATGAGAAAACAGCTACTAAGTTTCCAAATACTGCACCATATCTAATAGCTTCAGACTTAGACAAGTTAAAAGCTTCAGCCGATGTACTCGCCCATTTTAAAAACTGATTACTACTTTCAGCCATGATTCGACTGATCTGTTGTATTGCAGATTCTACTTTCATAGCATCACTAACGACTGTCTTTAAAGCTACCATACTAAGCGCTGTTCCAAGTATAGTTTTTACAACGTTCATGCTTTTTCGAGTATTTTCTTTTAAGCTTTTGAGCGCTTTGTTAGCTTTTTCGACTTCTCGTTTCATACTGCTAAAGTCTGCACCACCACGTATAAGCAGATTCTTTACTGCTCCCATAGTTCTCACTCCTTTCTATGCCGTATTTCCGCCCATCTCCATGTTAAGTCGTTTAATTTCTTCTAACATTTCCTCTGGCGTCTGTTCTTTTGGCTTTATGCCTAATATCTTGTGTAAAGGGTCAGGCTTATTCTTTCCAAGCCATTGTATAGTCCATCGGGCTTGTAGATATGCTATTGTTATGGCTGTATCGTAATCTGCCTGCATCTTATCATTTTCATATTGTATTTTTTCTTTATACGCCTGTATATATATGTTTAATTCATGCGGCGTCATATCGTTATACTCCGACAAACTAATACCTAATCTAGCGGCGGTCATGAGTGATGCATCCCAAGTAAATGGATCGCTATCCTCCGCCGCATCTAGTTTTTTGCAGCTAAGTCTCCAAAGGATGAGCCAAATGCTTCTTGCATTTTCTCAACAATATGCGAAAAGCTTGGAGCTTGGTCGAGTAAATCTTCCATATCTTCGAGTTTAAGCACTTCATTATGTGAGGCTGCATCGGATAATAATCCACAATACATAATCTTTTCAAGTTCACCCATATCTAGAGTTTCCATATCCATTGATGCATCAAGGTCTTTACCCGTAAGTGCTGTCAATGTTTTTAGTGCTTTATGACCGTACCTAATCATTCTAGGTCTATCAAGTTGAATAAATACTACTGCTGGTTTATCGCTCATGTACTACCTCCGACTTTACAAATAAGGGGCCATTACAGCCCCTATATGTTTGTTTATATTAGCTTACTTTAACTACTGTTACTTCGTAGGTCTTAGCTACTTTACTAGATTCCTGAACTACGATTACTACTTTCTTGGAGCCTACTGCTGCAATTGAAATCGAGTTAGATGCGGCTCCACTAGTTACCGTCTGAACGAACGCACCGTCAACAAATACGCTGATTGTATGAGTTGCTGCTGTTGGCGTAACTGTAAACGATGTTGCTGTAACACCACTAAATGCATACAAGTATTTATCGTTTGCAAATGTAGGAGTTAACGCTCCGCCTGTGCCAGTTAATGTTAACGCAGTCAATCCACCCGATGCAGTAAGTCCAAGCGTTGGCTTTCCAGACACTTTGATAGTAGCTTCAAAAGGAATGAAATCTTCCATAGCCGCTTCTGTCTTAATGCCTGTAACAATTCCGTTGAAATCCCATGCTGCGCCAAGCGCCGAAGGAAACAAAATCGTAAAAGCTGTTAACGCTCCGCTATCAAACAAAGTAGCCATTGCTATTTGGCCTGTAGCGTCGCTAGTGTTAAAATAACCACTGATAGACACTTCGCCAGCGTCCTTAAGTCCTTGAATAAATTGTCTATAACCACCTGTGCTGTCAAGCGTAGTGGTGTCTAGTGTATCTGCTTTCATATCTAACCCACCGATGCTAGTTAGATCCGCAATTGCATTTGCTCCAATTTTAATTCTAGAGCCCATTCCTAAAGCTGCCATGTATGTTTACCTCACTTCCGTTTTTTAATAGGTTGCCGTCATTCGTATGACAGATGTAAAGGCCTCTGGTTGGTAGACATATTCGTCGGGTAAGTACTCGACCACAACATCTTTAACACCTGTTTCATTAGTGCCTATATAACGTCCAATGAATGACAACAATTTGTCTTTAATCGCGTCTTGTAAATCTTGCGTTTCCGCATACGTTTGTGCTACAACCGTTATTTGATAAATGCCTACTGTTGCAATTGATCTACCATCTAAGACACGTTTAAACGTCACGTTTTCTTTAGCACATACTACAAACGGTTGAGCTGTCCCTTCTGGAGCAGTTAGCATTTTAACTTTATCCGTTAAGCCAGAAACTTGACTTAATTCATTCAGCATATCTTTTTCAAAATTCATATTTCACCTCTACAGCACTTTGTCGATTTCTTTTTGCATTGTTGTAACAACTTTTTTCTCAAAGGCTGTTTTGTTTTCGACAAGACCATCTCTTAAGTAATGTACTCCTGGTATGTTGCGGCCACTATTAACGTGTCTGAATCCATACTCAATTGATGCCGGATAATAATAAACACCTTTTCTAGCTTTCTTCGTTTTATTATCACGCGTCATACCAGTCGAGGTGGTTTTTTGAAATATAGAGTTCATTTTTTTGTTAAGCGTTACTTGATAGACCTTCTTGCCTTTAACCCTTGACTTTTCGCCTTTGATAACAAGCCCACGTCTTAGATTTCCTGTTCTATCTTTCCATTTACCGAGTTTAGCGGCTTTATGTGCAATCTTTATACCTTCTTTGGCTGCTTTAGTAACGACTGTCTGAGGTAGTTGTCCTAACTTTCTAATCGTCTTTTCAAGCTCTTTCATGCCTTCAATTGTATATTTAGCCAATTAAATCAGCTCCTTACACATCAACTGCAGCTCAACGTCCATTTCTTTGTAGTTAATAACGGATTGGATAGACAATATCCTATCTCCGTACTTAATACGCATATCTGGCGTTATACCTGTCCTATATCTTAACCTAACCTTATGTGTGATTTCACTGTTTACTGTCTCCGCTGCGAAATATTCTCGCCCTACAATCGGAGATACTTCCGCCCATACTGTCTTGAAATCTTCCCATGCGTCCATAATAGATTGTCCATAGTCGTCTTTTAACGTGCTAGGCTGTTGGATAATAACTCGCTTATTTAATTTACCTGGATTAAATGTCATAATACACCGCCTTACAAGAGGTTTCTAGCGTGCAAACCTAATATACTCTCGACAACTTTGTTTACATTTCCTTTGTCGACATACATCGCACGCGTGTCGTACATATCAGACACCAACACATAGACAACAATTGTTAAGTCCTCAAAGACGTCTGCTTCTTCTGCGGTAAGTCCAGTGTATGATAATATATAAGCTAATGCAGCTATAAGCAGGTTATCCAAAAATATAACTCCTTGGGTAAGTAACTCTTCAGAGTCTAATTTAAGATAGTCTGCTAGGTCCTCTGTTGTCAGTTCGCTTATTTTCATTTAGATCAACTCCTAAACTGTTTTCATAAGGCCAGAAGCTTTTAATTTTGCAATCAAAGCATTAAGGTCAGCTACCGCTCCTGCTGCTGTTGTAGCAACACTATCTGCTTGGGTTGCTACGTTTCCTAAGATTGTAGCGTTTGTAAGGTCAATAGTGCCACCAATAACGGTTTTTTCGCCGCCTTGTTCAGTATAATTCTTAGCATTGTACATACTTGCACCTCGTTTCTTTCAAAATAGATTAAAATTAGGAGCACGACACTTTAGCCTTGCTCCTAATCAGTAATATTAAGCTTTTTGCTTCAAACAAGAAATCTTTTGAGCATTTTCAATCTTAGCATCGATTTCCATCCACGCAACAACACCAATAGCATGTTGGGTAGCGAATTTTTCGCGAAGAACTTCGATTGATGGATTTTCAGCAACTTTAACAGCAAGACCAGTGAAGTCTCCGTAGAAAATCGAACGTTTAGCACTTGCCATTGCTGGCATGTTGTCTGTTACATAGACATCTTTGCCAAGAAGTGTATAACCCCATTTAGCAGACATGTCACGGTTTAACAAGTAGTTGCCTTCTCCGTCTTTTAATTTACGTATAGCAGTTCTTGTTGCTTTACGCATGATCCAAACCGCACCAGCTTGGTACATATCAGATACAATCTCTTGTACGTCGATTAACTCGTCAGCTGTAACTGCTGTAGCACTTGCAGTTTCTTTTGTCTGACCAGAAGTAACACCACTAAGACCAGTCACTTTGTCAGTAGTACCATTGATCAACTCTTTCTCGATGAAACGAGCGATTGTTTCAGACATAGCGTTGATGATAAAATCAACAAGTCCAAAATTAGTGTTGTTAAGTAAAGATTTTGAAACTTTAGTTAACGCACCAGCTAAGAAGCCTGTAAGTTGAATGCTTGTGAATTTACCAGAAGTAGATTCAAGTTCAGCAAACTCTGTAGCATAAGCCATTGTGATTGCTTGCGTTGATTCATCATAGTAAGGAATCGACATAGTACCACCAACATTGTAACGTGTTGCCATTTGATACAATGGAGAGATATCGATTACTTTCTTGATGATCTTGTTAACGATTGATGCTGGGATAACGGCACCATTGTCAGAAGTAGTTAAGTTAACTTCAGCACGTTCCTCAACAACGCCTTTAATGTAGTTAGCAAATGCTCTGACTTCTGCTTCGTCTTTGTTAAGCTCATCTTTTCTTTCTGTCGAAACAACACTCAACTCTAAGTCTCTTGCTCTCTCTTCAGCTTTGATAGTAGCAACAACGGCTTTGAAATCCTTGTCCATGTTTTCAAAACTCGTGTTTTCCTCGTCTGTCATCGCACGATTTTCAGTTTTAGCACTGTCAACCATTGCTTTCATATCAGCTGCAATTTTGTTTCTACGTTCCATAAGCATTTTTAAATAATTCATTATTGTTCTCCTCTCGTTTTCGAGCATAAAAGTAGCAGGCTATTTGCCTGCTCTGATTTCTTCAAGTCTGGTATCATATTTTGAATAGTTAATTGGTTCTTTAGGTGTTTCAACCATATCTGTGACGGATAGCTCCGTATCACTTGCTCGTGTTTCAATCTCGTCTAAGCTATCATCCGCCCTCAACTCGATTGATGTTGCTGAATAAGCTGGGTTCTTATCCATTACCAGCGTTATATGATCAAGATAGAAATCTTTAACGTGGCGTATTGGTAACCCTTCCGCTCGAGGCTCAATATTGTCGATAATATCTTTCATACCGAACGACCAACCTTTAAGCTTTCCAGCTCTTGCACCTTCGATTACTTTAGGGTTAGTTATAACCGTTTCAGCACGAAGTCCGATAGCATCCTCTCGAAGTTCTAAGCTATGATTTCCTGTTGCCGCTAAAACAATATTAGCTTGGTGATCCAAAGTCATTGGCACGTTGCTGTTTTTTATTAAAGCTCGTTCAAACGCTCTTTCTTCGATAACTTCAATTACTCTTTGACCTTTACTTGTGATAACAGGCTTTGACATCTTACCTGGTACATTAACATACCCGCTAATATGTACCCCGTCAGCTCTTATCTCCACTTTCATCTGTTTCACCCCCTTCCGGTTCTTCTGATTCGTCAGTATTCATTGTAGTTTCATTCATATCTTGGCTTTTTCCTGTGTTCGGAGTGTATATTTTGCCTGTTTTAACGTCATAAAGCACGCTATCAAGGCCAAGTTTAATCCAATTAAGCCCAAGCTCTGGTAAGTCCTCTAAGAACCTTACCTCGTCAATTTGCAAGAAATTAGCGTCAATTCCGACCTTGTAAGCTTCAAAACGGTCTTTTATATCACCCTTTAACAGCTCTTTAGTGTCATGAGCAAAGTAATACGTGCTTTTCTCTGTTTCTAGCAACAAATCCTTGTTAATCGCACAAATAATTGCTCTTAGCAGTGGTTTAACGCACAAATTAAAGGCGTTCTCATACTCTTGTTTGCTACCAGTGCCGTTAATAATGTTGACAGGAACATTAAAAATCTTACAAATTTCAGCCGCGTTAGTCTCTTTGTTCTCATTCAGCTGCATTTCAACCGAAGAGCTACTAGCTTCTTTGAATTGTAAGCCGTTGTTGAGTATTACGACGTTTTCTGAGTTATTACTGTATAGATTTTTCCATGCCGTTTTTAACTTTGTCATTCCTGCGTCGTCTATTGTCTTTTCTGACAACAAAAAGCCTTTTTTATTGCCACCCTTTTCAACTAGGACCTGTTCATATAACATTGTTTGATAGTAAACACTCAAAATAAGGTGGTTTTCATCAATAATGCTATACCCTTCCGCGCCGTCTCTTGTATTACGCAGCACTTTCAAGAACTCATATGGTCTGTAGGGTTTTCCATCAACATGCACTGCAAAGTCCTTATAAATTGGGTCTGTGTTCTTAATTATGCTTATTTTGCCCTCTTCGACGTAGTGCAAGCTCCTAATACTATCTAAACCGCGATTTATGTAAGCATAGCCGCCTCTTCCAAGATAATAATCAGCTACTAACGCTCTCCAAAATTGCACCGCGTCAAGAGTATCGCCTGTCTCATCGTTTAGAAGTTTTACTCTTGGGTCGTCCTTTACTTCTTTTACTGCTCCAGCTTCTAATCGATAAAGCTTGACTGGTATCATTGACACCATATCCGCCGCAAACTTGACACAACTAGCCACGCTTGGAATGTTCAAAGCTTGGTTTCTACTTATCGTTGTGGTACCAAGTAGTGCTGCAAGGAGTAAACTATCGAGGCTTACTTCTGTATCTGCTCTTTCTTCTTTTTTCTTACTAAAAAGTCCCATGTTATTTTCTCACCTCCTGACTATCCGACTTGTACGACAAATCCATCGCTTGGATTCAATAGCTCTTGTTCTATCAAGTGAACTGCTATGATCGTCGAGATTACCATGTCAACCTTGCCGGTAGAATGTTTTTTACTTACATACCTGTTTTTATTCGTATCATACACGCATTTCGCATTCTGATAATTTATCTCATAGAGTTTGCTTTCTTCGTAAACAAATTTCTTCTCCATGATGTGCTCAAACAACAATTTTGTTGGTTGATGCAATACTGAACTGTGCATCTTGACATCTACTGTCTCGTACCCAGCGTCGTCAAGTTTTCCAGCTGTTGAAAGACAATTGTACCGGTCGTAACCTATTCTGATTATCTTAACTTTGTACAACTTCTCAAGCTCCATGACGAAGTTTTCAACGAACGTATAACTTATTATCTCGTCACCACACGCAAAGCATGTGCCTTCCCTAATAAAACGATTGTAGTCAGTTCTTTCGGTCCTGTTCTTCTCTTCGATTCTTCCTACTGGTATGAAAGCCCAACTTTTAGCAATCAACCTTCCGTCGTCGTACGTTGCCATACTTACCGACACGTTATCGTTAGTCATTGCCATATCTAGCCCAATATAAACCTCTTTACCTGTCCAGTCATAGCGTTCTTTCGCCCTGCATAGCCTTAAGTTATCAACGTTTATATACGCCTCGCCGCTATTCGATGGTAGAAAGTGGTTCATATGCTTTGTTAGGAACTCTTCACGTTCTTGTGGCTTTGCCAGTGCGCTATTTCGACTCAATCTAATCTCGTCATAATTCTCTTTGATACGGAGCGGATTAGCCATTGCAAGGCCTATATCATCCCACAAATGCTTTTCTTCTGCGTAGTAGACCATCGCGAACACACGATCATCGAACTCTAGCTCTTTATAAATCTTTTTGAGAAAGTCTAGCTCTTCTAGCATGATTGATTTATCTTCCGCATAAGCTGTAGTTAATTTAAACATAAGCGGATTCTTAACATTAAGCTGCCCTGACTTCATGGCTTGTATGTTTTTGTTATCTTTGAACGCGCCGACTTCATCCGCGATAAATGCTGACGGTCTAATCGAGTTGTTACTGTTCGCCACTGCTGTTCTTGGCTGGTATGTTGTGTGTGTTAACTTGCATTCAACACGACCACTTAGTGTTTTAGGTATTTTAAAATGTTTACCCACGTTGGGGCTTGCTGATAATATTTGATTAATAGCTTTTTTAACTTCACCCGCCAGATCTCTGTCAAGGCATATGCTATAAAACTCTGAGTACTCGTCCTCTTTCAGCATCAAGATTATAATTATCAAGGCGCATATAAACGTTTTGGCGTTCTTTCGAGGGATAAACATCGTTACATCTCGATATCTATACTTGCTTGGGTTCTTTTTGAACCTCCAACCGAATATATTGGCAAGAAAAAAAGCTTGAAAATTTTCAAGCCCGTCATGGATTGGTACGCCTACAACATGTAACCCTGTTGCGAAATTCAGTAGTTTTAGTATTCCTTCAATGATTTTTATTTCTTTCCGGTCGAAGTAGTAAAGATATCCAGGCTTTCTGTAGATCTCTAAGTCTTTTAGAAACCATTCACACTGTGTCTTAACTTCAAAAGTCGTAGGCTCTTTTCCAGATATAACATCTTTGGCGTACTTCTTAGCTTTTTCTAATAACATTTAGCATCATCCACCCCTTAACACTTTAAGGAGTACGTCGTCCTCTCGCTCTTGTTCTGGTATAACGAGCTTGCATCTGGATGATATCGTTAATCCTAGATCATTCGCCGAGCTTCGACACTGTTTGAACGCTTTATCCTGTATGTTGGCTATCTTCGTCACTGTATCAATGCTTGCATATACTAGAGGTGACGACAAGCTAGTCGTATATGTCAAATACACTTGCTTTGATAACAAATATCTTGCCAGTGTATCAATATCTAGATCCGTAAAAATTCCAATCTCGACAAGTCTATCGGCTATCTCTTGAAATTCTGTGTGTAAAGCTTCAGGCAAGTACTCTGGTATCTCGATTGGCTTTGATACTATCTTGATTTCTTCCCGTTCTCTTTTTTCAATTTCTGCCTTGGTTAGATTCTTTCGTCCTTTTGCTTTTACCAGTGCTATTGGTTGTTTTTGGCCTGACATCTCTATCACTTCCTCTCTGTTTTTAGCCTATAAGTCCCTAGTAGGGATAATTTTTTAAGTAAATA
>JFJP01040861.1_pt1 | contig 10552 bp, 15 predicted proteins | sample 431651 | NCBI WGS metagenome assembly JFJP01 (sample SAMN02602958, study PRJNA72255) | Microbial mat metagenome, whole genome shotgun sequencing project. | biome: fresh water; feature: sink hole; material: water; isolation source: purple microbial (photo- and chemosynthetic) mats found in... | reverse complement strand
TTATGCTTCCCAGTCATTTCCTTTTTCGAATCACATATATTTCATTTGGTTCTGAGGATTTCCAAGAGAAAAAGGCCCTTTTTTTTGATTTAATGCAGACATTTATTTTTTTATTCACTTGAAACGCAAAACTTAATTTTAAGTGTTTTTTTTTTTTTTTGTTAATCCCATTTTTTTAAATAAATCATATTGAATATTTTATTTCTTTGAAAAATTTGATTATGAAATTATCACGAATCCTCTTCCCCAAAGATCCATCTTCTATCACTTTGTTACTTTCATCAAAACCGCTTCGCTACCCCCAAAGGTAGTGGAGTACTATATTCCGGAGTATTGGAATATATATAACTAATATCCGAGAACCCTGCTTGCAAAACCATTTTTTCGAACTCTTTTTTGCATTTCTCATCAGAAACCTGCTGCGAAAACGCTGATCCTAAATCTAAAGTGTTGAAAATATTCTTATAGAATTCCACTGTGAATAATGATTTTGACACTGCGTTTTCCAAATAGACATCTGTATTATCTATGATCACTGCATTGAATTTCATACCTTTATCAACACTGTTCTTCACATACTCAGCTCCATCCATATATACGACTTCCAGGCGTCCTGCTTCCATGCTTTCTTTAACTAATGAGCTCATTGTGAAGAATTTCTTGACAACTTCTACGACTCTTTCATCGATTTCGCAAACAGTGACCTTCTTGATGTTCTTGTACTTTTCTAAAAGATAGGTTGGAATGATCATATCTCCAGCTCCTATAAGTAGCACATGATCATAAGCTTCTGTATGGTTCAATACAGAACGAGTCAAATCTATCGTATAATTGTCTTCTAATTGGTTCGTGATTTGAATCATCCCATCTAAAACCATGATTCTGCCCATGTTTTCTGTGTCGTACACACGAATATCTTGATATTCTGACTTCTCACGATGCACATAGTTGAAATTCTTGAACAGTGTCGCACTATGATCATAGACATTCATCAGATGTTGGCTTTTTATACCTCTATGAATCAAAATGGAGCTGGTGCATGATTTCCAACCGAACCCATTACAAAGATATTCTTCAGCTTTTTTTAATCTCGATTCTGCAGTATCACCACAATGATAGAAATCTATGGCACAGGATTTGCTTTCAGGCCAGGTATGTATGCTCATATGAGATTCTGAAAGGAGATAAAGAATGGAAAGACCATGAGGTTCGAATTTCTTGAACTGCTTGCCACAAATTGTGGCTTTGCACTCAATGATTGCACCAGTCAGGAATTTATCCATTTCTGGATAATTGTCCAAATCAATAGTCTCAACGCCAGCGAAATCCAAAATCAGATGATAACCCATATCCGGCACTGACGGATAGGTATAAGTAGAGTCATTAAAAGGTTTTAGCATCATTGAAGCAAGCAGGTTCTCGGATGAAGGTAGTTTAGGAAGGTTTTGAATTTCGCTTTAAGATTTTTGAGTTATGCTCAGAATAATTTATTAATTACAAGATCAAAAAGATACTTAAACATTGTTTTCGTACTCCGAAAAAAATAAAAAAATAAAATTAATACAAATTTTTTTTTGCAAGAATGAAGAAAACACTACATTTATTCCTCGAACCATTCCTAACCGGATTTCTCCAAGTATCTCCCTTACATAAAATTTATTGGGAGGTTTCTGGCAATAAAGTCGGTAAACCTGTTATAATCCTTCATGGTGGTCCAGGTGGCGGTTCTCAAGAGAAATATAGAGGTTTTTTTGACCCAAATGTCTATAAGATTGTTCAAATGGATCAAAGAGGAGCTGGAAAATCAACGCCTCATGCATGTTTAGAAGAGAATACCACTTGGGATTTAGTATCGGATATTGAGGTTTTAAGGAAAGAACTCTCCATAGAGAAGTGGCATACAGTGTTTGGTGGAAGCTGGGGGTCTACACTTTCTCTTGCTTATGCAGAAACACATCCAGAAAGAGTGGAACATTTAGTTCTTCGAGGGATTTTTCTTGTTAGAAGAGAAGAAATTGAATTCTTTTATCAAGAAGGAAGCTCATGGTTATTCCCTGAATTTCATGAAGAATTTAAGAATCTCTTGCCTGAAGTTGAAAGAAAGGATATTCTCTTCAATTATTGGAGGAGGATCACAGGAAAAAATGAAGAGGAGAGGTTGAAATTCGCAAAGGCTTGGACTAAATGGGAAATGGCCACTTCGAAACTCTTTATTGATAAGGAACTTGTCGAGAAAGGAGAAGATGAGAAGTTTGCTGTTGCTTTTGCCAGCATTGAAACACATTATTTTGTCAATGGAGGGTTCTTTAAAAAGGATAATCAGTTATTAGAGGATGCCAAGAACATTAAGGATATTCCAACGGTGATAGTACAGGGGAGATATGATTGTGTTTGTCCAGCAAAATCAGCTTACGAATTAAATAAGAGATTGCCGAAATCTAAATTGGTTATCATCCCTGATGCTGGACATAGTTGTTTTGAAACTGGGAATGTGGATGCTTTGGTCTCAGCCACTGATGGGTTTAAAAATGAATGAAATAATTAAAATCAATTTGTCAAATAAGGACTGGTTTTTTTGATAAAAGAGATTTAAAACAACATCTTTCAATTTTTATTTTTTATTTTAGCATTTAAATTACATAAAAATAGTTCTAATATACAAATATAGAAAGAAATTGTTTTTATCAAGAACCACACAAAATCTCCGTTATATTTATATTTATAATTAAAAATATATTAATTTAATTTATTTAGAATTTAGCATTTGGGCTTGGGCCAAACAAAAAAAAATTTTTTACAAAAAAAATTTTAATTTGAAAATTTAATATGTAATCTTTTTTAAAAAAGCCTACCCTAAAAATTTGATAAATTTTTTATTTTATTTATAACCTTTAATTTTCTTTGGAAATATTTTCTTTGTTTCCTTGATTCTAACTTTGGATTCACTCACACTCACACTCGCACTTCCAATTCCATCTCCTCTTAGAACTGAATTACTTTCTTGCATACCCTTATTTTTTTCTAAACTTCCTGATTTCTTTAATGTAAATTGATCCAGATTAGAAATTTTATCCTTAATTTTAATCATAATGGCTTGTAATCTGGGAAAACACTTGAGCATTTTCAAGAAAAACTCATACTGAGAAGCAACAACCTGCAAGAACCAATAAGAGAGGAAATATACATTGGAACAAATAATCACTATGATAGTTAATATTTTACCATAATCATCAGGGGTCACATAATAGAACAATCCGAAATATATTGTAAATAATGAAACAATAATTGCACGATATTCTAATTCATTAAGAACTTCGGAAAAAAAAGGCTTCTTTATAGTTTGGAAATAAATGGAAATTCCCAAAACGACAAGCACAACTAAAGCTCTGGAAAAAGCATTGTATTTCAGAAAAGCTGCTACAACAATGATTGTGATTTTTCTTAACATAACAATGAATTCCCTAAAAGAAATAAGAAGTTTTAAGAGAGAGAGAGAAAAAAATTAAAACCAGTAAAAGAATTCTGATTTATAGCCATTGTAAATAAAGCCCAGTTTTTTTCTAAATTTTAATGAATTTAATCGATTTCGATTTTTGAACAGATAGATTAAAAGGGAAAAGGGGTAGAATCCAACCCAAAAAACCAATAAAGGTATTGCCAAATAAAAGACCTTTTTTAAAAATAGAAAATTATCAAAAAAAATTTAATTTTTTATAAAAATCAATAATTTACATATTTGTTATGATCATCAGTGTAACATTCGAAGGACAAAAAGGTTGTGATATAATATTTGCCAGGATCCACTTCTTTGCAACTCACGATCTTAGCCATCATATTTATGATTGATGGTTGTATGAAATAGGTTGAAATCATAAGCGTTGTTATCAGATCGTTTTTAATTCCTTTTTTTGTCCACATTTTATAAAAAATCCAAAATGTAATAATAAAAAAGAAAGCCATCAAAGGGGAAAGTCCTGTCAAAAGTGCTCTTAAATAAATAGTGGGTATTTGTGATGATTCAGCTTTTAATAAAAAATAAAAAAAATTCATTTTTCAAGTATATATAGTGAGATTCTAACATTTGACAAAACAATCAAAAGAGAACATATATTGAGAAATATTTCCGATATTATATTGAATTGCGAACATATTCTGAACAATTTCAGGCCAGGTGAGATCAAAATCTTGAGCTAAAGATAAAATCTGTAGATAATTCAGGAAGATTCTAAAGAAAATAGACAAATGCATATCTTTTTTTGATTTAGAAGTCAAGTGATTTGTCGCTTTATCAACTGTGATCGCTTTTAATTTTGAAATATTTGACCTAAACACATCTAAAATCCATAAAATTCAAGAAAAAATTCTCACTTTATCAAAATTAAATAGAAGAAGAAAATCACAGCACAAACCAAAACTAACAAAATTATATTAATTGTTTCATCTCCACATTCAGTGCATTGAAACAGTCCAGATTTCCGATAGATAACAGAACCGAAAACATCACAAGTTTGGCATAACGGCCCCGTATATCCTGGTAGGCATTGGCTTTCAGATCCACCCCTTCAAGAAAGAATAGAGGATTTAAATAAATCAAAGAATTTCATTAAAAAAAAAATGAAAATTAAATATCAAAAAAATTAATAATTATTTTATGAAAAAATAAAAAAAACAATTTACAAGCAACTTTCAGAATAAGGCAAACATTTAAAGATATGTAAAGAAGTATTTGAAGATCTCCAATATCCTGAATAAACACTGACGTTCTTCCCGCCATAGCAAACAGCATTATCTGGACATGGGTTGCAAATTTCATCAACTGTGCTCAAGGAATATTTACTGTATTCACATTCATAGCATCCTTGATAATTTTTTTCATAAATCTCCCCAATAAGACAATTCCTTAGTTGCACAAGAATCATGAAACTATAAACATTTGAAAAGTTTCTCTCATTTGGGGTGACATTCAAAAGAAAATCAGGATTATAGACTGGTGTGAAGTCTGAAAGAATGGTTAAATTGAATGTTTTATTTGCTGGAAATGCTTTTATTTGAATATTTTTGAATGTGAACTCTCCATTGGAAATGAATTCATTGAGACCCCCACTGATTTCCAGGAAATTATTGGAATTTTCAGAAGAATAAGTTGAATTACTGAATTCAACTGCACTGATTGTAGCTTGCCTTATTAAAAATAAAAAAGTTATTTTACTTTTTTTTCAAATTCTAACAGAAAAAATACCCTGTGTTAATCAAAATACACTCTTGATTATCAGTGTCAAATAACCCAAATTTGAGAGTATGGGAGATTTCACTATTTGAAACTTCGTTTATAAGACTGTATAAAGTGTCAAAAGGGAAAATATTGCTGCCGTTGAAGATTCGGATTCGTACAGGGTAGGATGCTATATTATGACCATAGGAAGCACTATTTCTTGAATAAATGTTCTGTGTGATGTTTTGAGGTCTTTTACTGGTGTATTTTAAAGCACCTCCTTCAACTTCAGCTGAATTCTGCGTGAAATTGTTAAATAAAATCATGATATATCTCATCAGAAAACTCACTAAAAAAATTAAATTAAATTAAGATTTTTTGATAATTACAAAAATTACGATTTTCTTCATAATATATTGCACCTGCAACACGAGCACTGTTATTGAAGAAAGAGTTTTGAGTTATTAAACCAATTTGATAAGCCAAATAGATCGCACCTCCTTTATCTCCGACATAATTATTCGAAAATACACAATTCTGAAGAGCTAGAAAATTCTTATAATTATAAAAATCATTTTCATAATACAAGGCCTTAATCAAAAAAAATCACAAAAAACAGGAATTTATTCTCAATCGTACCCCACCCATAGCAGTGTTATTGTAATTCCCGACAAAAGAACAAGCGACAATGGTTGATTTCTCGCAATTTAAGCAAACAACAGTCGAACCATAACTTGTAGCTTTATTCATAAATAATTCTTCATTTGTGAAATTGGTTTCCAATAAAGTCAGATTGCTAGTTTCTAAATAAAAACATCCCCCTCTATAATTTGAGAAAACTGAGTTTATTGTGATCAAATTTGATGACGAACTCATTATACACCCTCCGAAATTATCACTAACAGATACCATTAACTGAAATTCATACAAAAACAAAGTAGAATCAATAATATAGATAGAACCTCCTTCCTTTATATTCAAAATATTGTAACAAATTGTGAAATTCACTATCAAAAATGAGCTATCAGAAGCATAAAGAAAACAAGCTTCAATCTCGTTCTGGAAATTGCAAATATTATTTACGATAACATTGCCTATCACTGCCATGATGCAATTTTTGCATGAGAAGACTCTTCCAGTGTTATTTGTGAAGTTTGACTTTACAAAAAGCAGGTTTGATGAGTCATAAATCGAAATCAGACTATAAAACGTATTGCAATTTATCACATCGATATTTTGCACCACAAAAGCACTGCTTGTAATATCAGTGACATAAAGAATAGATCCTTCTTGTGATGAAACGTTCACAAACGTCGTTGCTATAACATAAGTCGTGATCTCATTAGAAAGAACAATGACACCTTGAGCTTGTCCACTTCGACAATCCTAAAATATTAAATATATTTTTTTGAAAATTAAAAAAATATCAAACTTACTTGAAAATATGAGGATAGTATATAGCATAAAGAAAATTCTTTCATCACTATTGAAGCACCTGTTTTTTCTGCATAATCTCCAATCACAGAAGAATAAAGCAAATAAAAAAAATGAAATGTCCCAACATAGATGGTTCCACCCATAAGAGCATGATTGCCTTTATAAATTATTTCATCTAAAAAATTTCCAAATTAAAAAATTAAAACCTTTGAAAATATTCATTAGAAATGTGGAATTTCCAGGCAAACCAACCAAAACCCCACCGGTTAAAGCAGCCCAATTTTCAACATAAGTTGAATGATTTGAAAAATATAAAGTGAATATTCTTCCTTCTATTCTTAAGGCTCCTCCAGCTCCTCTATCACTAGCATCAGGCTTTTCACCCTTCAAAAAAGCACTCATCTCCATGTAAGAAGCTACATTACGTATGAAATTGCATTCAACAGCAGCTACGAGGCCAATCAAATGTGTTAAAGCCAATGCTCCTCCTAAACCTGAAAGATTTTCTATTAAATTGCTTTTATAAAGCAAGATTCTGGCAGAATTTGAACTATATTGTGTGAAAATTGCACCACCACCTTAATAAAATATAAACGAAATTAGATTTTTTTTTAAAAAAATAAAACTTTCTTTTGCCCAATTTCGTTGAAAAAGCTCTAATGTGAGATTTGCGTTCAATATAATAAAATCGTAATCAAAAAATATCGAGCCTCCATGCTTTATAGCTGTGTTATTGATCCATTGGTTCTGATATTGCAATAAATTACTTAAAGCTCTGTTTTTGATCCCATTGATATAAAGAGCTCCTCCATTATAATTCAAATTATTTAAGAATTGACAATTTCTTATTATGGTTGTTTCACTTAAAATATACAAAGCACCACCCAAATTTTCTTTATTGTTAAGATCGTCATCTGATAAAATAGGGTAATTATCCTTGAAAACACTAGATTCAATATCAATTAACGATCCCACAAACATCAAACAATTCGCATAGTATCTAGCGACGTTTGAAAAGAAATATGAGAAGAATATTTGCATTCTATTGTTTAAAAAATTAATGTTTAAAGAAAAATAAGAGATTTTTTTCGTTAACTTTTGCGATAAATCTATTGAGTTTATGCAAGAACCTCCATTTTTAAAAAGAGTTTCTGTTGTGTTCATGATGTTATTCTTTAAAATGAATTCATATTTATAAAACAATTTTGATGCTAAACCTGGAAAAGACAGCTCGTTAAATTCATGTAATTAGCAGAAGAGACATAAATTGCAGTTCCTATTTCCGTATCCCCATTATCTATAAAAGAAACGTAATTATTTGTAAAATTGCAATTCGTAAAATTCATCTTATGCAAAAGAAAAACTATCAGAAATTTTAAAATAATTTTTTTTCTTACAAATGCAGTAAAATTCAATTCCAAACTCATTTCACCCATAATTGTTGAATTATCAAAGAGTTTCAATCCCGCTGAATTCAAGCCTTTGCAATGATCGATCACAAGTGAATCAAAGAACCTCACCAATGTGGATCTCAAATTGAAACAGGCATTAGAAATCCCATAGAAATCATCATTATTAAAATAAAGACAAGAAACAGTGCTGAAAGTTGACATAAATATTTCTGAGAGATATATTTGTGATTCACCTTTATTATATTGGAAATAACAATAAGCGAAAGTAACCATTGCTTTATTTTTGCTGATGAAAACCAATGGATTTTCTAAAAAAAAACAATCAAGAAATAATAAAATTAAGAATAAAAACTCGAGGAAATTTGTGAGAAAATGCATTTAATAAAAGAAAATTGGATGTATGTGAAATTGCTAGGATTTGAATAGAAAAACAAGGCTCCATTTGTTTGTGACGTTTGTAAAGAGTTAATGAACTGAACCCCCATAAAATTCACAGAAACTGGTATTGGAAGTCCATCAAAAAGGTTCATAAAAACTGAAGTGTTTTTGAAAACACTATTAGAAATCAGCATTTGAGTAGATGTGAGATTCGAATTAGTTTGAATTAAAAAAGAGCCATAGAAATTGCAATTGGTCAAATTAAATGAACTCAAAATAATATTTGAAGACTCCGCTGAAATAAATGAAGTAAAATTGGCTGTTATGTTGTCTATTTGTGAATTAGTGATCCATAACTTGGAAGACTTTATATCAATGAAAAACAGAAGACTTGAATCATTCATAATATTACTAAATATACAATTCTTTTTTTTGTTAACAGAGTTTTATCAATAAAATAATATTTTACTTGAAATGTCAAAACACCATTATTAGCTAAAAAAACTTCGCTTATTGTTTGATTGTCGGTTCTTGTAAAAATTAGATTTAACAATAAAAGTGAGTTTGAAACAGAAAATCTGCTATTCTCATTTAAACTAAGTGTGGCATTTCCTGAATCACTCGTTCTTTAAAATAAAAATTAAAAAAGGACTTATTTCGAAATTAAATTTACGTGATATTCAAAGGAAAAGCAACAAAAAAATCATTTTTTAAATCATTTATTATAGAACCTGATTTTATGATGATGTTGGTTTTGGCAACAATTGAAGAAAAAGCTGAGGTAAAGGTCTTAAAGGGGTTCGTTTGAGAGCCATCTTGAGAAAAAGAAGAAGAATTAGGGTCTACATAAATATTTGAAGTAAAAATGAGACAAATTTGAAGAACTATGTAAAAAAAAATAAAAACTTTCATTTTATCATAAAAAAAACAATTTAGGCTAAAAACCAAAAATTTTAATTTATATTTTAATTAATATAAATAAAAAACTGTAAATGGAGGGACATAATCCAAAAAAAAACACAGAAAATCGAGAAAACTCGCCTTTGTTTCCAGAAATGAAAACAAATCAGGATATTAATGATTATGTGGAACATTTATTGCAAATGTTACGAGAAAAAGAACTTATGATTCTCAATAAAAAGGCAGAAATCGAATCATTTACAATATTGCTTTCTTTCTATAGAGAGCAATTCGATATGGACAATTATTCTCAAAACCTACAGGAATTACAAGGTTTTTTCCCTAAATTTCTTAAAAAAATTATGATTTCTTTAAAAAAGATGTAAAAAAATCGTGGAATTCATCAATTAAAAGTTTTGAAAAACAACTTCAGGAGAAAGAGCAAGAGATTTTTGAAATAAAAACAGAAAATCTCAAGAAATTAGAAGAAAATTCCAAGAAATTAGATGAAATAATGGGAGAAAACAAGCGATTTTCGAGGGAAACGAAGCTTTTGAAATCTCAAATAACTGTTTTAGAAAGCAAAAGCTCGATTTCGCAGCAATTAGTTGATGTTTTAAAGAAAGATAATAGAGTTTTAAATGAAGAGAAGGAAAGGCTGCTGAAAGAACTCAAAGAAAATGAAGAAAAAACACAGAAAATCGTATTTTTCTCTTTTTTTTTTCTCTCAAGTTTATTGAAAAAATCTGAGGTTTTTTTAGATAATTCAAATGAATGCACTACCTAAATTTCCAGAAATACATAGAAACTCGCAATTTACCAGAAAAGATGATATGTTTCTCGATGAAGAATTAGAGAAATTTCAAAGAGATCTTGATAATTTAGAAGCTTTAAATGTGAATATTCAAGGAAGTTTGAATCAATTTCAAAAGGTGAATCCTCGCAATAATCGCGCTGCATTTAATAACTCAAGATCGATTGATATTACTAAAACCTATCTATCACCAAAGAACATTCTTTTGAAGAACCCATCCGTTTCTTTTTTCTCTTCACATTTGAAAAGTACAACTGGATACTTAGAATCAAATAAGGAATTTGTTTCCAGGATGGAAATAGATGAAAATAAGGATTTTTTAAGTCGAGAAGAGGTTTGATTTTTATTCGTTCTTTGTTTTTTAGAAAAAAATTATAAAAATATACATATTTTTGAAAT
>JFJP01040860.1_pt1 | contig 10553 bp, 9 predicted proteins | sample 431651 | NCBI WGS metagenome assembly JFJP01 (sample SAMN02602958, study PRJNA72255) | Microbial mat metagenome, whole genome shotgun sequencing project. | biome: fresh water; feature: sink hole; material: water; isolation source: purple microbial (photo- and chemosynthetic) mats found in... | reverse complement strand
AGAGTTCTGATAGAAGCAAGTCCAGCTATATAACTGTTCAGATCATGGGACTGCTCCATGAAAAACATATGGGTGGGTTGGACGATGATATTGCGATAGCCGTCTTCCTGCAAATCACCCATGACCTGAATGATGTTTTTCACATTCAGCACCTCGGCCGGGATTCCCTGGGCCAGCCAGGTCTCTGCTTCGGCCCTCCGTTTTTTCCACACCGACCGAACCATATTGGAGGTGAAGGTGATGCGCACCTCTGTTCCAGGATAGGCCTTTCGTACTTGGGAGGTTATATTGTCAAGTGCTTTGACGCCGGAAGGGAGGGTCGTGCCGAAACTGGCGAGAAGTATGGCGGTCTTGGCTTCGACCGGCTTCTCAGCCGATGCGAGCACCGAAATGGAGCCAAGATGGAGAACCAAGAGGGCCAGTAAAATTTTCTTTCCGATTGTAACGAACATAGGACTTCCTCCTTCAAATTATTTCTGATCCGGAGAATAAAAAACCCCGAATCATCATGATGATCCGGGGAGTCCCTGTTTTCCTCGTATCGATTGCAGCATCCTTTCCACGGGATTAGCCAATTCATACACTTCAGGCAGGTCTTCTGACTCCCGGATCATCCATCTTTCACACCTTCCCAGGAAAGTATCCCAGTGGTTCAACGTGAAATTTGTACCCGGTTACAGCGGCGGGCCCGTCCTCGATTTACACGAGGTTCCCTTTTCAGCTTTTCTTTACACCCGATAATCGGGTAATTTCCCCCATCCGACACGTCGGGAAAAATAAAAAAGCACCTGAATTGTGGAGCACAGTTAACAAGTGGGCCTAAAGAAAGTCAACTGTTTTTTCCCACCAAAAAGTCGCCGCGACAGGAGGGATTGAAGACGCACATCGGCGCTAAACCCTGCGCATAATAACTGTTTTCTTTCTCATGTCCGGGGTGTAGTATCGCCTTCGACCAATGAGAATTCATCCCGCCGATGCTGTTCATGTCTTCAGTATGGCAAAAACAATCCGACTCCTGATGCAATCGATATGGAACAGGACCTCCTTTCCCAGTTTTGGCCGCAGTTACTCCTTCTTTGGCAGCAGCTCATCCTGCCGATGGTGAAAATCGCCGTATTTATCACCCTCGGCCTTTTTGTCGCCAATTTCATTGAAAGCCTCAACTGGACGCACCGCCTGGCCGCCGTCGTTCGGCCTCTGCTTGCAGCCGGACGATTATCAGCCATTACCGGGGCAAGTTTTTCCATCGCCTTTGTCTCCGGGGTCTCCTCCAACACCATGCTGGCCGAGGCTTACGACCAGGGCCGAATCAGCCGGACGGAGCTGTACCTTGCCAATCTTTTCAACTCGCTGCCGCGTTTTTTTCTCCATTTACCGACGGTATTTTTTCTTACCGCGCCGATGATTAAAAGCGGCGCCTTCCTCTATGTCGGATTGACCTTTCTCGCTTCGATCCTCCAGACATTCCTGGTGGTCGCCGGCGGTCGCCTGCTGTTGCCGGCCTGCAATGAAAACGCCTTTATCGCCACCCAGGATAAAGCAAAAATCGGCTGGCGTGAGGCCGTTAACAAGGGCCTTGGCCGCTTGAGGAAACGCATCGGCAAGGTGCTGCTGTTTATGATTCCGGTCTATATCCTCTTTTTTCTTTTGAACAGATATGGTTTATTTACCCGGCTTGAAGATTATATTGCCGCTGAGGTCTGGTTCCTTTCCTGGCTCAATCCACAGAGTCTCGGCATCGTTGTCCTCCATGTGACAACAGAATTTTCCGCTGGTTTGGCAGCAGCGAGTGTTCTCCTTGCTGAAAACAGTCTGTCCACCAAGGAGGTGGTTCTGGCGCTGCTGGTTGGTAATATTCTGTCGACACCGATCCGTGCCGTCCGCCATCAGCTGCCGTATTATACGGGTATCTACTCGCCGCGGTTAGCCCTGCAACTGGTCGGCATCAGTCAGGCAGTGCGAGCCCTCTGCGTTATTTTGGTGGCTTTTGCATACTATTATCTGGCTTGAATAACAGCAGTCTCATTGAATAGCACAATCATGCTCCGCACCTCCGACAGCAAATTTCTGTTTATTACCCTCCTTCTGGCCGCCTGCACCGTCCTGGTAATTATTTTCTCGACCGGTATGGGATATATGGCCATCGACGCAGAGAGCATCCTCCGCGTTATTGGCGCTCATCTGCTGGGGGACAGTACATTGATGGACGGGATGGAGAAGACCATTCCCTATGTGGTTATGGATGTCCGCCTGCCGCGCATTCTCACGGCAGCACTGGTCGGGGCCGGGCTGGCAATGAGCGGCGTCATTTATCAGGGAATCCTTCTTAATCCCCTGGCCGATCCCTATACCCTGGGTATTTCCAGTGGTGCCGCCTTCGGCGCATCCCTGGCGCTTCTTGCCAATATCAGCCTGTTCGGCCATTTTTCCACCCCGCTTTTTGCCTTTTTCGGTGCCATCGCCACCCTCTTGACGGTTATGCGCCTTTCCACTTTCAGCGGTCAGATCTCGGCGCAAACCCTTATTCTCTCGGGCGTCATCGTCGGCGCCATCCTTTCAGCCGGCATAAGTTTTTTGAAATACCTGGCCGACGAGCAGGTGGCTATCATCATTTTCTGGCTTATGGGCAGTTTTGCCTCCGCCACATGGAAGGGCGTCGGTCTCGTCGGCGGCACCGTGCTTTTTGGAGGAATAATGTCCCTGTATTACGGCCGAGACTTAAATATCATGAGCCTTGGCCGCAGATCGTCCGATTCCCTCGGTGTCGATACCGCCACAGTGCGAAAGATTCTCCTCCTGGTTGCCTCTCTGGTGACGGCGGTCTGCGTTGCCGTCACCGGCATCATCGGTTTTATCGGGCTCATCGTGCCGCATCTGATGCGCTACCTCGTCGGCCCGGACAACCGCAAACTGCTGCCGGCTTCCGCCTTTGCCGGGGCCATCCTCCTGCTCCTTGCCGATACCGTCACCCGCGCCGTACTGCCGGTCGAGGTCCCCATCGGTGTTCTCACCGCCCTTATCGGCGGCCCGTTTTTCTGTCTGATCTTTCGCCGGAAACAGAAGGGGAAAAGCTATGAGTAGCCCCAGTCTGTTTCATATCGAGGAGTTAGCCTTTGCCTATAACTCCTCTCCGGTTCTGCTGGATATCAGTCTCGACCTTCGTGCCGGACACTTTTACGGCATTGTCGGCCCCAACGGCTGCGGCAAAACGACCTTTCTTGATCTTCTCTGCGGCCATAAGAAACCTCGAAACGGCAGTATCAGCTATTTGGAAAAACCGCTGGCATCCTACAATAACAGAGAACTTGCGCGACAGCTGGCCCTTGTGCCCCAGGAATTCGATACGGGCTTCGGCTTCACCGTTGAAGAAATCGTTATGATGGGCAGACACCCGCATATCGACCGCTTTGGTTCTCCGGCAAACGAGGATTACCAGGCGGTGGATCAGGCCATGGCGGCAATCGGCATTGAGGATCTGCGGCATCGCTATACCACCACCCTGTCCGGCGGCCAAAAACAGCGGGTTGTGGTGGCGAGGGCCTTGGCCCAGGATACTCCAGTGCTGCTCTTCGACGAGGCGACATCGAGCCTTGATATCAAATATACCCTGCAGATCTTCAGCCTTGCCCGCCGCCTGGTGCGAGATGCCGGGAAGACTGTTATCGCCGTTATCCATAACCTCAATCTGGCGGCGGCTTACTGCGATTCCCTTATTTTCATCAAGAACGGGCGCCTGCACCAGTACGGTCCGACAAAAGAAACCATGACGACAGCAACCATCGCCGCCGTCTTTGACGTTGAGGCACAGGTGGCGATTGACCCTTATAATCAAACACCCCAGGTCAGTTTTCAATATTTGCCATAAGGAAGAGCAATGTCTCACCGAGCAAAAAAAATTCCGAGCAAAAAATGGCCAGCAATAATGCTCTCTCTGCTCTTTCTCGCCATCACCATCGGCCCGAAGTTATCTTTGGCAGAGAACCTGAGGAGAGTAGTCGACAGCTCCGGCCGGGAGGTACAGTTTGCAAAACCCTTTTCGAGAATCATCTCCCTCTATTCCGCCCACACAGAAAACATCTGCAGCCTCAACGCAGCCGAGCTTTTGGTGGGAATAGGTACAGGCGACGACTACCCGCAGACGGTTCTGCATAAACCGATGTTCTCCTACCGTGAAGACCCGGAAAAATTCATTGGTGCCCGTCCCGACCTGGTCCTCGTGCGACCGATGATCGAACGCTCCTACCCGGAGTTTATCAACAAGCTGCGGCAGGTGGGGATCACCGTTGTCTCCCTGCAGCCGACCGGCAACGACGACATTTTTTCCTATTGGCGAACCCTCGGCATACTGACCGGCCGGGAGCAGCAGGCTGAGCAGATGACGGCTGTCTTTTCCGCCCGTCTTGCCGACGTCCAAAAACGAGTGCAACAGATCCCCTTGGAAAACCGTCCGCGGGTTTATTTTGAGGCGATCCACAGCAAGATGAAGACCTTTGCCCCAGACAGTATCGCCGCCTATGTCCTCGAACAGGCGGGCGGCGTCAACCTTGCCGCCGATGCCGAACAGGTGCGGGAAACCAATATCGCCGCCTACGGTAAGGAACGGCTTCTCAGCCGCGGCGCCGATATCGATATCTATCTGGCGCAACAGGGCAGAATGAACCCGGTGGAAGTGGACACCATCAGGAGTGAACCCGGTTTCCAGGCGATCAAGGCGGTACGCGAAGGGAAAATCCTCCTCGTTGCCGAAGCCCTGGTATCCCGCCCAACCCTGCGCATCATCGACGGTATCGAACAGCTCCACGCTGCCTTTTTCCCTGGAACAACCGAGGGTGCGAGCAAATGACAAAATCCATGGGCATACCTTCTTTCGTGCTTTCCGGCACCTCCAGCGGCTCAGGAAAAACCACCGTTTCCCTCGGTCTGATGGCGGCCTTCCGCGCCCGCGGCATGCGTGTCATACCCTTCAAGTGCGGCCCCGATTTCATCGACCCGGGCCTGCACCAACTGGCTACCGGCGGTGAAGTCTCGCGCAACCTCGATCTGTGGATGTGCGGTGAGGAATTCACCCGTGGTACCTTTTGCCGCCATTGCCAAGGGGGCGATATCGCCATTATCGAGGGGGTCATGGGGATGTTTGACGGCGGCCTGTCGTCAAGCGGCACCCTTGCCCAACACCTTGGTCTTCCGGGGATTCTCGTTCTCGATGTACGCTCCATGGCGGAAAGCGCGGCAGCGGTCGTCAAAGGCTTTGAAAGCTATCTGCCGGAAGCGGCGCCCAAGGGGGTAATCCTCAACCGCATCGCCGGCGACCGCCATCTGCAGCTGGTAACCGACGCCATACACGCCCATTGCAGAGCCGAGGTTCTTGGCTATCTGCCGAGAACCATTGACTTCTCCATTCCCAGCAGACATCTGGGCCTTTTGACCGGCGACGAGGCACCCCTCAGCCCTGAAGCCCTGCACCTGCTCGCCGCAAGTGTTGCCAGCCATATCGATCTTGACCGACTTATCGAACTGTGTGGAACGGTTCCTGAGGCGACACTTGCCCCCTTGGCTAGAGACCAGCCACGGCTGTGCCGGATTGGTGTTGCCAGAGACCGCGCCTTCTGTTTTTATTACCAGGATAATCTCGATCTTCTCTGCCAAGCCGGTGCCGAACTGGTCTTCTTCAGCCCGCTGACGGACCGAGGGCTGCCGGAAAACATCGACGGGCTTTATCTCGGCGGCGGTTATCCGGAGCTGTATGCCGAACAGTTAAGCAGCAATACCAAGATGCTTTCAGCAATGAATGAGTGGATTAGTGGTGATAAACCGGTGTATTGTGAATGTGGCGGCTTTATGTATCTGACAAAGGGAATCGTCGATCAGCAGGACGTCTTTCATCCTTTGGTCGGCGCCTTTCCGGTGACGGCGAGGATGCAGGAAAAGCGTGCCGCCCTTGGCTACCGCGAGGTGCGGACAACACATTCCTGCTGCTTTGGACCGGCAGGCACCCTTCTCCGCGGCCATGAATTTCATTATTCGTTCATCGATCCCATGCCGGCCGATATTCCTCGCATTTATGAGGTGAATAACGGCACGGTGGAAGGCTACAGGTATCGCCGGGTTCTGGGTGGATACCTGCATCTCCACTTCGGTTTTTCGCCGCAGGTGGTAAAAGAATTTATCAACTATTGTCGGGAGAAGGTATGACGGTGCAATTGCGGCAGGTGGCAGCTTCAGAAATAGAAAGGGAAAGTTTCAAGATTATCAGCGCTGAAATCGGTGACCACCATTTCGATGACCCAACCTTTCGCATTGTTCAGCGGGTCATCCATGCCACCGGTGATTTCTCCTTCAAAGAAAGTATGCGATTTTCTCCCGGGGCCATTGCCAGGGGCATCAAGGCGATTCGTGACGGTCGGGATATCCTCACCGATGTCACCATGGTGGCTGCCGGTATCAGCAAGGCCATGCTCGGCAGGTGGGGCGGCAAGGTCATCTGCCGGGTCGCCGACCAGGAGGTTGCCACCCTGGCCTTGGAAAAAGGCAAGACCAGGTCGGAGATAGCCATCGAGCTGGAACTCGGTCCCCATGTCGGCATCATCGCCCTCGGCAACGCCCCGACGGCCCTGCTCCAGGCCATCCGCAGTGTTGCCGCAATCGATCCGGCTACAGCGCCGCTGATCATCGGCGTACCGGTGGGTTTCGTCAATGCCGCCGAATCAAAGGACCTGCTCGTCCAGGAGAATTCCGGTTATATCACCAGCCTCGGCCGCAAAGGCGGAAGTCCGGTGGCGGCAGCAATCGTCAACGCCCTGCTCCGGCTGGCGGCGGAATAACCATGGCCAAGCGTCTGCGCAGCGGTTTTACCACCGGATCCTGTGCTGCAGCCGCCGCCAAAGCGGCTGCTCTGGCCCTTATGGAAGGAATCTGCCCGAGAGATATCGTTATCCCCTTTCCCGACGGCAGCCGCCGCAGTTTTGCCATCCACTCGTGCACAAGCACTGAAGGGGAGGCGGTCGCCTCGGTTATCAAAGACGCCGGCGATGATCCCGATGTCACCAATGGCGCGGAAATTATCGCCACCGTCAACAGCGGCAGAAAACCATCCACCGCAGGCAATTGTCTGCTTCTCGGCAATATTCGACTGTGCCGCGGTGAGGGTGTCGGCTGGGCCACCAAACCTGGCCTTGCCGTCATGGTCGGCGAGCCGGCGATCAATCCCGTACCCCGGCAGATGATCTGCCAGGCGCTGCGCGAAGTCACCGACACGGAAAAACTCACCGTCACTATATCCATCGCTGGCGGTGAAGAACTGGCAAAAAAGACCCTCAACAGCCGCCTCGGCATTGTCGGCGGGCTGTCGATTCTTGGCACCACCGGTATCGTCCGGCCAATTTCCGCCGACGCCTGGACGGCCACCATCAAGGCCTCCCTTGATGTTGCCAGGGAGGCGGGGCTTTCCGAGGTAGTGCTGTCCACCGGCAGGACTTCGGAAAAAGGGGCGCAGCAACTCCTCCATCTGCCCGAAGAAGCCTATGTGATGATGGGTGATTATCTGGAATTTTCCCTGAAAGAGGCGGCGAATAGCCCTTTTTCCCTTGTACACCTGTCCGGCATGTGGGCAAAAATTATGAAAGCCGCCCTGCGCATTCCGCAAACCCATGTGCGACACGGGGCTCTGGAGATTGCCGACGGCGCCGGATTGCTGGCAAACCTCGGCGCCGAGGGGGACCTGCTGCAGCGACTCTCCTCAGCCAACACCGCCAGAGAAATGTGCTGCATGCTGGAAGAAGCCGACCGGCAGGATCTGATCCTTGCCGTCTGCCGCAGGGCGCAGGAGTATTGCCGGGAGATCAGCGGCAAAACCGTGCGGGTCTATCTGGTGAACCATAAGGCGGAAATCCTTGCCCATGTTTAAAATCTTTGTCATCGGCGTTGATGGCCTTACTCTGTCCAGCCGCCAGCAGCAACTCCTCAACCAGTCCGTCTTGATCCTTGGCAGCAAACGCTTTGCACCGCTTGTTGCCGACTTTTCCGACAAGTTTTGCGATATTACTCCGCTGCATACGGCGCTCAGCCGGATGCGTCAGGCAGCCTCCTTCGGCAATGTCGCCGTGCTGGCCAGCGGCGATCCTCTTTTTTACGGCATCGGCCGCAGGCTCCTCGCCGAATTCCCGGCGGACAGCATCAGTTTTTTTCCAGCTCTATCGTCGCTGCAGAGAGCCTGTGCCCTTTTTCGTCTTCCCTGGGAGGATGCCAAGATCAGCAGCCTGCATGGCCGCACAACCGGGCATCTTCCCGGATTACTCCTCAGCCATGGCAAGCACCTACTGTTCACCGACGGCAACAACAGTCCCAACCGTCTGGCCGATAGCTTACTTGAATATCTGGCGCTGATTGGCGAAAAGTCGTTGCCGGAAAGTATACGCATGCAGGTTGCAGAAGATATCGGCATGGAAAGCGAGAGGGTTTTCACCGGCACTCTCGCTGAGGCCCACGACCAGCGTTTTTCCGACCTCAATATCGTCTGTCTCCAGGTTCCCGGCATCCCTGCTCCCCCTTCCTATCGTTTTGGTCTCGGAGAGGAACAACTGCATCACAGCCGGGGATTAATCACCAAAAACGAGGTGCGGTCCGCAACACTGCACAGCCTTCGTTTGCCAACCACCGGGGTTTTCTGGGATATAGGTGCAGGCAGCGGCTCGCTCTCCATCGAGGCGGCCCGCAGCAACCCGGGACTGACGGTTTATGCCGTCGAACACAAGGAAAAAGAGTTACACAATATCAAAAACAATATTGTCAAATTCCGCTGTTTCAATATAGTACCGGTTTTCGGACGGGCACCCGAAGTTCTCGGTGCTCTTCCCGCCCCACAGCGGGTCTTTATCGGCGGCAGCGGCGGCAAGCTCCCGGAAATTGTTACAGAAGTTGCTGACCGCCTTGACGGCGACGGCATTTTGGTGGTAAACGCTGTCATCGAAGAGACGATGGAAACAGCGCCCCTGCTGCTGCAGGCCAACGGTTTTTCCGTGCAAACGGCAACTGTCCAGGTATGGAGAACATCCGCTGACGGTGTTTCCCAGCATTTCAACCCTATTACAATTATCACGGGATCACGATGAAGACAGAAGTTACCCAAGCCACCAGAATGGTGCATTTCGTCGGAGCCGGTCCGGGCGATCCGGAACTGATCACCGTTAAAGGGCAACGCCTTCTGCGGCAGGCCGATCTCATCATTTTCACCGGCAGCCTCGTGCCCAGAGCCCTCCTCGCAGGTCTCAAGGCGGAGATCCACGATTCGGCCGGCATGAACCTTGACGAGGTAATCGCCCTTATGGTCGACGCCTACCAGCGGGGCAAACACATCGTCCGGCTCCATACCGGTGATCCGTCGATCTACGGGGCGATCAACGAACAGATAGCCCTTCTCAGGCGGGACAATATTCCCTTTGCTGTGGTTCCGGGGGTCAGTTCGGCAACCGCCACCGCCGCGTCTTTGAAAACCGAATTGACTCTGCCGGAGATCTCCCAGACTGTTATCCTTACCCGGCGCGGTGGCAGAACCCCGGTTCCCGACGGTGAAAAACTCAGTTCCCTGGCAACGCACCAGGCAACCATGATGATTTTCTTAAGCGTCGGCATGATTGAGGAGGTAGTCGCCGAGCTGCTTGCCGGCGGCTATCCGGCCAATACCCCGGTGGCAATTGTCGAAAAGGTCAGCTGGCCCGAGGAAAGGCAGCTGCGCGGTACCCTTGCAACCATCGCCGCCCAGGTACAGGAGGCAAGCATTACCAAAACCGCAATTATCGCCGTCGGCAGGGTCCTGGGTGAAGGGCCACCGCCGGCACTGTCCAAACTCTACGACAGCACCTTCTCCCATGGCTACCGGAGGGGATCCGGCAGCTGATGCGGATTGCCTTGGTTGCCATAACCCTTGGCGGGAAAAAACTGGCCGAGAATCTCGCCGCCCGCCTTGAGGGCGCATCGCTTCTTTTGCCGGATCAAGGACAGAAAGTTGCGGCACTCCTTGACGAACATTGGCAGGCTTATGACGGTTTCGTCTGCATCATGGCGGCAGGTATTGTCGTGCGGGCCATCGCCCCGTTCTTGAAGGATAAATGCATCGATCCCTGTGTCGTCGTCATGGATGAAAGGGGCCGTCACGCCGTCAGTCTCCTTTCTGGCCATATGGGCGGCGGCAACGATCTGGCCAGGCAAATTGCGGCCTTGACGGGCGGCGCGCCGATCATCACCACCAGTTCCGACACCCTGCAGCTCGTTGCCCTCGACCTTTGGGCAAAAGCCCTGGATATGGTTCCACCCGATCGGGGAAAACTGACCGCAGCGGCCGCCCTTCTTGTCAATCAGGGGATGCTGCGCCTGTATACCGAGGAAGCAATCGACAGTCTGCCGCCGGGACTGGTTGCTGTTGATACCGCCGAACAGGCTGATATCATTGTCTCGGCATCGACCTCCTTTCCCGAGTCGACAACCCTCTTCCGCCCCCGCCACTTGGTACTCGGCACCGGCTGTAACCGGGGTACCCCGGCAACGGAATTTGAGGAAGC
>JFJP01040859.1_pt1 | contig 10554 bp, 10 predicted proteins | sample 431651 | NCBI WGS metagenome assembly JFJP01 (sample SAMN02602958, study PRJNA72255) | Microbial mat metagenome, whole genome shotgun sequencing project. | biome: fresh water; feature: sink hole; material: water; isolation source: purple microbial (photo- and chemosynthetic) mats found in... | reverse complement strand
TGTATCTTTCTTTGCAGAATAAATTTGATGCTATCTTTCATATGATTTGATATGCCAAACCAGTCATAGAAATATGATTGATGAAAAACTCCCCTCATCCTTAGTCCAAGATATTAGGCGGCTAACGTTGCAAATATATCTTGGACATGTTCTAAAAACTACAGAGATATGCCATTGGCATATCTCTTTTTTATTTTAATAACACTATAGTACAACTAAATATTACTTAAAAACGATGAGTTTATTTAGAACGTATGTACTGTAACCAAGGAGTGCGATTACTAGACGGTAGTGTACTCTACAACAATTACTAGCAACATATCGTCTCAAGGTACTCTTATAGTTTTGCGGTTTGCTATTTCGAAAAAGAGTTATATTGTACATCTTATCTTATCCCAATCATAACAGTTGAGCTCAACAAAAAATTACTAGTGGATATTATCCACTAGGCTTTTTTTTGTTTTTTATACTATATTAAATGGACATATAAATCTATCTGAAATATCTAAATCCTTTGTTATATGGCTCCAAGATTTACCATTCTTTATAGCTTGTATAGCTTTTGTTCCTACACCATATCTTTCACCATTCTGTACATGGGTTAACTTAGTATGTTCTAACATTATACATATATCTACTACATCATCTTTATCTAATTTACGTTTACTAAATACACGCTGATGCTCTACTATTTCGTTATTACTATATCTTTTAACTTCCTTAATATGATTATGATTCTGATATACCGATAACTCTTCAGTTTCTCTATGTTTTGTCAACCAATTCCAGCTATTGCCGTGTTTTATTTCACATACTTGAATATTAAAATTTTATAAGTTAAATGCCTTACTAACGTCAATATCATGTATACTAATGCTTGAATCATGAAATTTTTTGAGACTCCAATTTAGTATTCTAGATGGCATCTTAACTGTTGTCATACCTACATTGTAAATACCTGTCCTATAATATAAATTACCCATGCATTTATTACAAATACCTGTACTGGATTCGCATAGTGATGAGAATCTAATACTAACAGTTTTACCTATATATTCTGATTTGTTATCACTAGTAATCTCTATTAATTTACTTCCAGAGACTATATAGTTATACATATATTCATCTATATTTTTATCAGTTAAAGTTACATCTATAGTTCTTGTTGTTTTGCAATCACTTCCTGGAGGATCCAAAATAACATGCTGGAATGCACTCAAAAATAATTTAACCCAATATCCACCAGTTTGTGTGTTTCTAGCCTTGGCAAATGCACCACCAGGAATACTATTAGCAAATACTGCAAATTCATCTCTTGAGATACCATCAATATAATTTGAAGTGGTAACATCAAATCCTTTTGCAGGATCAGGATTCATTATTGCACCTTTCATTACAAACATTGACTTGAAGTTATTGTTCCAACTTCCTCTAGAATCTGAATCGTATATTTCCATTGAAGGGTCATCTTTTAAATACTTTTTAGCTTCATCTAGAAGCTGTTTTTCTATTTGCGCAGCTACTATCTCATTACCTTTAGATAACTCTTCTTTATTCTCGTCTATTAATCTTTTCTTAAGAGGTTCGAGATATTTAGTTACACCAAGCATCTTATCTGTATAATTGCTTGATAGTATGGATACAAATCTCATAAAATGCTGCATCTTCATAGAGTATACTTTAAGAGCCTCCAATTCAACTTTATCTTCTAATATAGCATAAGATATCTGTTGATTTAGATCTTTTATAGTTCTTCCATTTACTTCATGATTTATATATCCTGTAACTTTGAAAAGATCTTTCTCTAAAAAATATTTATTAAATATAAACAATCCCACAGTAGTTACAAATTCATTTTTATTTCTATTACCTTCTGGACCATAAGAATCCTTTGGTATTGTAATATAGTCATAAGAATTATACTTTTGTTTTCCAGCAAATTCTCCGAACATATCAGTCATAAATGATTTAGTTATATCATCTTCAGTTAATGATGTAAACTTTTTAACTGTCTCTGCATCTTTTATATGTTTAGGTGTATTATACATATATCTCCTTCCATAGCATAATAGAGAGAAGGATAAATCCTTCTCTCTAATCTTTTAATAATATATATGATAGATAATATCCATACCCTTTTCAAGGTCTATTAGATATTCATTAGGAATATTAATCTTTGTTATAGGCCTAATGTCTTGATAGTGTACTATCCCATCTATATTTTTAGCCCATGCTGTACATAATGATATTGTGTTTACAACTGCTTGGCTTATACCTGAAGTTTGTCTAAAGAAATCTCTAGCTTCTTCCTTTGTAACTTTGAGTCTGAGCTCTACATAAGTTTCAATTTCTTCAGTTCTTGTAGATGTATAAACATTCTCAGTTATAGGAGTACCATCTTTGTATCGTTGATATAATACAGGATCTGTTTCAAATTTCTTGAAATAATATGCTGCTCTATCACCAATAACTTTTCTTCCAAAATAAGTACTTCTAAGTTCTGGTGCTATATCATCTACTACTAATGGATATCTAAAAGGTATCAGCTCTGTTGGAGCAATCCATTTAGCATAATTTACATCAAATACTTGATCTCCAGTTTGACCACAACCACCAATACCGATTGCGAATAAAACTATTTGTTCTTCTCTTCTAACTCCTGCAACTCCAGATTCCTCTATAACAGAGTTTTCTAATACTAATTCTGAATTATATGTTGGAGTTTTAACATTTGGTGTAATGTTAAAATGCTTTGCTGCTGTAAAGATAGAACCTGGTAGTATAACCTTATTAGGCTTTTTGAATAAGACTTCATCCGTCCCTGGAACATAGAAATACACCATTGTTCCATTAATAGACGCAGATTCTTTTGTCGTATCTCTATCGATAACGTGAATTAATTTATCTTTTTTGTAACTCATCTTACTTCCTCCTTATATTAGAGATTATTATTTAATAGTATGTTTTAATAATATGATATAAATAGGGTATCATATAGAGTTACCTTATCAGTATACTTTGTAGTAGTATTATTTTTAAATATCTGATCGGCAAAATGTAATCCTATTTGTTCAGTATCTTTTGTTGATACTGATGTTATTGATGCGTTATCTATAATTAATATTCTATTATCCAACTTATCATTGAATCTATAGATTATATTTATAGACATTAATTCTGTCTTATATGATTTAAAGAAGTTAATTATCTTATATACATATCCCTTTAGTAATTCACTGGACAAGCTAGGGATATTTGTAAATAAGAAGATGAAGTCACTAGTGCCAATATAGTTATCTAGAGAGAATAATGTCTCACCTATAGCAGAAGTTATAACATTTGTTTTATCTGTGCCTGATAGCGATCTTATATAGTTTATATGCTGATATAATACTGGATCTCTAGATTCTAGGAATCTAGTATATGTACCGGCAAACTCTCCATCTGGTGTTGTAAACATTGTTGTATTTAGTCGAGTAACTAATAAGGAGTCATATATCTTTTTATAAGCATTATATATTCTGATATTATCTGCAACAACAAGTTGTTTAACAACATGGTCATATATCTTCTTATTTCGTACAAAGATATCCATCAACTGCTCATAACTCATTATATTAGTTTCAGGTATAACAAAACCATCAACTCCTAGCTCTTCCATAGTAAAGTCATGATCTATAATCCATTCTTCAAGAGCAACTAGATCAGCATCAAAATTAAAACCTTTTATAGTTAATACTTTAGATGTGCTATCTATTATAGTATCTTCTATACCCACATTCTCATACATAAGTACATAAAGATAAGAAACTATATCAATTAAACGAAAATATTTATCTTGGTTTATATACTTTACTCTAATCATTAGGGCTTCTTCTAATGCATTATTGCTTCTAATCATACTAAAAAAATAACAAAGTTCAAAACTTAATAGGCTCATATCATATACTGTATCTATAGATAAGTACTTTGATTTTACCACATTAAATTCTCTTTTTAATATTTCTTTCTTTACTTCTTCATGAGTTTTATCACCATTCCAATATTCATCTTGAATTACTGTATCATCATAGTCTAGATGATTTGCAGGATCTCTCATAAAATTATCTACAGAATCGCCAATTGGAACTTTAACGAATTTCAATTCAAAATTAGATGATAGGTCATCTCCAGATTCAGTATAACCATCTATCAATATTTGTATATCGTCAGTAGATGTTGTTAGTGTACCATTCTGAAGTTCCGATTCTATATTTTTTATAAGCATTATATCATATGATAATCCTTCTAACCATAAACTATTTGGATGTCTTGTTATTGTAGCTCCATCTACAAAACATTCAATTCCTTCTGATTTTAGAACTCCTCCGATAAATAATAATACTCTATCACCAATACCATAGTCTTCTATAGTTATAGATATTTGGTCTTGATTTGGTTCAACAATACCGTGTTGTTTTCTAGTAACAGCATTTTTGACGAGTACTATATCATAATCATAACCAACTTGCCAATCGTCATTTATGTTAAGTATTTTTCCGCCAGAAATATTATAGTCTATTCCCTCTGTGCGATAGAACCCTCCAATATAAAACATTATATTGTCTCCATCTTCATATCCAGGGACATTGATTACTAATTCTGTTTGATCTTCATACATAATACCATAGTTAGAGAATACATATATTCCTTTAGGTATTAGCATATCATAATCCATACCATTGACCCACTGTGCTCCACTTATTCTATGTATATTACCAGAGTCTAAAGTATATTCAACTCCTCTAGTTTTATATAATCCTCCAATATAGAGCATTATATTATCACCAATCTTTACATCTAAGTATGCACCATCTACCATCTGTCGGTCTTTTAAAAGATAGTATTTAAACAATTGAATATTATTGAATCCAAATAATGAACAAATATCTACCATGTTTTTAGTGGTAGATTTAAACTTAAGTAAAGTATTTAAATTCTTTATCATAGATAATTGGTATTTTTTTGGTATGTCTTCAAAATAATTTATACCGTGAGATTCAAACATATCTTTTATTGATCTATTATCGAATAGATCTCTTTTTATTAATATATCTGGAAGATCTATTATTACGTCAACCATTGTCTGAATTTTAATAAATATTTCTATAAATGCATCATAAAAATCTGAACCAAATTTAAAAGCTTCCGAATACACTGTTTTGAGTGTATATACACGATTCTTTTCTATTTTACTTTTAAACTTTGTTGTAATAGATGAGGACTCTATTGCTGGCATGTATAGGAGTTGAAATTTTTGTGCACGCCTAGCATTATAGTAATTTATCTTCCCATTTTTTAAGAATACTAAATATTTCTTAGCAGGATTAGATTCAATTAATTCATCCATTATACCTTTGGCATCTAGTATATCTATCTCGGCATTAGTCATATCATGTACATACTTAGTAATATCTACATCTATTACATTTTCATATATTTTGATGCCGGGATCATCTAAATTTGGTAGGCCATTGAGCATTCTATAATAATTATTTAGTTCAGTATAATTGGTTATATATAATTTTCTCATATTCTCTAGAACTCTAGGTCTATATGAAACAGGAATCATATTCCTATTTATAACCGCCGCGTCTATTACAGTAGAGCTCAAATTTGATAATATCATTGATTCTCTAGTATAATTAAACATATCAAAGTGTACATTATTCTCCACACAAGCAAGATATAAATCAGATGCCTTTATAGATTCTAATGTTTCATGCTGTAAAGATAGTTCTTCATTCTTTAATACTGTTCCTGTAACTAATGTCTTTAAGCTATGGACAAATATATCTATCATAGCATTATTTGTTTGGATCATATCAGCCATCGTTTATCACCTCTCTTATTCAATAATCGTTTATATATATGTGAATACATTTATTGACAAAAAATAAAGGGTATGTGTTTACATACCCTTTATTGCACTATTAAATTTTTCTTATCATCTCAATAATTACATGAGCTGCTAATTCTTCTTTAACAGATTGTGATAATTCTAAGCCTTCTGAATCCATAAGCATTGAATTAAACATTTCTATAAATAATATAGATATATAGTCTTTACTACCAGACCCTATATTCTTTAACATAGCCGTAACTCTTTCGTCAAAATCTTCTGGGTCTACACAATCATTTATATCGAACTTACCATACTCACATACAGCAAGTGCGAATGTTGCCATGTGCACTAGATTTGTGTTTTTGGAGTTTGAAGCTGTACCATTTTTTACCATATTTAATGCTGCGATTGAAGCTGGAGTATTCTTTGATTTAGTTACAAATAAACCAATTGCACTTTCGATAACTACTTCTACAAATTCTTCATTTACTTCTGTTACTAATTTCATTTAAATTCCTCCTTGGAAGTGTGCCATAGATCTTCGGGATCATAGCAAAATGTTGTATACTTATGTATACAATTTATAAGTTTCATATCTATAATATGCAATTGAATATGCGTGCTTTTACACAATCTTAAATATCAACATTCCTATAATGCTATATAAAGGAGTGATAATATGAAAATATATAATAATGAACAAGATAATAAAGTTCCAGGATTTGAGTATGGTTTAGAAAAGGATTATAATCCTGCTATACGATCTGATGCTAGTCCTTTTGAAATTACATTTTATCAAACTAGAGAATCTATGATGGATGTAGAGAACTATAGAAAATTTTTAGATAATGCTATTGCAAGATTCAGAAAGAGTATCACATATACAGTATATAAAAGTAAACTTATTGATATGGGAATGGATAGATGTCAACTGCATGGTAATATTACTACTGAAATGGCTACTGTAGAGATGCACCATAATATACTAACATTATTCGATATAGCACATATTATAACCGAGCATATTTTAAATACAAAAGGTTATATATCGTCATTCGATTTAGTAGTATTATTGAAACAGGTACATACTTCGCATAAGGTACAATTAGTAATGCTATCATTAACACCGCATCAATTATATCATAACAGTGAAGGTTTATATATACATCCATCTATGTGCTTTGGAAACTGGTTAGCATTTTTAAATGACTATAGATTAGGCATTACAATAGATATAGCTAATAAAATAATAATGTATATTGATGAAAGCATCAAATCTCCTACAAGTTACGACTCAGGGCTCTTGGATCTTAGAAAAAATATAATAGATTGGAGCATCTATAATGAAAGACTTTAGCACAAATGTTTTAGCATACAAAGAATTTATTTTATTTATAATATTATTAGTAATATTGTTTATATGTATTACAATACTAATTATAATAGTAAATAGATTGAGATCAACAAAAGGAATTGTCGATAAATTTTTGTTTTATCAAAGTTCTAATATACTACTGACTAAGGACTATAAAGATTCTATATTAGCTTTAGAGTATTTGGACAAAATGATAGAAGAAGTATTTATAGATTATTGCATACTTAATGTGGAGCATCATGAAAATGTTACTCTCAATGGGACATTCCAAGATAAGATCATAAAAGATGTAACTAAAGAAATTATCAATAGTATTAGTCCTACGATGCTAGCTATAATAGGAATGACATTAGATCCTGATAAATTAACAGAATACATTTCTAAAAAAGTTTTAATACGAGTATCTAATTATGCAATTTCTAAAAATACTACTGATAGATAAAAAAATAAAGAAGATAGCTAATAGCTATCTTCTTTTTCTTTGTGCAAAAATCATATCTAAAATATATGAATGAAGTATTGATATATAATTTCTATTAAAAGATATATCCATCATATACATATCATCTTTGATAATATTCTCAACCCTATAAGACCTTACAGCTGTTGGTATAATATTATACATAGATGTAGAATCAAATGTTCTATAATACTCAACATCTAATTCCAATCTAATATATTTATTATAAAATGTATGCACAATATTTAGAGCCGTTTCCAAACTACCAGACTCTATCTCATGAAATACTACGCAAAGAAACTCTAAAAAGTGGTTTTCGTGAAGATGTAACACATTATCATTAATACCTTTAATATCAATCTTTTCTACATTATTTATAGAATTATAATAATAGAATAATTGTATTTTGTCTAATTTATAATATGATGTATATATATTCTTTTCTATAAATTCTACACTATCGAACTTTAATACTTTAGGAAAAGTATTAATAAAATAAATAGCATCTTTTTTTATAGATAGAATAGATATCTCTTCTATATCATTTGCATCAAATAATTTCATTCTATATTCTGAAAATCCACTGGTCAATGCTTTGTATACGTCTTCATTAGCATTCATTAATTTACCTATTTCAATTTGCCTATCAATCCTAGGTATATTAATAAAATAGTTATACTTCTCAATAGATATTAAACCCTTAGATAAAAGAATACTAATATTAGCTTTAGCCATATCGTATTCTTTTATATAGGTATTTACTAAGTAGTTAAAAGAGTCTGTAGTATAGGAGTCCTTCACGTATAACTTTGTATGTATTGCCATGAGAATCCGTCCTTTCGTCCATTACAAGGTGCGGATATTTATTCAACATTAAATAGGTATATCTAGCTTTATCAACATCGAAATTATATAAACCTGATAATGAAAATGTAAAATTTCCATTTCGCAAGTATTGTATATCTGATAATTCATTAACTACAGCATAATTATATCCATATCTTTGTTGAATGAACTTGCAATAAGATTCCGCTACCGCTTCAAAATAACCCTGATCTCTATTAGATATAAAATGAATTGATCCTCCTTCGAATAAAGTAAACATTATGCTCATTAATTCTATGAATGCCATTTCATCATTTAATAGATGCTCAGCAAATTTTATATCAAATTCTAACTCTTCAGAAGATGCTACATTAATAGGTAGGATTACATTTAACCTACGAACATCTTCTTTTAGAGTCAATATCCCAACAGATATAAATTTATCATCTGCTGGGATTGTAGTGTGATCTCCTAAAATTAACATAATAACTTAACTCCTTTTACAAACGGATCGTATAGTATCTTTCCAGCACTATGCGTATTTCTTCTAAAGTTCTCAAAATATTCAGCATACTCTACAATACCATACTTAGGTAGATAAGGATCAATTGTTGTTATCAATTTGCTAATAATAACAGGAGACAATGGGATATCAATAGGATATATTAGTAAAAATTCTTCACCATTAATAGCATCATTAATAAACATTGCCTCCGCTACTACATTAGAATATCTAATATCAAACTCACATTCAATATCTTTATATCCTATTGTTATACCTAGGAAACTTCTAAAGAACATTGCTAAATATGGCATATAGGCCATCTTAGATTCATCTATAGTCTGATATAGCACTATATTTTTTCCAACATATAAAGACTTTAAAATTAATGCTATAAACGAACATACTATCTTATTTGTTGCTAGGTGCATAAAATATATATTCTTATACTCATCCATTCTATTATCCAATTCAACTTCCGAGGCTTCTATTGGTGGTAATAATATCGATGCTCCAATAGCCCCTGTTAGACTTATAAGTCTTTCATCTGCTGCATTGGATACACATAGTATAGCAGCATCGCTAGAAGCTTTAATTAATTCCTCCGGAGATGTTATTATACTTATATTACCTTTTAAAATCATATTATTCGCCTCCTACTACTTTATGACTCTTTCTGATCTTTTCGAAATGATCTTCATCCTCGTTAATCAGGTCGCCATACTTATATATGAAAGGATCTTCATCTTCTTCTTCGTCTGTAGGCTCATTAAAGTCTGCATCAGATAATCCGAATTGTGCAAGCATAGAATCTGATTCTTGGTTAATATTAGGATCAGAGGATAATACTTCATCTTCATTGTCCATGGAATCGTCTTCAGTATATTCTTCATCATCTTCTTCTAACACATCATCAGATGAATCTGCTTCGTACTCTTCTAATACTTCTTCAGTTTCAACCATATTCAAAGTTAATTCTTCATCTTCAGCTACTCTAGGAACATAGATTACTTCAACCTCTTTAGGTTCCACATCACCTATAGTACGATCTGATTCTAAAATCTCTCCAATTTCGTATTTCAAAGGAACATGTTCCTCTGTAGTTCTTACTGTATATACTTCGGGTTCTTCGACTTCAACTACAGGTACTTGAATAGGAGTATCAGTAATATTAGTAATAAGAACAGAAATATCTTCTAATTCTTCTGGAGATATTTTCACATTGATAGGAGTACCTTCAGGGATTTTAATAGTACTTGGATCGAACTCCCATTTAGTATCTGATTTTGTCTCAAAAATGTTTGATGGTATAATAACCGGTTCTGCAGCATAAACTACTTTTTGTTCTTGATCTTCGGTAATTTTAATTCCTTGTGAAAGGTTTTTTGTATCTGCAACTTTAACTTTTGGATTGTTTTGTTTTTGTTGAGGTTTACCACCTTTACCTAATACTGGTCTAGATGCAATTATTACACGACCAATATCCTCTGTAGGTGTTGCTTTGATTA
>JFJP01040857.1_pt1 | contig 10555 bp, 32 predicted proteins | sample 431651 | NCBI WGS metagenome assembly JFJP01 (sample SAMN02602958, study PRJNA72255) | Microbial mat metagenome, whole genome shotgun sequencing project. | biome: fresh water; feature: sink hole; material: water; isolation source: purple microbial (photo- and chemosynthetic) mats found in... | reverse complement strand
CAGCGCCCTTGTCAGCGACGGCAGCGAACTCGGCTTCGGCGGCTTTAACAGCAGCCCAGGCAGCGCGGAGGTCGGAGAGGCGGGAGGTGACTGCTTTGTATTGCATAAGCGAGAGTCTATCAAGTCCCTCACCAGAGTCAATGGTCAGTCGCAAGACCAGCGACCGCCCCCCGTGACCGCGTTGCAGTCCCCGTTGCTCTGATCCACGATCATTTTCCTGGCGAGCGCCATGCCAGCCTCTTCGCCATAGACTTTCTCGCTGGTGGACATGTGCTTGCCGTCCAGCGAGGCGCGGACCACATAGCGGGAGCCGCAGAGGTCATTCATCACCATCAGCACATCGTGACCCATGTACGGTCCCTTGCTGATCGGGAGCATGGCGTCCAGCACATGGTTATTCGGGAGGTTCAAGGTCAGCGTGTAGGTTTCGTTTCTCATAAGCGAGATACTACCACGTTCCTGCCGAAGTCAAGCCCCTACCCATGGACCGCCACCCGCCCCTTGGCGATCAGCTTGTCCTGCATGTCCTTCGGGACGTTGAGGATCTCGGTGCCGACCTTCCAGCCCCCGGTCTGCATGATGTCGATGCGGTCGCCCCTGCGGAGCGCCACGACCTTTCCCGGCTTCCAGGTGCCGAGGACGATGCCCTTGCTGTCGATGACGGAGATATGGCTCATGGTCTGTTCCTTGGTTGTTGGGTCGAGTCTAGCAGCTTTCAAGCCCCTGTCAAGAGACTGCCACCTTCCAGGTGACGATGCCCAGGATGAAGCCACCGATCACCGGCACTTCGAAGAAGATCGCCTTGGCGAGCCCCCAGGCGAGCAGATGCGAGTCCACCGGAGTCGCCTTGGCAGCTTCGATGATCTGGACGATGCCACCGATCAGCCACAGCCAGATGCCGACGTAGATGCCGCCAGCGATCAGAGCGAGTCCGACGAGGAAGAAGAAGGCATAGAGGGACACCATGAAGATGCTCTTGGTGGTGCTGCGGTTGTGATGATCGTGGATTGAGCGCATGGGGTTTCCTTGGTTGGATGATGAGTATAGCGATTGTGAGCCGCTGTCAAGCGACGAGTTGGAACTTGCCTTGCAGCGGGTTCATGGCGCGAATGTCGGCGGTGACTGCCGACAGCCACTTGACCTGCTTGGAGTTCAGATCGACCTGTATCACACCCAACAGAAGCGCACCAGTGACCACACGCTTGAAGTTTTCAGCCGCATTGTGGGTGTGAAGGTGCAGCTTGCTTGGCTCGCTCTGCTTCACCAGCACCCAACGCTTCACCAGATTCCGCTTGACAACCCCCGGCTCAAGCTTGAGCAGTCGCTCGCCGTTGCCACCCATCAGCTTGCAGATGCGCTTGAAGCCGCTGTCATGCCCCTTGCCAAGTCCCGTGCGGAAGCAGACCGCATGCGCCAGTTCGTGGACCACGGTATCGGTCTTGTCCATTTCGGACATCTTGCCGAACAGATCCTCCGACAACTCCACACGCAATTCATCGGTCACGCGCCAGTAGCGGCACATGCCAGCCACTCTCCGAAAGCGGGTGGACATGCACACATCGGTCCAATGCCAACTCATCCGTGACGAGATTTCGGGCGCGTTCTTGGTGAGGTTCGCCAGGGCGTACTCGACGCGGCTCTGGAGGTTGTGGCTATTGGGAGCGATGTCCATGAGTGGCATACTAGCAGCTTCCCAGCCACTTGCAAGTGCTATTCCAGCGTCTCACACAGGGCATAAGCGGGCGAAGAGGGCTGATAGGCACTTGACATAGGCTCCCTAGTCCCTATACTACCCAACATGAGCAACGACACCTTCTTCATCGCCCCCGAGAACCTGACCGGGGTTCTGTCTATGTTCTTCAAGGCGTTCTCACTCAACCCGCTCCTGACTGTGCCGATGGACGAGGTTCTGGCGCTGTGGGATGCGGAGTATGGGCTGAACGAGGAAGGTGAATATCAGATCACCGAGAATGACCTTAAGGGCTTCATGGATAAGATCAACGGCATCCGTGTGGATCGGCTGATGGTGCAGATGGACAAGGATGGGCTGGCGACTCTTGCCCACGATGGCGAGCAGCTTTTCCTGTTGCCCAAAGTTGACGCTTGACATTGAACAGAGCCTGATAGGATCACGCACATGAGCATCACCATCAACTCCCATCAACGCAAGAATTGGACCCTGGAGGATCTGAATGGCAAGGTGGCTCTGGAAGCCACTTACCAGTTTCCGAATGACCCCAAGAGTGGGCTGGATGGCGTCAATATCCTGGTCCGCGCTCCTGGCATCTACTCTGGTGAAACCTGGATGAGCCGCGAGGAAGCCGTGGCGCTCCGTGATTGGCTGATCAAGACACTTCCGGTTTGACAGCAAACTTGATAAATACTGGAAAAGGAGTTCATATGGGTCACTTCGACTTCCGCCACATCATCTGGATTGCACCTATCGTTGTCATTGGCATCATTGTGTTTATAGTTTCCAAGTGCGTCGGCGCTTAGGCGCTGTTTCATACACATTTTCAAGGTACTTGGTAAGTTGCTCTTGAAGTCCCTTCATGAGTTGCTATGATGCTGCCATGACCCACCAAGAGAAAGCCAGCGGCTGGAAGAGCTACGATGCCATCGACTGCAAGGCGGCTCGCAAGTCCCTTCGCTACTACAAGCGGAAGGCGCACAAGAAGCTCCGTCAGGTTTCCAAGAAGGACTTGACTTTCTCCGAGAACCTAATATAGTCACGCTTATGAGCAACAACGAAATCCTGACCGCCATCTTCAACAAGTACCTTGAATGGGGCTACACCGCGAAGTACGCTCGCAATGCCATCCGAATGATGAGCAACGAGGACTTGGGCTGCTTCTACGAGGAACACATCAAGACGAAGGCATCCTGCTAACGGCGCTTGACTTTCTTCGATAACAAGGTAGCATACCCACATGAACCACAAGCGCCTTCTCAATGCTCTGGCTAAGGTCGGAGCGACCATCAGCAACCCATGCGCCGACAACGGCAAGGAACCTCGCTACTTCGTGGCGACGGGCAAGAACGGTGACAAGCTGTGCTGGTATGTCCAGAAGAAGTGGAATGACGAGTCCGTGCTGGAGGCGACGAGCGTCCACAGTCCCTCACCCCACACTGACATCATGACGGACTGCTTCTGCGACACCTTCTACCACACGATCAAGGGCGCTGCTGCGGCGGTCGCATAGGAGAACACAGGGAATAGGGGGCTTGACATTCGCTCAAGGTTGCTAATATACCCCCATGAGCAACAACAACGCCAACATCACCACCATCGGCATGGGCGTGCGCCTCCCGGTGATCCCCTTCAAGCGCGTGTTCAAGGACATGAACCGCTACAACCGCAAGAGCAAGCACAAGCGTAGCTGGGAGTAGCTGGCAAAGGGGCTTAACCAGCCCCTTCAGTCACTTAGGCGGTGTATCACACACATTTTCAAGGTACTCGGTAAGTTCCTCTTGAAGTCGCTTGCCGGTTCATACAATACGGGCATGAACGATGTCATCTACGCCTCCCTGACCAGCATCCTGACCGAGCATGTCAACGCTCATGGCAAGGTGGTCGATGCCCTCATCTGCCAGTCGATTGCCGACTACATCAACGGCATCCCGTTCACCATCTACTACCACGACACTCTCTACGAGTTCATCAGTGAGTTCGGTGAGGACGTTGAGGATGACTACATGGGTCGGGATGAACACGGTGAGAAGCAGTACATCACCTACAACCCCGAGACGAACTGGCACACCCGTATCCGCAAGGAACTGGTGGCGCTGGGTTACTACAAGGCTTACGACGAGTGGGCACGCGAGCAGAAAGTCGCTTGACAGCGGCTCCCGACGCATATACTACACCCACAACCAAGGACATCCCATGAAGCTCATCGTCGCCTCCCGCATCGCCGCCAACACCGCCCTCGCTCGCTTCGCCCCCGACCACGGCAAGCAGGGCTTCCGCGTCGAGCCGAATGGTGATGTGACCATCATGGTCATCGACAACTGCGACCACTGTGGCTGCGAGTGCGAGGGTGCCAACTCCATCACCTTCCACAAGCCCCGTGCCTTCGTGATGGACGCCATCGCCATGCGCCGGATCGTCAAGACCGAGGTCACTGGTGAGATTGGCTGCACCGAGGACGGCGATGCGGTCTGCCCCGAGTGCTACGCGAAGCAGGCGAAGCTGGAGGCTGCGGGCTGAGCCATGGGACAGAAGAGCAAAAATCGTGGAGTGCTGCAAGTCCTGACGGAAGGACCGGAGTACCCGTATGGCTCCGAGAGTGACGAAGAGCGCCAGTGTGTTGCCCTGGCGAAGTCCATGCTGATCGAAGCCAAGGAGCCGGTCGAGTACCGCATCAAGTTGCTGGAAGCGTTGCTGGCGTTTGAGCGGCGAATCGCAAATGACAGCAACGCTGGCTGCTGAGTGACACAGCACCTAAGCTAGACCCTTCAACAGAAAGTTGCGGCTAACCCCGTAGAGAGTTAATGAAGGGACAGCTAGATAGGTGCTTGACATCGGCTGCCAGTTGATATCATACAGCCATGACCCGCTACTACTACCGCGATGACATCAGCACCAGCCCGCGCTACAGGCGTCCAGGTTCGGTCAGGATTGACGAGATTCTGAACAACCTGTACGTGCTGATCGTGGACGAGGATCGCAAGCATCACTTCGTCTCGGCTGCGAGCGAGGCGCATGCCCATCGCTGGGGCTGGAAGTGGGAGGGCGACAAGCCCTTCGTGTTTGAGACGCCCGAGCATGAGCGGGAGTTTCTGGACTACCATCCCGATGCGAAGGATCTGCGGAGCTTCTACAGCCACTATCACCGGCATTGCTTCGCCTGCTCGCTGGCTGCCATCGACTACGAGGAACTGCCGATCTTCAAGAAGGGCAACCGCTGGTTCTGGAAGAAGTAGTTGACTTCGCCAGCGGCTTGCTATGATACGAGCATGAGCCACATCAGCAGCCATCTACACGTCAAGCCCTTCCAAGTCGCTGTGACCACGGACCCCAAGCTGCCTGTCCGCAAGTGGCATCACAGGGGCACGCTCTGGTCCGTGTCGAGCCTGGACGCAGCGTATCACACAGCGCATAAGCTGGGCTACATCGGGGACGCCAAGGATCATCCTCCGGTCGATGCCGAGTCCGTGGTCTACCGCTTCGGGGATCACTACATGAGGGTTCACATTTAGTTCTTGACTTCGGGCGCTTCTCGCTATACACTCGCTAGGATACACACATGAGCAACAAAGAACTTATGATGAAGTTGAATCGCAACAAGATCAATTTCATCAACACATCCGGCAACTACGCAATGGACAAGGCAAACAAAGTTGCCTACCTCAAGCGTCTGACTGACGAGAGAACGCAAATCATCAGCGATCTGAACAAGACCAGCGAAGGCAAGAAGTTGTTGGAATCAGAAGGCTATTGACTTCCTCCAGCCACTCGCTAGGATACACACATGGTCACAAAGCGCACCGTCAACGAATGCTCCTTCTCCGAAATCTTCGAATTCGCCAAGGAGAAGTACGGGATCGAATGGAATCCTGCCAACGACCTCTTCTTCCGCACTGAGTTGCTGCGATACGGCACGGTCCACGAAGTGCATCCGGCTGAGATGCCGAGCTACATCGACTTCATGTACAAGAACAAGCTCAAGAAGTCAAGCGACATTTCGGCTGAGAAGTTCGCCCACATGAAGCCGCTCGACCAAGCTCGCGTCATCCTCCTGGCGTTCGGTGAAGCCAACGGTGTGACACACGAACTCCTGGTGGACGCGACCTGACGCTTGCAACCCAGCAACCCCTGATAGAATACACACATGATCCGCTACTCACAAATCGAAAACCTCCCCGAAACCCACCCGCTCGTCCAGCAGTTCATGAAGGAACAGGATGCGATGGACAAGGCTCTGGAAGCCGCTGGTCCGACCTCGACCATCCACGACGAGGCGACCATGGACCACTTCAACCGCTTCATGGCAGGGGACCGCAAGTGAACCGGCACGCAATTCGCAAGTATGGCGGCGGCTACGCTGTCGTGTTCCATCATTGGGGTGGCATCGACTACCTCTACCATGGCGGCAAGAACCAGTGCAAGGCGTGGCTCAAGGAACAGATCAAACTCATCAAGGCAGCGAGGTAAACCATGGCTACTATCACCATCATGGGTCAGGAAATCGTCATCACCAAGACCCGCGACAAGTACGACTATCGCTGGCATGCGACCAGTGAGCAGCCGCTTGACACGATCCAGTGTCAGGAAGCCATGCGGCTCCAGGGGTTCGACCAGTGCGGCTACGGGTTCTTCGACTTCAAGACCAAGGCTGACCCCACGGGGCTGCTGTATCACGCGGACTGGGTTTCTTTGACCTCCTGTGATTAGTCCTTGATAGCTGACCGCTTGACATTGGCTTGCCAGTTGATACAGTCTACCTACCGAACGCAACGCTGAGCAACGCAAGAACCGCCCTCACAAGGGCACGAACCATAGGAGGGCAGATGCTGATGCGAAATTATACTAGCCCTTCCTGACCCTCGCCCATGAGGACTCAGACGGGGCAAATAACGTGGGATATATCCTGGGTGTAGGGCTGGCAGCCATATGTTCCCCTGGATGAAATGAAAAACAAAGAAACCCCGGCATAACCTGCCGGGGCTTTTTATTTGTCTAATGCCTGGGAAATGGCTTGAGCAGCACCCAAAATGCCTTGAGGATGGGTAATCATCCAGACATCGACCAAGTATTCACAGGTCTGTTTGTACCCATCACTCTTCTTGGTGACATCCCACTTTTCCTGCAACATGGCACTCGGACTGCGATACTCGCATGATGCAAGAACCAGCAGCAAACAAAAAATGGCTATGTGTTTCATTAATGATCAGTATAGCAACATTCCTGCTCAAAACATAAACCGGTTTAGCGACCGGCTTAGGCGCTGTGTGAGACACTGGGTAGGTGACTATGAAAGGCTCTTGCAATTGGCAAAAAGTCGCTATGATGTAGCCCATGATCACCACCAACCGCACCACTTCCGTCCGTCTGATCCGTAGCGAAGATCCCGCCGATCCCCGCACGGATGGCGATTCCTTCGGCAAGATGGTCTGCTTCCACGGTCGCTACCGCCTGGGCGACAAGCACCAGTGGGAGTCGCCCGAAGTGTTCCACGAAAGCGATGAGTTCCGCAAGGCACTTGTGAAGCTGCCCCTGTACCTCTACGATCACAGCGGCATCACGATGCGGACCTATCCCTTTGACTGCCCGTGGGACAGTGGGCAAGTCGGCTACATCATCGCCACCATGGACCAGTACCGTCTGCTCACGGGGAAGAAGTCGGTCAACAAGTCTGTCAAGGAAAAGTTGACCAAGTTCCTCATCAACGAAGTCAAGGTCTATGACCAGTTCCTTCAAGGCGAGGTCTATGACCAGTTCCTTCAAGGCGAGGTCTATGACCTTGAAGTGGACGGTGAGATTGTGTGCTGTGGCTTCTACGGCACCGATTGGGCGACCAATGGAGTGATGGACTATGTTCCCGAGGGGATGAAGAATCCCGACCTCTGGATCATTGACTAGGCACTTGACTTTCAACCAACCATTGTAGTATATCTCCATGAGCAAGACCAAGACCTTCCGCGACCTCTACAACCAGACCCGTGGGGATGTTCCCCTGCGGACCAAGCAGGTTCACAAGGACCGGCGCGAGAAGCGCCAGGGCAACCGGGACTACCGTGAGCGGCAGGACTGGTGAGCCATGAGAATCTGGCACCTTGGTCCCGAATGGAAAGTCGGCAACGGCTACATGGTTGCCAAGTGCATTGAGGAACTGGCTTTCCATGATCTGATCCCGCGCATCGAATGGGCGATCCACAGCCAGAACAGCGTGGGAGTCGCTTCGATGCGGCAAGCCCCGGAGAACGCTGATCGCTACTGGACCAGTCACGGAAAGTGACTGGCTCAGCAGCTTATGTGGTGCATCACACAGCTTGATTCGCAGCTTTCCAAGTTCCTCTTGCAGTCTCTCACCGGCTGCTATACTGTACCCATGACCACCAACGCCAAAGACATCGCCAACACCATCCTCGACCAGATCGGTCGCCGCCTGGGCGGAACCCTCTCCGCTATCGGAGCGCACCAGTTCACCGTCATCCCCGAAACCATCGACAAGGACGAGAACGGACACCTGGGCGGCGTCTGCTTCAAGATCAACCCGAACCCGAAGATGAAGCAGCACGGCACCGTGTTCGTGACGCTGGCGTGCAACGACACCTACAATGTCAAGATCATGACTTGCAAGGGCAAGGTGATGCTCGACGCGCATGATGTGTATTGCGACATGCTGGGTGGGCAGTCGGGCATCATCGAAAAGGTCACTGGCTAAAAATCCATTTGACAGTGGCTCGCTAGTCGCTACACTCAGCGCACAAGGAACAAAAGACCATGCCCCACACCGCCTACAACGTGCGTCTCAACGGCAAGCTCATCGACACCGTGTTCTACACTGACAAGGGTGCGAAGGAGGAAGTCAAGCGTGGACTGGTGAACCACGATGGCTACGACCCCGAAATCGTGGTCACCGAGGTCCGCAAGCCCAAGGCGAAGAAGCCGGTCTGCGCGTGCAGCGGTCCCGTCCCGCACTACGACCCGAAGATGTGGGTCAGCTACCGCAAGTTTCTCATCTTCCACAACATCGACTGAAAGGGACAACACATGCCCACCGCATCCGATATCGACTTCTTCTGCTTCGTATTCACCCCGTGGATGGGCTGCGCCCTGTTCGAACTGGCTGAGAGCGAGTAGCTCTCAGGGACTTAGGCGGCATGCGACACAGCAAATAGTTCTTGCATCTTGTCGGCGCTCCCTATGATACCGGCATGAGCAACGACATCGCCACCAAGATCCTCGCCCTCAACCCCCGCAACATCGTGGAGCGCAGCCAGATCGACACGCTGCTGCGCGAGAACCCCGAGGTCAGCAAGCTGCCCGTCACCTACTCGTACACCCGCGAGTACGGCAGCGACGGCTGCTGGGACAGCACCGAGACGAGCATGACCACGCTGGGTGCCTGGGTCAGCGGTCGCTACCTGGACAAGCACCCCGGCAACCGCAGCTACGGCTTCCAGATCACCAAGGTCGGGTGATCACAGGAACCCAGGAGGCAACTCCTGGGTTTTTTGTTTCTATTCATGAACTGGGTGAGACACCGCCTAAGCCGCGCACCCAGCCGCTAGGCTGGGTGCTTGGAAGCTACATGATGCGGAAGTTGAAGCCCAAGACGCAGAAGCCGGTCTTGTCGCTCAGCAACTCGCCAAGTTCCTCTGTTAGTGACTCTTGATCCTCATTCTCACGAAGCGGAGGAACGGTGAAGGTCAGGGACTTGGGAAGCTTCGGGATATGACCATCCGTATCGGACGTATCCCACTGGATTTCGGAGCAGCGGACTTTCATGGTAGCCTCCTTGGCTGGGGTGATGACTCTATCATACGACATTTACCGGCATTTCATCCATTCTTGTGTCAAGAGGAAAGTAGTGTGTGACACGGTGCAGAATTCTCCACGTCAATTACACTGAACGAAGAAAAGACTCTTGACATGCATCGAAAGTCACTATGATGCTGCTCATGACCTACAACGATATCTTCGGTGACGGTGAAGTTTTCGGTGCGATGCTCACCGTTGGCTTGATCTGCTTCGCCATCCTCATGCCCAACATCGTCCTTGCAATCCGCAAGGGCATTGCTAAGCTGCGTGCATGACCGACAAGCTCCTGCCTCGCTACACCGACATCATTGCCAACGATGGCAACGGTGACTTCTCGGAAATGCAGAAGTGCAGCTACGGCTCGTACATCTGCCGTGACGAGTTGAAGGCGAAGCTGGAGAAGGCTCTCGCTGATGCTCCGCCCGATGGCACGTCCGATGCGCTGCGTGATGTGCTGTCGTGGCTGGGGAACGACTAGTTTTTGACTTTGCCAGTCACGCTCTACAATACACCAACAAGGAACACCCAATGCCTGTCCCCAAGTACAAGGTTCTGGAAAGCATGTGCGCCCGTTATGGGTTCACCCGTAAGGAAATGGGCAAGTTCCTCGACCAGCAGAATGTGCAGGATGCTGCTGATCTGTGCGTCAAGGTGCGTAATGTGTACGACATTGAGTTGCCCATGAAGGTTGCTCTCTACATCACCCGTGAGTGCGAATATTTGGGTTGACTTCGCCAGGAACTTGATAGGATACAACCATGTCACACAAACCCCAACGCAAGTGCCATGGTTGCGGACATACGAAGTTCGTTGTTCGCAAGTTGTTTGAACTCTCTATCTGTGTGTGCAAGAACTGTGATCGTCGCCAGTTGTTTCGCAATTACTCAAAGCACTAGCTCCTTGACTTTCAAAAAGACGCGATAGACTCAAGAGGTCAAGCAAGGGCAGAAACCCTCTGAAAGCCGCGCACGAATTGGAGAACCCACAAGGAACTCCCCGGTACGCTAACCTTGGCAGACACCAAGAACGCGCTTGACTTCTCTTGAACCTTTGTAGAATAAGAAC
>JFJP01040856.1_pt1 | contig 10556 bp, 1 predicted proteins | sample 431651 | NCBI WGS metagenome assembly JFJP01 (sample SAMN02602958, study PRJNA72255) | Microbial mat metagenome, whole genome shotgun sequencing project. | biome: fresh water; feature: sink hole; material: water; isolation source: purple microbial (photo- and chemosynthetic) mats found in... | reverse complement strand
TCATCCAAAACTTCGTAAATAAGTGTGCAAAAGCAGATCGTTTACCAACACTGGAAGAAGCTCAAACAATAGCTATCTTACACTCAATAATCAAATAACCATGATTGAAGCTTTAGAACAAACACCAGAATACTACTTCTGGTTGTACCTACAAGAAGTAGAGGAGTAATCCTCTACATTCCCACCAGGTGACTGATAGGTAGGTCAGTCCCATTTGTAAGTAACCCTCTAACTCTTCCTATAGGATTTAATCTATTCATTAACTGCATAACTATTGAAGACTGGTAAATACTTGATGGTAAATCAAACATTGCCTGTCCAGCGAGATCAGCTAATACTCTAGTAGTATTTTCTTTAGCTCGCTGTACTGTTACTCGTTGAATACCACTAAAGTATTTCCAAAATGCTTCAGGACCAAATCTGTCTAACATCTGAATAAAAGGACTGTTAATGACAGAGCTGTAGTTGATAAAGTTACTAGTAACAGTTCTTTCGAGCTTGTGTACTTTCTTTTTTGCCTCATTCGTAGTAAGACTACCTTCTTGCTTCTTTACCTGCTCTAAACCCCACCAGTAAGTAGCTGCTCTAAAGTGAAAGTCACTCTCTTGAGTTATCTGAATAAGAGCATGACCTAGTTTACTCTTTCTAGTTAAGAAAGCTGTTTGTACAACATCATGAACAAATCCTTCTTCACCTACTATCTTATTCAATGCTTTATTTGCTGAGCTAACTACACTATTAGTATCATCAGCTAGATTTACATCCTCAGTAACTGATTGATACCATCCTAATTCCATCATTCTATTGAGAGGATTATCTTTCATCTCTGCCTGTAGATCAGCTAATCTTTTCTTATACTCTCTAAAATCAGTACCAGAACTACCATCAACTAATCTCTGTAGTTTACCCATCTCAACTTCATCAGCTTTCCACTTTACTAACATTCGCCTACTCATAAGCAGATACTGTACACTCTTGCCCATGGGAATACCAGCGTACCATAAGAACTTAGCATTTGACCAAATGTTACCCATAAAAGTGCTTGGAAGCTTTACTACTACATTCCCCTTCAGTAACCCCACAAAATCCTTAACATAATTTTCTACTACTCTTATTTTTGTCTTACTCAACTCAGACACATTCCTTAGTATCCCAGCATCAGTAATACTCAATTCCTCATATCCAAATAACTGCTTTAGCAAATCCTTTCTGATATACAATTCTCGTCTATTACCTTTTGGTAACCCATTCTTTAAATCTTCAGCGTTATTCTGCTCTATGATATACTTCTTTGCGTCTGGTGGCAGTAATGCCCACAGTGACTCTCCCTCTGTCTTAATACCATACTTGGTAACTTCTGTAAAAATACTCCCTTTAACTCCTAATAACTTCTCTCTAACTTCTTGACTAATATTAATCTCATTCGCACTAATCTTTAGATACAAGTGACTATTATCTTTGTGAATCTTACCACTGTCATCAAGATCTTTTGAGTCTTTCAGGATGATATCTATCAACTCTCTATTATTCTCATCAGTCATCGCCTGTGTATGAGCTTGACCATAAGACCTGGCTAATACTTCAGTACCTCTTGTCTCTTGTTCTAGATACTGTATCTCTTCCAGTTTACCTAGGTTATACCTAAAGTCAATTATTTCCCCTTCTTCATTGTACACTGGATGCATCTCACCTGAACTTCGTCCAGCTAACATTCTAGTAATTGCTTTTTCTCTCACATTAATAAACTTCACAAAAGCGTCTCTATCATTCAGTTCTTTGTGATTCATCCTTACCTTATCACTTAATAATAGCCCTGGGATGTGTACTCTCTGCAACCCAGTACCACCATCTACTCTCGATCTGACCCCAGTATTATGCGTCACATACAACCCATAAGCTCCACCATCACTATCAGCAGTATCTGTCTTAACTTCTCTGATAAACTCATAACCATTAGCCTTCATTTCAGCCATCTTTGACATAGGGGCTATCTCTAAACCCTTATCTCTGTTATTCATTGCGTGTGATTGACCTTTAACCATCTCTTGCATTAAACCAGAGTCTCTCCAGTCTTGTTTAGTAACTTTCTGTACACCTCTCGATAACATTAACACATGTTCCACTGCTTTAGAGTCTAACGCTATCAACTCCTGCATTTCGTTCTTACCCCAGGTATCTCTCAACGCATACAACGAGCCCAGTCTATCTACCATCTTAATCTGAGCATCATCTACTACACTACCATTAGTATAAGCTATAGCAGACATTGTTCCAAAGCGTCTAACGATATTCTCCGCATTAGTTCTTAACCCTAGTCCAGTTATCATATAACTAGCCATCTGTTGAGTTTGATCCATTGTCCATTCTGGTAGAGGCATCTCTTGCATAATCATCTCTTCAGCACTAGCAATCTCTACCTCTAATTTCTTACTATCTTTCAACAATTCTCTCAACTCTTCAGCAGACATATCTAGTGCCTGTACATCAGCATTAATCAGTACACTTGTGATTGCTTGATTGTACTTCATATTCTTAGCTGCGTAAATATCTAACTTAGTAAACCCTTCTTTGATGTGACTAAGAGTACCTTTATACCCTTGCTCTCTCATTCGATCGATGTGACTTCTAAACTGCATTGTCATACTTGTGATATCTTGAAGTGTCTCCCTACCTGCAGTGAAGTCTGCCAGTAAGTTTTGAATAAAAGAGTCCTCACCCATCTTCATCTTATACAAGATCCTACTCCAGTCAGCCAGGATATCCTGTCTAACATCTTGATTTAAGTTACTAATCTGGTAGATGACTCTCATCTTTGGTAAACTCTTGACTAAGAAGTAACTCTTCTTGAGAGTTCCTTTATCACTAACCTTATCCCAGTCCTTCTCAATACTCTCCAGTAGCTTAGCGACCTTCTCGATATTTTCAGCTTTTGCCCCGTCAGCAGCTATGCCGAGCTTTTCAAACAAACCATCTACCAGACCTTTCATTTGTTTATCAGTCCAATCAGTGGCTTTGTTTAGCTTCTCTGAGATTGCATCGTCAAGAGGAAATCCTGTATTGTAAGCGGCCTTACTGCCATACTCTCCGTGTATCTTAGCTAGTTGCACTACTAACTTCGTAGCTTCTTCGTCAAGAGTCTTTCCCTTGATCTTATTACTCTTAAGGGCATACATTCCTTTATAGATAGCATCAGTGATCCATCTTAATACTTTATCAAACACTGTCTCATTTTCTTTAACTACACTCTTCCTTGCTTTACTCTCTAGCTTTTCAAGAGCAGCTATCACTGTTTTATTTGTTGTAGCCAACGCTAGAAACTCTTGTAGTCTGATCTCAGCGTCCTGTACTGAGTAATCACCAAGCTTACCATTAAACATGTAGTCATACAATTCCTGAGCTTTTGCCATTTCTATTTCATTATAGATTCCGCCGTGTTCTGGTAAGAAATCCTCTACTTTTAGTTCTTTCTTTGCTGTTTGATACAACTCTCTAGCCAGTCTTTTAAGGTCACTACCCACTACACCAGCGATATTCCCAAATACCCAACTAAGAGCAGCATGTACTGTCTCATGGGCAAGTGTCTCCTCGTTAGTCATGGTTAACCTACTTCTAGCTGCTTGTCCTAACGTACTGGCTACTATCCTCACTTCATTAGTATTAGGGTCATATTCCCCTAAAGGCTCCATGTATCTCTCTACAGCACCTAGTGTTGTTTTAACACCTAGTTTCTTTATCTCATCGTTAACACTGAACAACGCTTGAACTACTGCACCTAATCTCTCACTATGCTCACTGTCCCAGCTAGATCCTAACGCATCTATATCCATAGCTTTCATCTTCTGCATAATGTCACTGATACTACCACTGGTTACATCAGCATCTAAGAAAGCGCTGTCCACATCAGCATCACTCATATACCTACTATTAAGTACATTACCGCTATACCCTAAGTAACTCTCATACACTCCTTCTAAATCAGACGAGTACTCTCCCTCTATCGTAGTGAAATCTTTAGAGTTAAACACCATAGTATCACCATTAACCATAGCGATAGTAATTCTATCTCTATGCTTATCTACTATTACATCTTCGATCTGCACACTATGATACTTATCATTATTATCTGTCCAACTGAATCTACCTTCACTAAGCTTAGTCCTAATTATCTCTTGTTGGTTATGCTCTATGATAGCTGTCCTAGCCAGAGGCTCCAACTCACTATCACTCCACTGTTTATACTTATTTCTGAGCTCACCAACTACTCTTGGGATTGCATCATCATTTAGTGTCCTACCTCTAGCATACTTAGTACATATCATTTTACATAATCCTTTATTAACATTTAGTATCTGGGCCAGTAGCTGCATCATCCTGCATAGCACTAATATCTACCACAACATTCTTAACATCTGCCGTAATTTTACCAGTATCAGCCTTAGTCTCTGCTTTACCAATACCAACCTTCTCTAACGCTTTATCCAAACCCTTTACTACTTGAGCTTCATACTCACTGTCAATCTTAGGGAAATACTCAGATCCTTCCATGTAAGCATGCTCTATTCTCATACTAGGATTATTAAAGAGTTTTACTCTACCATCTTCAGATGATTGTTGTAATTCCAGCATATCTCTAAGTTTACTACTTATTGGTGCTGACTTTACTATTCTTTTAACTGCTTTCCAAACGTCACTGCCTTTTTTAATATTTAACTGATTAATCAGCTTATTATTGACTAATACTTGCTTACTAAACTCTCTGAGATCCATGCCTTCAGGCAATGCTTCACTTACTTCTTTATCAAGCAGCTTAAGGCCTTCGTAGATCTCATTCTCTGCATACTCATCTAGTACACTCTTATCAACACCATTCACTGTACTCACTATTGATTTAAGCATCTCAGTGGTTAAACTATAACCTCTAGCTAGGTCATAAGTTATCTTATTAGCTGCCTCTGTTATCTTCTCAATTGTAGCCACATCTCCATAGTTTGCATCGTGAACACCTAATGCCACATACTCAGCTAACAAAGTCGCTTGTCTACTTGCGTCTAAGAAGTGTATTGGTATTACAGCTCCTGAAGAGTACTTCTCTACTAAACCGTACAGTTCAGAAGATGCCCCTAGTGTCGACACATTGCCTTTCAATCTAACCTTAGACCATCCACTGATGTTCATGCCTTCGTACTCTTCTATACTCTTCTTCTTAGTACCGGCTATAAACACTCTAGATTTCTTTCCACCTTTAGCTGTCAATGACAACGCTGTATCAAACACAGGGAATATATCCGCTAACTCTTTAATCTCTGCATCAATCTCTGCACTAGTAAGAGGAGCCACTGCTTTGGTCATGTTTGCCTCAAGAACACCTGCATCCATTTCTTCAACATTTATCTTGGCTAATCTATAAGCTAATATTGAGGATATCCTTTTATCCAATACCAGCTTACCTACTCTAAACTGTGCAGTCATTCCCTCATTAATGACTTTAGTAGCTTTAATAAGATCACCATAGGTGTCATTGAAAGTCTCATTTACAGGTCCCGAGATAAGCTCTTTCAAGTTATTTTTGATGTTAGCTTCTTCTTCAGCTGTAAACATCTTGAACTCTAGCTCATCCCCTCTTCTGATAGCCACAGCCAACTCTCTCATCTTTCTATCTACTTTAGACTGATCAACTATACCACCTAACTCATTCTCGGCTTCAGTGTCCTTAGTTGTGTAAGCTAATTCCACTAATCCTCTCAATACCTCTACATCGTCACTAATGTCCTTGTTATCTGCATGGATATCCTCTAAAACACCACCAATACCTCTGGCACCTGTTACTGTATTACCATACACAACTGAGTTCACGAGATTATCAATGATAGTCCCTACTGCTGAACCATAGTTTAGAGTCATAAATGGATGCTTCATGATAATTCTTGTTATCTCTGTTACTATATTCTTGTCCATGTTAACCCTACCACCTAGAAGACTAATGCCAGCCACTAAACCTTTAGTTGATTTACCTTTGTTAGTTAGACTCTTAATCACAGTCCCTGTTTTATCCTTCATAGTCTCCGCAGGATACTCATAACTATCTTTGTACCACTTTGATTGAGTTCTCTCACCAAAGCTCTTATACTCAAACTTCTCAGTATTAGTAACCCCCCCTCTAGCTAGCTCTTCATACACTCTATCCATATCCACAGTACCATTTTGATCTTTGAAAACAGGCATCTGCATAAGCTTTAAGATATACCCAGAAGTAGTATCATCTGTTTCTAATCTAAGACCACTCTCAAACTTACCTTTTTTACCAGCATTCATCCATTCATTATACCTGATAAACTCCCCTAATGACATCATTGCATGAGTAGGTTCATTCCCTTTTTCAATCAGATAATCCATAGCAGTTTTTACACTATCAGCAGTTGCAAACTCACCATTCTCATCAGTAAGCATCTCGTACACTCTACCCGCTACTTCTTCATAATTCTTCAAAGCTGTCTCTCTGGTGAGTTTATCCACCTTAACACCGAATCCTTGCCCTAGTGCCATCTTGAAGACATCTTCTGCCTTACCTTCAATCACTACTTTACTAGTATCCACTGAGTGTCTATGAAGCTTCTTATCTTGCCAGTTGAGCTTATTACTATCAATCATAAATCTGTTATTAGTGATTACTTTCCACTTAGCAAACATCTCTTTATCACCAAATTCTGCTCTAGCTTCCATCAAGTGCTTGATATCGAGCAGTATAGCATTATTTCTGCCTACTACTCCTGATCTTCTGCTAATATGCACAGTATTCTCATCAGTATACCCTAGATACTGTGCTAACGCTAATGCGTGCTGTTCCTTACCATTATCATCCAGCTCACTCCACTTATCTGAGTCTACACCTGTAATTGCATCTATTACATCGAAGTAACTCTTGACAAACTTATTAGCTGTCTTACTCTGTTTCTCCACTGCCTTCTTGTGAAGATAAGACACACCACTTACTATCCCAGTAACACCATCATTCACGATATCTTTCCACTTAGGAGTAGCTTCCTCAGCAGATGCGTACACGCCATGCTTGACTACATCCTTATCAACTATACTTCTAACTAGATCAACTGAATCTCTGATTCCTCTGTCAATAACTACTCCACCCACTTGTACTTTAGCTTTATACCCTTCCAGTCTTTTACCGGCTTTATCAGTAAACACAAACGCTTTAACATCCTCACCATCAGTACCAAACACATCCTTAGCCTTCAGCATCTGACTAGGCCCTTTTGTGTTTGTGTAGTACATGTGAATTACACCTGCATTATCCAAAGCAGCTAGTGCTATTAACCCTAGCTCAGTCTTCATCTTAGCTTCTATCATTTCTGTGTTAACTAACTCAGAACCCTTACCAGCTTTAAGCTGGAGGTACTTGTAGATCTTAGCACCTATCTTATTAGCTTCTTGTGTGATTAACCCATCAATATTTGAAGCCCCTTCCCTCATTTGAGGTGTTACTAGAGTCTTCTCGTCTTCTTTACCAAGCATCTTCAGCAAGTCTTTATCTGAGCGATTAACTGCTCTCATATCCTGAGCATCTTCATACAACCAATCAATCACTGCCACTGTCATTGCTTGTTTAGCCTCAGTAGTTAACACCGGCTTTAGTTCTTTACTACCTTCATCCTGTACAAACAGCAGTCTACTGACATTACCAAAGCCATCATTATTACCAGTGGAACTGTTAACTGCCCCTATATCAAACAAGTTTGTAGTGTTATCAATACTAATCTTACCCTTACCATCAAACACACTACTGATACCGTTCAGAATCCCAGCAAACACATTTCTGTACTGCTTCATGTCTACTTTAGTATCTTTCAGTCCTTCACCTAACCCAAGAATATTAGTACCATTAGGGCTGCTCTTGAAGTAGTCTTCTAAAGTAATCTCCACCATCTTTTGAGCCTCTGGTGATAGCTCTTTAGTACTGTTCTTGAACAGCTTATTAAACAAGGCTGTGTTCTTTACTTGACCGTAGACACTCTTACCCGCTTCCATTAGCTTATTAGCTACTGTTTCTGTACTTACTATATCGCTTTCCTTGGGGGTACTTTCCTCAATATCACTATGTCTGTAAAGAAGTTCTTGAATAGCATCTGCTTCATTATTTCTACCAAGCTTTCTGTAGACTCCCATCTGCTTTCTTTTTAAAGCTAACCATACGGGATTAGTGTCTCTTACACCATCAATTTCTACAGTTCTACCTACACGGTTGAACTCTCTTTCTAGACTATTATTAACTTCCCTAAGCTCATCTTTGTCCAGTGTTTCTATGTCTTTGTCTAAATTAGCCTTATCCTGTATTTGTAATCTTGTCTTTATCTCCTCTTCCATCTCTCTTACACTCTTACGCTGAGTAGGCTGATTACTCTTAGCTTCAGCATATTTAGATCTAATCTTCTCCTTAGCAGCTTCTGAAGGCTTAACACCTACTTCGCTTTCCATTCCATCAATCATCTCATCCGCGGTCTTACCATCAGCAAATGCTTTAGCTAAGTACTCTGTAACACTCACTACTGGTTTAGACTCAGTCTTAGGAACTGTCTTTTTGTACTTAGCACTAACCATCTCAGGAACCGCAATACTATCAACGTTACCGCTCAACGCTGCCTGTGCCCCTACTCTAAGTAGTTCCAACTCATCTCGTTCCTGATTAACCTGCTCTTGAGAGTTCTCGTGGTACTTCCACTTAGACCCTGATCTTACATACTCAACTACTGGATTTAACTTCATTCCACTTTTAGGATCTGTCTTAGCTCTATACTTAACTTCACCGGTCTTTTCATCATTATACTTCTCTACTTCCGGTAGTTCTCTCCACTGTTTCTCAGCTGCTTCCATCTCATTAAGCTTCTTCTCTTGGGTACCTAGAAAATGCTGTAGTTTAGCTTCTACATTAGCTCTGACCTCAGGCGCTAACCTATTATCAGACAGCATCTGAGCATACTCTAACAATCCTGTTCTATACTCTCCATTAACTGTGCCACCATTAAACTTTAATCCTAACGCATCAGTCTGTGACACCTTACCACCTACACTAGTATTGTTGGCTGCATCAGGAACTATTTTAGACACTAGTTCTTCTATCTTTAACACTTTCAGTCGTGAATCCAAGGAGCTACTAACATCAGCATCACTAGTTGGAATCTTAAGCTGACTCTCTACTTCAGCAATCTCATTCTGGATCTCTGTGATAGGTCTGCTATTCAATACTGGCTTACGCTCTTGTTTAACATACCTACTATCAAGCATCGTATATTCTGTTATCTTATCAACTATCATCTGTTTAGCTTTTGCTTGATCAGGAGTCAGCTCAGTATTCTTGTTAAGCTCTTCAAGAGTATTATTCAAATACCCTACACTGACCTCTAACAGCTTACCGACTTTACCTTGAAGAGCTGTGTCTACTGTACCACCAGTGTCCACGGCTGTCTTTAGCTTAACAACATTAGCTCCCTTAGCTAATCTATCATCTAACATTAAGATATTCTTCAATACCTGTTCATCAACTATACCTGCAGGCATCTCTGTCCAGGACACTGTTGGTATCTTCTCAGGCTTACCATCCCCATAAGCGGCCCTATCAATTGCATCTGAGAGTCCTTGCTTAACTACTCCTAATCCACCAATACCCATACTAGCTACATTCATCTGCTGAGCACCAGTGACACCTAAAGCGCCAGCTGTAGCTCTCTCAATCTTATTGTTCTCATCACTCCAGGCATCAGCCACTGTCTTACCAGCCTGCTCACCCACTTGCTTATTAATCTGCTCGATAAAAGTCTGCACATACTCAGTGCTGCCCTCTTTAGCACCACCTACTACCACTGTATTGGCTACTTTAGCCATGCCTCTACCAAGATCATCCAGCTGTCGAGTTGTCATTCCTTTGACTACTGCACCTAAACCTTCTGTCATGCTTGGGTTCTTGAGTATGCCTAAGTCCGTCCATTTATCAATACTATTCAACACTACGTTACCTAAGAAAGCTCCAACTATCTTCTCAGAATTAATCTCACTCTTTTTAATACCAGCTTCTTTGGCGAACTCATCCATATCATCATTAGTTGTACCAGCACTGATACCAAGTAATCCAGCGTTCTTGCTAACAAAATCCAAGGCCTTTGCCGTACCTGCATAAGCATTCTTAGCTGTATCTAACACTTCAGCTGCTTTAGCTACTCCAACCACATCACCAGCCACTTGTGCTGCCTTTAATCCTCTAGCAGCTGTAGCTACTCCTTTAGCACCAGCACTCATAGGCCCACCAACTAACATTGGAGCTAAGTAGCCTAGTGACTCTGGAAGGAATTCAAATGCTGCTGCTCCTGTAGTGAGTACTTTCCATACTCCACCAGCATCAACACCCTCTTCACCCATTCTAGCAATCTCGGCTTTAACCTTAGCAGCTGCTTTAGCTGTGAAGCTTCTGTCATACCCTGTCAATTTGTCTATCTGTGCGGTCTTTTGCTCATCTGTACCTAAGTCAGAACCAACTAGCTCTGCCCCTAAGT
>JFJP01040855.1_pt1 | contig 10556 bp, 7 predicted proteins | sample 431651 | NCBI WGS metagenome assembly JFJP01 (sample SAMN02602958, study PRJNA72255) | Microbial mat metagenome, whole genome shotgun sequencing project. | biome: fresh water; feature: sink hole; material: water; isolation source: purple microbial (photo- and chemosynthetic) mats found in... | reverse complement strand
CGCTAAGTCGCAAAGAATTAACAAATTGGTATATAGCACATTGCGTCTTTGCGGTGAAATGAAAATTATGGGTTTTTAGAGTAGCGTCATAAATAGAGTCTGTTTATAAAGTTGCTTTTTTTTCTCTTACTCAGCCTGCTTCGCTATTTCGATGCAATTTTTCGATTCGTTGTACTGCAAACCATGCTCCGTAAGTGAGCTGTGAAATAGTTCTACATTCAACTTTCCTGTTCTCCACAAACTCAGTTCATTTGCCAATAAACCAATCTGATTCATCAGTCGTATCAAATACGTGTCGTTGTCTTCGTTTTGTTCTTGTTCTACATTTTGTGGCTCTTCTTCCAACGATTTGCGCGTATCCTGAATCAGACTGCCCAACCCTTTTTTAAATGTTTTTTTTGCCATTTTATTGAGGCTTTAAATTTATTTCGATATTTTTTTCGTTTCATTCCATTCGCATACTACCCTAAAACCCACATCATTACAATCGGAGTACCACCAAATACTTTTGGGAAGTTGCGGGTCGGTTTTTTGCCATTTACTGGTTTGGGTACTTGCCCTCACTGCCGAACGCACACCCGCAGCATCGCTTTTAAACGAACCGCCACGGATAACAAATTCCGTCGAATTTTCATAACTGTTGCTGCAAAACTCCCACACGTTTCCACTCATGTTTTTCAATCCAAAGGCATTTGCTTTTACACGGTCGGGAGTGGCAGTTCTGTTTTCGCTATTTTTTTTATACACTATATATGAGCTAATTACGGCAGTATCGGCACCAAAAATTGCATTCCAAAATCCCTCGTCCGAAAAATCTTTCGGGTTTCCTTCAAAAAAATAAGGACTTGTTGAACCTGCTCTGCAAGCATATTCCCACTCAATTTCGGTAGGAAGGCGGTATTTTTTGCCCGTTTTTGCCGAAAGCCATACACAGAATGTTTGTGCTGCGTAGTGAGTCATGGTAACAGCCGGACGATTGCCCATGCCCCAGCCTTGGTCGGGGTTTCCGAATGGGGGTGTAGGACCCGTAATGGCATCTACTCCAATACTATCGGCAAAATTATTGAGCATAGATATTTCTTTGCGCCCTTCGGATTCTGTTTCCTTAAAAAACTGCATATACACGTCCCAGTTTATTTCTATCTCCGACATAAAAAACGAAGCCACTTTCACCTCCGTTGGTTGATGTTCGTTTTCGTTTCTAAATGGTTCGTTATCAGGGCTTCCGTATGTAAAACTTCCCCCTTTCACCGCAATCATTCTGAACGAAATTGGCGATTGCGGTACGGTTTCGGTAAACGAACTGAAATCATTGATTGAGGAGGCTGTTTGATACAAAGTATCTGACTTTGAAGCAGTTGCACCAAAACCTGTATTTTGTTTATGTATGCGGTTGGGGTCGTAGTGCCCAGCATCAATATGGCAATTGATGCAATGCAAATCGTTCTGATTGGCATCGAAATATAAATGAGCATCGCTCCCTTTTTGCGACAAAGTAACGGGAAACAAATTCTGGTGACAATGTATGCACGACTGCTTAAATACATGGTTTACAGCATTTTCTAAGCTGCCTTTTTCGTCCCAGTTAATTTTTTTTGTATCGGTAAACCAAGTGGCGTACAAATCGCGCACACCGAGTTTGGTTTTTTCGCTGATGTGCGCAAAGCCCTCGTGCGGCAAATGGCATTCGACACAATGAACCGTTACCCCCGAAGAGTTTTTGAAATGAGGCGACAGTTTCCACGCACTTTCGGACTGCTGATGCACATGGCACGACATACAAAATTCATCGGTTGATGTGTAGCGTAAGGTTTGGTTGCCCCCCAACATCAATAGCAAAGCCGATAAAAACCCAAACACAAAAAATAGTTTTCTGCGGTGTTGGGAGGTTGTAGTTCCTTTTTTTGATGTAAAAAATCGCATAAATTTCTTTTTTTTTGAATGATAAATATATTACAAATCTGAATATTTGCCAAAATTATTCGGATTTCATTCAACTTTAACCTATTTTATTTGGAATCTAAAGTGAAATATTTTAAGTTTGCATTTAAGTAATTAAATACTTTATTTATTTAAAATATCTGCAAATAACTATCATTATGATACTTAAATGGCTTGTACCCCCACAACGATGGCGATTGCCAGTTGCAATACTGCTCGGAATGTTTTTTGGATTGGCAGCATACACAGTGAAGGTTTCAAATGCTGTTTCGTACCTTTCGGATGAGCCAGAAACGTGTATCAACTGCCATGTGATGATACCCGAATATGCCTCGTGGCAACACAGTTCGCACCGCGAAAAAACGGTTTGCAACGACTGCCATGTACCTCACAACAATGTGATAACCAAATACTTATTTAAAGCACACGATGGAATGCGCCATGCAACTGCTTTTACTCTGCGTACAGAGCCAGAGGTGATACGCATAAAAGAAGCAGGGAAATCTGTAGTGCAGCAAAACTGTATTCGTTGTCATTTGTTTGTAAACGAAAATGTTAGTAGTGTACACTCTACTTTAGAATCGGCAAAAGCAGGCGAGAGCAAGTTGTGCTGGGATTGCCACCGCGAAGTACCTCATGGTAGAGTTCACAGCCTTTCGGCAACTCCCAATGCGCATGTGCCCATGAAGAGCGATATAGTTCCTCAATGGCTTCAAAATCAAGTAGATAAAAATCATAAATAATCGAAAAAAAATCAAAATGGAAACAACGAAACGTAAACCGTGGGTAAATTGGTTGCTGTTTATTGCAACAATGGTAGTGGTATTTGTGTTGGGTCTTTTGGCATCGTCCATTACCCAACGGAAGGCAGAAGCGGAACATATTTTGAAACCAGTGGTGAAGCTAACAGACTGGGAACCACGCAATGAGGTGTGGGGAAAAAATTTTCCACGCGAATTTCAATCCTACTACGAAACTTCAGATACAACATTCAGAAGTAAGTACAACGGCAATGCAATGATTGATATGCTGGCAGTTGACCCGCGTTTGGTGGTATTGTGGGCTGGCTATGGATTTTCGAAAGATTACAATCAAGGCAGAGGACATTTTTATGCCGTATCTGATGTAAACAATTCGTTGCGCACCGGAGCTCCAAAAACAGAAAGCGACGGACCTATGCCATCCACTTGCTGGACGTGCAAAAGCCCCGATGTACCACGCTTGATGAAGGAAAAAGGAGTTGCTGAGTTTTATACTGGCACTTGGGCAAGTTTGGGACACGAAGTGGTGAACAACATTGGTTGTGCCGACTGCCACGAACCAGAAACAATGAATTTACGTATTACTCGCCCTGCACTTGTAGAAGCCTTTGAACGACAAGGCAAAGACATAAAAAATGCAACTCACCAGCAAATGCGCTCGCTGGTGTGCGCACAATGCCATGTAGAATATTATTTCGACAAAAAACGCGATGGCAAAAGTGCATACCTCACTCTTCCTTGGGATGGAGGTATGACCGTAGATGCTATGGAAAAATACTATGATGAAATTGAATTTAGCGACTGGACTCACGCATTGAGCAAAGCACCAATGCTTAAAGCTCAACATCCAGACTATGAGGTTTATACAACAGGTATTCATGCCGAACGTGGAGTATCGTGTGCCGATTGCCACATGCCGTATAAAACCGAAGGTGGACAAAAATTTACCAATCACCATTTGCAAAGTCCGCTGGCAAATGTTGCTAACTCGTGCCAAGTGTGCCACAGAGAAGAAACCGAAAACCTTGTTAGAAATGTTTATGATAGACAGGACAAAATAATTGAAAATCGCGACAAATTGGAAGAATTGATTGTGCGTGCACACGTGGAAGCAAAAACGGCTTGGGACAAAGGTGCCACCGAAGAGCAAATGAAAAATATACTGAAAGGCATTCGCCATGCGCAATGGCGTTGGGATTACTCAGCCGCCGGACATGGTTCATCGTTTCATGCTCCGGTAGAAATAGGCAGAGTAATTTCAACGGGAATTGTTATTGCGCAGGAAACCCGTATAGAATTGGCTCGTTTGCTTATGCAATTGGGGGTAAGTGCTCCTGTGCCTTATCCAGATATTGCCACTAAAGAAAAGGCACAACAATTTATCGGACTCGATGCAGTGAAGCTAAAAGCAGAAAAGGAAGAATTTAAAAATGGTTTTATGCTCGAATGGAAGAAGAAAGCCACTGAGCGAGAATCGAAATGGGAAGTAAAAATGCTGGACAATTAACTGATAATCAACAACTCGAAAGCTAAAAACTTTCGAGTTGTTTTTTTTTCGAATAATGCGTTTTTTTATCAATGCAAACCCTAATCCTTTACCAACCATTCTTTTGCATCTTCTAAATTGTCGAATGCAAGAAAGTTGGAATTCGAAAACAGATTTACCGCTTTCAAAAACACGGCTTTTACTCCCGAAATTCCCACAACAGCTCCCTTTCTGCGGTATAGTTTGGTTACTTTTGAAATTTCTTTAAACTTATTAAATACTGGAGTTGTTGCAAACGTATTTCTCACATCGGTAATAGTAAGCTGGTTTTTGCCCTGTTTTATTAAAAATGCGGCAGCCGCTTCAATGGTTTTCATGTACTCATCTTCGGTATCACCATCAAAACCTTGATAATTGAAGTAGAGTATGGTTTTTCCTTTATAATAAATTTTTGATATTCGTTCCATATCATTGATTATGTGTAGGTACTTTACTTTAATTTTGGGTTAAGTTACGCAACTTTCACTAAAAATCAAAGAAAAAAACACAAAAAAAGCAAACCTTGTGAGTTTGCTTCTTTTTGTGTTTTGGTTTATTATTTCGATTTTGCCGACAGATTGAGTTTCACTTTAAACTCATCGTAAATAGTTTTGTCGGCTAAGTTATCGAAAAAGCTGCTCGAACCGTATTTAATATTAAACTGGGTACGGTCAACAATTATGTTGGCAAAAAATTTCAACCCACCTTCTACTTGCTTTATATTTGCCTTAAATTCAATAGGTTTGGTAATTCCCTTAATGGTTAAATTGCCTTTCACAACTGCGCTTCCTTTGGTGAATGCTGTGCTCGATTTGATGGTAAACGTAGCTGTTGGGTAAGTGCTAACACCAAAAAAATCGTCCGATTTGAGGTGCCCAACAAATTTTGCATTCGTGCCAGCATCTTCTATGTCGGTAGCTACAATTGAGTTCATATCAATTACAAAAGTACCACCCGTAAGTTTATTGTCCTTATACATAAACTCACCCGATTGTAAGCTAATTGTACCTTTGTGTTCGCCGGTAACTTTTTCTGCCAACCACTCCAATTTACTCTCGTTTACATCTACATTATAACTTTGCGCACTTGCGCTTATCGAAATCAACATTATCATTACCATTGTTACTACTGAAGTTCTCATTTTTAAACTGATTTTAAGTAAGTGAAACAAACATTGCGGAATCTACTATTTGTGCAACTTGCCACTTCCGCTTGGCAAATTACTAACAAACGGACAAAAAACAACAATATTTCTGCTGTCTGTTGTAATTAGTTGTTAAGATTGTTAAAGTGTAGTTAAAACACTATAAACAGGCTTTGTTGCAATAATAAACTCACATCTGATGCAAAAAAAAGAGGCAGTTTTGGGCTGCCTCTTTCGATGTTTGAAACGATAATTGATGAACTAAATTGCGGCAAAATTAGTTGAAATTGTAGCGAAGGGTAATTTGCGCCTGCCAGCGTGAGCTTTGCAAACCAGAGTCGTCAATGCTAAATATGGTTCCGTCTTTTGGTTTTGTGAATGAGAAGATAGGCTCTTTTGTGCCTGTAACAAAACCTTCAAATTTCATTAATGCGTAGTTGTTGTAATATGCTGGTGCATAGTATATACGTCCCCAATCTTTATTGAGCATATTTCCAATATTGAAAATATCGAACGAAACTTGCAAGCTGTTGCGTTTTCCTTTTACTACATCGAAAAATTCGTGCGAAATTCTAAAATCGAACGTATTTACGAAAGGAGCTCTCGAACTGTTGGGTTCAACATATTGACCTCTGCGAGTGGAAAGATATTCATCGTTTTCGATAAATTCGTTCAAATCTGTCCACTGTTGAGCAGCCGAAAGAGTAACTTCACCGGCAGTGTTTTTAATATCTTTAAGGTTTATATCGTTTTCATCGGTAGGTACATACATAAGTTCGAGGCTTTGTTTGTCTTCACCTAAATATGCGGATGAACCATCGGAATACCCGTACGAAAATCGGTCGCCCGATTGACCATTGTAGAACAACGAAAAAGTGGTAGCCATAGCCTCAAGCCATTCGAGTTTGTATGAAGCAAAACCAACAATGCGGTGTCCCATATCGAAAGAAGAATAGCCAAGTTCAATGGCATTGTATCCGTTAACGTTTGGAACGCGCAACTGCGATGAGTTTTGCGATGAAAGACCATCGTTCATAGACATTGCACGACCATAGTTGTATGCCACACTTGCCATAAATCCTTTGCTGAAGCTTTTTTGCAATTGAGCAGTAAAGTTATAGGTATAGCCTTGGTCGGTATTTGTACCAAAAACTATATCGGTATAAGCGCGGTTTTTGCCCGTTGTAGGGTCTGTACCAAGTGGAATTTGTGTCCAAGTTTGGCGTGTGTCGCCGGTTCCTGTTAAGTTTGCATCTTTTTTATAGCGTAAGTTGTAGTAAATTACGTTGTTGAGTGTTTTAGTGTAAATAAATTCAACTGTAGCAACCATTCCCCAAGGCAGTTTTTTGTCCACCGCTAAACTTGAACGGAACACTTGAGGGAATTTAAAGTTTTTCGCAAAAATATCCACCTGTCCCGAAGGTTGAGTGGGAGGTAGAGATGGCTGGTTTTCCCAATCGGAATTGAATACCAATTCGGGCGAGCCTGCGGTTTTAATTTGCATACCACCTGTCATTACAGCATTGTTTTGGAACGAAGCACCAGGCCACACAAACGGAATGCGACTGGTGAAAATACCTGCACCACCGCGAATTTGAAAATCTTTGTTGCCCGTAACATCGTAGTTGAAACCAACGCGTGGATTGAACATAAGCGATGGAGCTGGAACTTGACCGGTTTTAGCACCTTCCAAATCCCAACCAGCGTCTTCCAAAAGTGGAATTACGTTTTCGTTAAAATCTTTGTTTTCAAGTGGTTGGTCTAAAAACATCGGAACGTCTAAACGCAAACCAGCGGTAATTTTCAATTTTTCTGAAAGTTGAATTTCATCTTGTGCATACACACCTATTTGAAGGGCTTTAAATTCGGCGGCAGCTTTTGAGCCATCTCCCGTTATATCATCAACAGCCGAAAAAGTTCTATCGTATTGATAAGCTGGCTGATTGTTCATAAAAGTACTAAAACTACTAAACTGATACGAACCAAAATTCTGGCGAACAAACAAGTTGTAAATATCGTAAAATTCGTTGTGCGTACCGAATGTAAATTTGTGTTTGCCTTTGTAGAGTTCAAAATTGTCGGTGAGTGTAACAATTTTCTGAGTCAATTTGTTGGCTGTTGAATATTGTTCCGAACCAAAATAAATATTGCTTGTTCCGTCTTTAATTTGAACGTAAGGAAAGTTTGCTCCCATTGGGTTGCGGTCGTCGTTTACTGTGGTATAACCTACTATAAGGCTGTTGCTCATGCTGTTGCTCAGGTTACTTTTGAGTTCAATTGCCGATGTGTTGGTGGTTGAAGGAAAGTAAACACCCGAATTGGCAAACCGAATAGCGGTAGAGTTGGAGTTTGACGGACTGTATTGGTCGGCTTTTGTGTATTGGTGGCGAATCATCAGTTTGTGTACCGAGTTGATGTCCCAGTCTAAGCGGGCAAAAAATTTAGCACCATCGAGTGTGCGATTTACATCGGTATAGCTACCCGGGGCGTAGCCCATTTCTTCGAGTTTTGTAATAAGCGAAGCCATATCTGCTTGTGTAACAGCACCTTTATAGGTTGAAAAATCGAAAGGTTGAGGAGTTTCTTCTTTTTGAATTTCGGCATTCACAAAGAAAAACAATTTATTTTTGATAATAGGACCTCCCAAACGAAAACCGTAGGTATTTGAATTAAAAGGATTTAATTCTTTGCGTTCGAGTGTTTCGTCATCGGTAGGAGTTTTGCCAGCAAACGATTCGTTGCGTGTGTAGTAGTAAGCCGAACCTTCGACAATGTTTTTACCACGACGGGTAACTGCGTTGATACCAGCACCTGTAAAACCACCCAATTTAATATCATAAGGGGCTACTTGAATCGAAATCTGGTCAATAATATCCATCGAAAAAGGAGAAATACCGGTTTGTCCACCGTTTGTTCCTGTAGATGTCAAACCAAATACATCGTTGTTTACGGCACCATCAATGTAAATACTGTTGTAGCGGTTGTTTGAACCAGCTATTTCAATACCACCAGAGGAGTTAATTTTTGCCTGTGGAGTTAAACGTGTAAAATCTGAAATTCCGCGTCCAATTGACGGAATGGTTTCTATGGTACGGTTGCTCACATTGGTTTCTGAGCCTGTACGGTTGCCGTCAAACACATCGTTGCGTTCGGCAGTAACCCCAACTTCTCCAATTTGGTAGGCACTTTCGCTCAGTTTGCCGTTGAGCCTCATCGTTTGTCCGAGAGTTAAATACACATCGTTGGTTATCAATGGTTCGAAGCCCACAAAACTGAACGTAATGGTATAAGGACCCCCTACGTTGAGGTTGGGTAAGTGGTAGTAACCATTGGCATCGGTAACGGTACCAAATTGAGTTCCCACAGAATTGTCAACCGCCTGAATTGTAGCTCCAGTTAAGGCTTCACCTTTTGAATCCAAAATTCTTCCGTTCATAGAAGAAGTGGTGGTGCCTTGCGCAAAAACACTGTTTTGCCACAATACAACTAAAGCAGCTATCAGCAAAAATCGTGTAAAATTTTTCATAAATTTCTGATTTTAAGATTATTAGTCCATATCATTTATTATGCTAAAATACAACAAATGCCTTGTTTTGAGTAGCTTTTTGGGTTAAATTATTGTTACAATTGTATATACTGCCTATTTTTAGGGTATTACGCATTTTCTTATTCAATTTATTAGCGCATTTCGCGTACTTTACTTTCAAAGTCGCTGTTGGGAATAAGCGACATTTTTTTCACCTTTGCTTTATAGGTATAAACCGTATTTACCGAAAGGTTGAGTATTTCGGCTATCTTATTGGTATTCAATATCCCAAGCCGTATGAGGGCAAAAATTCGATGTTCAACTGTCAGCCGTTGATTTTCTTTTATTTTAATTCGATTTTCATCGCTAAAAAGTTTATCAAATTCACTCAAAAAATGGGGAAACAATTCGAGGAACATTTTATCAAAATCGGTGTAAATCACCTCTCTGTCTTCGTTTACATTAATGCTACTTACAATTTGTTTCAGTCCGTTGGGTTTGTTTTGCACCATTTGGTTGTTTATAGCAGTTTTTATTTGTTCCAAACGGTTCATAAAATGTGTACTAATATTGAAGTAGTAGCCAATGTATTTTTCCTTAATTTTTTCTGATTCTCTAAGCTCTCGAAATGTTTTCATTACCAACAATCGCGCTTTTTGCAATTTTTTTATCTGCCGAAACAAAATTATCAGAAAAACAACACAGCCAATGGTAAGTGCCGAAATAATTACGGCATACACCAAAATTCGGCTACGTTGCTGCTGAAGGTGTGTTTGCATTTCGGCTTCAATAATGGGCAAATAAAGTGATATTTGCAGTTTTCGGAAGTTAGAGCCAAAAAAATCGGCATCTTCTTTGGCAATTTTTATGTATCGTTGCGCCCTTTCAATATCTCCTGCTTTAAATAAATGTTCGGCAAGATAGCGCAATGCGGTGGTTTCCTTGGTAGATGAATTTATGTCGGCAATTGCCGATTTAATAAGGTACTCCATTCCACTGCGTGCATCCTCCATTGCAAAACAAATTCCGCCCAAACAGGAATAAATCACTGCTTTTTCGTGCTCGTTGAGCGGAAATTTGCGGTCTAAGTCTAAAAAATATGCGCGTGCCACTATCCAATCATGTTCGGCAAGGTTCTTAAAACCATGATATTTGGCATACAGTTTCGAATTTTTTGGGTTGTGCGCAATGATAGAATCGCAGTAAGCGAGAGCTTTTTGGTGGTAAACGCGACTAAATTCGGTATCGCGCACATAGTCGCGGGCATCGAAATAGAGCCTTACCATTATCATAAAGTAATCCATTTTTACTTGATTATCAAGTATTTCTATATTAATATGTTCCAATATATCCATTGCTTCCTTAAACATACCTTTGAGCAAATAAATTTTGCCAAGTGCAATTTGGGCTGTTGAACTCAGCACATCGTTGTTAATCTGTTTTTCTATTTTAATTAACTGATTGACATACATATACGCCGAATCGAAAATAAACGCCTCATATTCTTTAAACAAGGTATAGGTAGTTTGAAATTCTTCCTGAATGTTTCCATTTTTTTTGTAATCAGTCAATTTTTTTTTCAGTTGATTGATTTCCTGAAACTTAATCTGAGTTTTGGCTTCGCGTTCCAGAATTTTTTTATCTAAAATGGCAAGCAAA
>JFJP01028857.1_pt1 | contig 10556 bp, 10 predicted proteins | sample 431651 | NCBI WGS metagenome assembly JFJP01 (sample SAMN02602958, study PRJNA72255) | Microbial mat metagenome, whole genome shotgun sequencing project. | biome: fresh water; feature: sink hole; material: water; isolation source: purple microbial (photo- and chemosynthetic) mats found in... | reverse complement strand
AATTACTTTTTGAATGAATTATTGAAATTCAAATTTTTTTTGTTTGAAAATAAACAAATAAAAGTTGTTTTTTTTTTGAATTCCGGAAATTTCGAATTCACTATAAACAAATAAACAAATAAACAAATAAACAAATAAACAAATACTTTTTAATTATAAAGACTTTATTTATAAACAAACAAAAAAAATTTGAATTTCAATAATTCATTCAAAAAGTAATTTTCCTAAAAATTAAAAATTTGATTAGATAATTTCTCTGATAAATACTTTTTTAACAAATTCTTACCCAAAATTTTTTTTCAAATGGATTCAAACTTACATAATGAAAGACCAAAAAAAGCATTAGTGTCTTTCTTTCAACTCTTTCGATATGCAACCACCAAAGAGATTCTCTTAATGTGTTTTGCTTGCGTATTTGCAAGTATAGCTGGAGTGGGACTTCCTCTTTTTTCACTGGTTTTCGGAAATTTAACTAATTCATTGGCTCCTCCAGCAATAGATTCCGGATTTTCTTCGACAAATACTTCATCTAATTCTTCAAGTTCCACACCAACACATAATCCTCAAATCATTGATCAAGCAAGTGAATATTCTTCATATTTTGTTTATATAGGCATTGGTGTTTGTATCTGCAATTTTATTTCAATGGGAGTCTTTCTGAATGTGAGTGAAAAGGTATCAGGGAGAATTAGAAAAGCCTATTTTGAAGCACTTCTTAAACAAGAAATCGGGTGGTTTGATGTTTTAAACCCAAATGAACTTGCTTCTAAAGTCTCAATTGAGACCTATACAATACAACAAGGAATAGGAGATAAAATCCCAACTTTTTTAATGGCTTTTTGCACCATAATATCAGGATTTATTATGGGATTTGCCAGAGGATGGCAGTTGACTCTGGTGTTGTGTGGAGCTCTTCCTTTTTTAAGTGTAGCTGGAGGTTTATATGCTTGGGTTTTGACAAATATAAAGAAGAAAACGAACGAAGCATATATTTCATCAAGCGCTCTCGCTGAACAGAGCTTAAATGCAATTAAAACAGTGAAATCTTTATCAAGTGAAGATTTTGAAATGAAAAACTTCGCAATTGAGCTGAAAAGAGCCAACAAAATCACCTTAAAATATGGAATACTTGTGGGGTTTGCAATCGGGTTTATTTATTTCGTAATGCTTTCGAATTATGGTTTGGCATATTGGTTTGGATCAATAACAATAGAAGAGCGATGGTATAATGAGGTTACAGGAAGCACTTATGATGTTGGAAATGTTATCACTGTGTTTTTCTGTGTGATGATGGGTTCAATGTTCTTAGCACAGTTGGCTCCTCCTTTAAAGGCATTCACTGCAGCAAAACAAGCTGCAGCTAATGTTTTTAATACTATTGATAGAATACCAAAAATTTTAATTGATGACAAAAGCAAGAAAATTGTTAAACAATTAGAAGGAGATATTGAGTTCAAAGATATAGAATTTGCCTATCCAACTAGAGAAACAGTGAAGGTTTTGAAGAAAATCTCTTTCAAAATTGAGAAAAATAAAAAGACTGCATTTGTTGGTGAAAGTGGGTCAGGAAAAAGCACAATTGTCGCTTTGATTGAAAGATTCTATGACCCATCTTCCGGAATTATCTCAGTGGATGGCCTCGATCTTAAACTGTACAATTTAAACTCATTGAGAAAAAACATTGGCTATGTAGGTCAAGAACCTGTTTTATTCTCAGGAACTGTTAAAGAGAACCTCCTTTTTGGAAAAGAAGAAGCAACAGATGCTGAGATCATACAAGCCTTAAAAAAGGCGAATGCTTTTGATTTTGTTGATAAACTACAAAATAAATTAGATACCTTCATTGGAATTGGAGGTAGTCAGCTATCTGGAGGTCAAAAACAACGTCTGGCTATTGCTAGAGCTATTCTAAAGAACCCACCAATTCTTCTGTTAGATGAGGCTACAAGTGCTCTGGATCGAGTGAATGAAATGGTTATTCAAAAAACCTTAGATGAAATTTCAGCGTCGAAAACAACGATTGTGATAGCTCATAGATTATCAACAATACAAGATGCTGATCGTATTTATGTGATGAGCAATGGGATTATAGATGATTTTGGAACACATGATCAGCTATTAAATAGACATGGGAAATATGAAGCATTAGTGAAAATACAATTAATTCACAATGATGATAAAAACGAAGCTGAAGAAATGAAAATAAAAGACGAAAACGATGGAGATATTCCCGATGAATTCTTATTGAAAAAGAATAAATCTATTTCAAAATTATTTAACAATGAAAAAGAAGAAGTAATTGAATTAGCTCCAAAACTTCAAAAACGCCTTTCACATCAAAACGAAAAAGCAGGAAGTCACTTAGAAATACTAGTGAACGAAGAGTTGAAAGAAATTAGGGAAGAATTGAAGCATCTTTCGAAAAAAGAATTAGAAATGAAAAAAAAGAAAGTTTTCAAAAGGTTATTTAAATATGTAAGCAAGCATATGTGCCTCTTTTTGTTTGCAACTTTTGGAAGTATAATCAATGGAGGAATTCTTCCGATAATGGCTATCGTAATGGGAGAGATTCTTCAGACATTAGCACAATTCTGGTTACCAGATTTTCGAGAAAAGGTGAATTTTCTTGCTGGAATGTTTGTGGTGATTGCTTCAGGAGCATTTTTTGCAAATATTTTTCAAGTTTATTTATATTCAATTCTTGGTGAACGAATAAGTTATGAATTAAAGCTTGAAGCTTACAATAAGATCATCAGAAAACCAATAAAATTTTTTGACGACCCCAAAAACAATCCAGGAATTTTATCAGCGAGAATTTCAATAGATACTCAACAAGTCAATAATTTAGCTTCCAATTTTATAGGAGTTATCATACAAGGAATTTCAGGATTTATTGTTGGAATGATCATTGCATTCTTTTATAGTTGGGAATTGACTTTAGTCGCATTGGCATTTTCCCCTTTAGTTACTATTGGACAAAGTTACCAACAAAAATTGATGGCTGGTTTTCAAAGCGGAGATGAATCTTACAAAACTTCAGCTTCAATAATCATGGAAAGTGTTATGAATATAAGAACAGTTGCATCTTTCTGCAATGAAACTAGGATTGAAAAGAAATATAATGAACAAGTTGATATTCCAATAAAATCAGGAGCTCGCAAAGGCCTTTTAATAGGACTTGCTTTTGGAGGATCTTATTTTTTGCTTTTTGTTTATTATGCACTAATTTTTTACATCGCGGCATTATTACAAGATAGTGTTGGATTGACTTTGAAGGAGTTTTTTATTGCTTTGTTCGCGATTTTGATGGCAGCTGGTGCCACAGGAGCAGCGAGTCAATTCCTTCCAGATGTTGGAGAATGTGTTCAGGCAGGCGAAAAAGTCTTCTCATTGTTAGATTCACAGGAAGAGGAAAATTACATTGTAGAAAATGATAAAGTGGTTTTGTCAAATGATTTTGTGGGAAAGATTGAAATAAAAAATCTCTATTTTAAATACCCAACAAGAGATAATTATGTGTTTGAGAATTTCAATCTTATGATCAAGCCAGGAAAAAAAGTGGCATTCGTGGGGCCATCTGGCTGTGGTAAATTTTTTTAAAAAATATTTAATTTTATTTTTTAAAGGAAAATCCACATTATTTCAACTTTTGCTGAAATTTTATGACGTGGAAAAGGGTGAAATTTTAATTGATGATGTAAACATAAAGAATATGAGTGTGAATCATCTGAGAAGCTTGTTTGGGGTTGTTTCTCAAGAGCCAGTGCTTTTTGTAGGGACTGTTGCTTTTAATATCAAGTTTTTTCTACATTAATTTAAAATTATAATTCAATGATTGTTTAGATATAACACAGAAAATGCAACCACTGAAGATATTAAGAATGCTGCTGAACAAGCAAATGCTTTACAGTTTATCCTTAAAAATCAATTCGGTTAATAATTGTTTATTTTACAACCTTTTCTATTTATTTTCAAATTTAGAACTCAAAAATAATGAAAAGACAATTGAAGTAAAAGGTGCGGGATTCGATAGACAAGTGGGATCAAAAGGAAGCCAAATTTCTGGAGGCCAAAAACAAAGATTAGCGATTGCAAGAGCTATCATTAAAAAGCCAAAGATTTTGTTGCTTGATGAAGCTACAAGTGCACTGGATGCTCAAAATGAAGCCATAGTTCAGGATTCTTTGAATAAAATTATGTTAAACAAGACTTCATTGATAATTGCTCATAGAATTTCAACAATAAAAGACGCAGATGAGATTCTTGTTTTTGGCTCAGGTAGAGTCGTGGAGAGAGGCACTTACGATGAATTAATAAAAGCTCAAGGAGTCTTTTATAAATTTGAAAGGGGATTTTCAAATTAAATTCTTTTTATTTTTTTTAAAAATTTTGCTTCCCCTTCACATTGCATTGATGATTAATTTTAATATTTGAAAGCTAAAGAAATATCCATTAATATTAAGCAAAGAATAAAAAGTTTAATTTTAAAAAAAATATTTACCTAATTGAATGCCAACAAAAAAACCTCGTTTTTTCGCCTATACAGGGTCATTGATCAAGCCTGTGTTTCGATATATCACAAAGGTTGATTTAAAAATATCTCCATTTGATAAAACAGGAACGCCGATTGCCGAGTAAAAATTCAAAAAATTCTCATCTGAAATATTTTTTTGAAGGCATTATTATTTTATGTTCGGTCGTATGAAAAAAAAATATTTGCAACCAGGTTAAAATTGTGTTTCATTGCGTTTTTTTATTTACAGTAAAAAATCTGGTTTGGTTTAGATTTCGATTATACTTATGCAGTTGATGTGAATTCAAACAATTCAAAATTCGGAATCACTTTTAGTATATTTATAAAAAAATGAGATATAAAAATTAAAACTTGAACAATAGTAAATGGATGGAAACAAGAGTTTGTTCTGACAAATGTCATTCCTTCTTTAATGGTGAAGCAAATCGAAAATTACAATGATATCATTGAATGTTTTATATTTATTAGAGAAAAAATTTAAAACTGTGTTTTCGTTTAATTTTAAGTGCAAAGAAATATGCAAGGTTATGATGATGAGTTTGAAGATGAAGAAAGTTTCTTTTAAAAATGAAAAATAATAAAGACCTTTTCGATTTATTAATCTAAAACTCAAAAAAAATATTTATTTTTTTTTATTAAAAAAATATGGATTCAGGATAAAAGAAAATAGGAAATATTGTCCAAACACGAGGGAAATGAAGTAATTTTTCCTCATATAAATAGAATTCTGTTAAAATAAATAAATTTGACTTGTTTTTCTAGTTTTCAAAATCCGATATCAGGGTTTCAAAAGCTTCACCTTACAAGGGAACAACCTTTTCTGAAGAAAAAGATCCAAGGATTGATAAAATCAAATATATATCGAAATACATTAGGTTTTTTCATTATTTTTGGTTTAAATAACAATTAGTTTACAAAGAAACAACGATGTCTCAACCTTGGTCGGAACATCGTCAATTTATCAAAGTGCAATCCCTGAAATGGATCAGAAAGCAGTAATATTTCTTTCTTCTTTAAATATTTACGTTATTTCAAATTTGCGTGTTTTTTAAGTTTTTTGATGAAAATAAAGAAGTTCATGACAATTTGACTCAACTTCGCAAGAAATTTGATGAGATTAAAGGTCTTTCATTAAGAAGAGAACAAGAAATTCAAAAAATAAGGGTTCTAAATTAATTTTTTGTTTTTTTAATTTTGCTGTCTTTCTAAAGAATGAAATCGAAGACACAAAATCATTAGAGGAAATGGTAAAAGGAAACAAAGTTCAAATTCATCAGGTATACAAAAACATTACCATTAATTTAAAGGAATTATTGAAAACAAAATTTTATATAGAAATTAAATCATCTGCAAAATCAATATGATTTGATGAAAATCAAGTTAGATGAAGCTTTAATTAATAAAAAAACTTATAATCATATGCTTGATCGAATGAAGGTTCTATAAAAATATAATATGTATTGCAGAAAATAACAAAATAAAATTAGAAAGACAAAATTTCGCATAAAATAAAATCCAGCACTATGGAAGGTCTTTTGAACAATGAGACAAACACAGTAGAGATTCATTCTCTCAAAAAACAGAAATTAAGGCAATTTCATCTTCAGTCTCAACATGTTTTAGATGAATTAATGAAAGTTTACAAAAAAAAAATAACAAAAATAATCATAAATTTTGTTCTTAGAATATGGATTTAGAACATAAAAAAAGAGAAAACCAACTGACTCAGTTTATAGGAAATATTCAAACCAGACAAGCAGCAGAAAAAAAAAGGTAAATTTATTTATTTGATCAGTCTTCAGAAATATTAATCTAAAATTAAATAATTAGAGATGATCGTTTGAAAAGACAACAAGAAATTGCTGAATATGCAGCTGGCGATCATAAAGACAGCAATGAAGTAAAAAATAAACAAATCAAATAAAAAAAAATTTAACATAGAGAAAATGGAGGAAATTGTTATTGGTTCATAAATTTTTGAATGTGTTCTTGAAAAGGAAAATGGAAAGAGAAATGAAAAAATTTCAAATAATTGAGCAGGCTTTCCAAAGAATTAAAGCTTCAACAGTTAAATTTTATATCTAATTTATTTTTAATAAATAGAAATTAGGGGGTGGGAGATGCTCAAGAAATTGTCAATAAATTTTTAAGCCGTGAAGAAACTTATGGACAATTATTGATTTCAATTGCAGAATACGAAAAAAAAATCGAAAGATTAAAAAAAGAAAATGAAGATTTGAGCCATAATTTAGACCATTTAAAATCAGATATTAATGGATTGGAAAGACCAAACATAAAGAAACAATCAATAGAAACCGATGTTTTTATTCTATATCAAAAAATCTTTTTAAGCAAGGAAAATAATTCATAATTAGAGCTCCAAACATTGTAAAGATCTGATTAATTGTGAAGAAAGATACAAAAAAGGAAAAGTTTTGAATGAAAAAATATACATTTGGACTATAAGAATGCTTATTAAATTAGAAAAGGTATTTTAAAATAAATTTTATATTATAATGCATTTCCTTTGATTTAGCTGAATGGGAATTATGGCCAAACAAATTTTTATGAGCTTTATCCCAAAAATAAAATAAATGAAGCATTTAAAAAATTATCAGATTTATTATTAGTTGATGTTGAAACCTTCAAACAATTGAAGGAAGATGTTTGACTTATAAATATTTTTTAATGTTTTTATCTTCTCTCTCTAGGAAACTGAAAGTGTTATCCAAAATGTGAATAAATCTTATTTATTGGAAGACACTATTGGTGATGAGGATTATCAAAAGAGATGTGTTCGAGTGAAACCTCCTGGGTCCAAACGTGAGGAGCAATCAGAAAATAATAACAAAGATTCATCAAGATCTTTTTCGTATAACTCACATAATCAAGAAGATGAAGAGGAAAGTAAAAAATGATTTCATTCAAGAATTTTTTTTTTTTCTAAATTAACTATTTGATTATCATTTTATTTAAATTCAAATAATCAAAGCTGGCTATACTGAAGAGAATAATTATTTAGATCAACTTCGAAATGATATGAAAAAAAGTTACGAAATGAAGGATAAGGTATATTTAAAAAAAAAATGAAAGAGTTTAATTTTGTTTTCAAAAAAAATAATTAGGAATTGACAAAAAAAAAGAAACTATAAAACTTAAACACATCATCGCACCTAAATATATAAAAAATAAAGTTATTTAAAATAAAATTCGAAAACAAATATTAAACTCAATCTTTAAAATTTGTAAGAAAAAAAAATGATAAAAACATTTAATTCGATTCTCCGGAAGTTTTCCACATTGAAAACAGCATTGGACTATATTCCAGTCATAGATCTAGATCCTTATCTCAAAAATTCTTCAAATTCCCAAAATTTATGTAAAGATGTTACAAACTCATTGATAAAATCAGGAATTCTTATAGTCAAAGATCCTCGAGCTGATTTCAAAGATAATGAAAAGTTCTTGAGTTTATTTGAAAGATATTTTGCTTCCAGAAGCGAAATGAAAAAAAACAATAGGCAAATCGAAGAAATGTTTCCCAAGAATGGTTATAAAACAGGAGTCACGCCAGATTATATCGAAAAACCTCGAGATAATGTTGAATTCCGCAAGAGTCTTTCTCTTGAATTTAAGCCTTTAACCCCTTTTCCTCCAGAGAAAGATCCAAAATGGAGATATTTATGGCGAATTGGTGAAAGGAATCCAAATGCAAAACAATCACAAGTAGAGCCTGAAAGAGTATCACCAAAAGATTTTCCAGAATTCATACCAGTAGTTGATAAATGGGGTAATTCAATGTTGAAAGCAGTTCATACAGTATCTCAAATGCTTGAAGTTGGGTTAGATATTCCGAAGGGAAGCTTTTATAATTTATTGAAGAATGGAAATACTGTGATTGGGCCAACAGGGTCTGATCTTGCGCGTTATAAGAAGGATACTGTTTTTGCTGGAGCTCATTACGATATCAGTTTCCTAACTATCCATGGAAAATCAAGATTTCCTGGATTATATATTTGGCTTCGAACTGGAGAAAAATTGAGAGTTCTGGTTCCAGATGATTGTTTTTTGCTTCAAGCTGGCAGAGAACTTGAATATTTAACTGGAGGGGAAATTAAAGCTGGATTTCATGAAGTGGTTTATGATGATCTAACTGAAAAGGCTGCTGAACGAGCACAACAAGAAAAGCGATCCTTATGGAGGGTATCTTCGACAATGTTTAGTCATGTGAAATCAGATTCAATTTTAGAGCCATTGGGAAAATTCTCAAATGAACTGTCAAGAAAAACCTACCCTAAAATTACAGGAGAAGAATATACGATAAAGGAGTTCAGCTATATTAATTTGATTGAGTTATAAAAAAAAAAAAAAAATTTAATTAAATATTCTATTTTTCAATGACTTTATATTTTTTTTCATGGGGAAATAGTTTTGCAACAATTAAACCCACTCATCATAATTAAACTCTCAAAAGAGTCATTCAATCTAATCCTATTGATGAAATGAGTCGGCGTTCCAGCAACGCTCTTATGACAATTCTCGCTTCCATATTTTAAGTTGAATTTTTGAAAGCGTCAAATATTTCTGATTTTCTAATCATCTGATTGAACAATCTAATTGTCTGGTCTGATTGAACAATTTTGATAAATCTTCAGCAATCAGATTGTTGATTTGGAGAATCGGTTAAATTTGAAAGGGTTTAATTGGAATAACTATCTTGATTTTCAAATGCAATTTTCATATAGGATCAATTTTTGAAGGAAAAAGTGTGATATGGTAATGGGAAAATGTTAACAGTAAATAATTTTTTTTCATCTTAAAGCAAATAATATTGTCTTGATTCATCGCATAGAAGGTCTAAATGGGCTTCAACATGAAATGAATTGTTCTTTTGGCCAATCGTTAAACCGTCTAAATTTGTGGGAATTAGAATTTCTTGTGAATGTTAAAGCGCAAGGGACTAATATGGAAATCAAAACCTCTCGTATTATATTCATTTTTTTTTCTTTCAAATATTTAAAATATCGAAACAAATAATTTCTGTTTTTATAACCCGCTTTTGGCAAAATTATATATAAGGCAAAAATTAAAAAATATTGAAAAGAAATTTTTTTTTAAAAAACTCAAATATCTTATAATGATCAAAACTGTATTTTTATTTTTCAGCCTTCTAATTTTGAATATAGCTTCTCAAAGCATTACCATTCCCAAAACTTCAGATGGATTGTCTCTCGGTCAAATGAGCAGTTCATTTCATTTAGAAGCTCATTATGATTTGTTATGTCCTGATTCTCGAGATTCCTATTTCGCATTGACTCAAGTGATTGGCGATTATAATCTCACCTCAAAACAAAACTTCAAATACACCATTCATTTTTTCCCATTACCATTCCATACATATGCCCACAAAGTTGCGATTGGTGAGAGATTCGTCCAAGACACATATGGATATGAAAAAGCTTGGGAATATACAGATTATATTTTTAGAAACCAGGAAGCATTCTATAATGGAAATATTTCAAATTATACGTTAAATGCAGTTGGAGACTTGTTGGGGAGACTGATTGAAAGAAATTTGTCTATACCATATCAACCCTTTGTTAATTCATTAAATGATCCAATTTATGATCAAGAAACAAGAATAAGCTGGAAATTCGGATGTTCAAGAACGGTATTCGGAACTCCATTTTATTTTGTAAATGGAATCAAAGTGGATAATGCTCCAGAATTCCAATATAAAGATTGGATTAACTTTTTGCAAGATTTTATAGATCTTAATGGAACAGAAGTCTCTTCAAAAGAAAAAATACGCACCTTAAGAAAAAATTGAAAGAATTAAGTTTTTAATTTTATATAAATGCATTGCATCCGATTAAAAACAATTAAATTCAATTTTTTTAATTTTTTTTTTGAATAAATAATCATTTACGATAAAAATTCTCGAAAAATTTCACGATAAAAAATTCAAAAAAATTTCAGATACAATAGAACTGGCTTCCCATGCAATAAATCTCAGCTAATA
>JFJP01041273.1_pt1 | contig 10557 bp, 8 predicted proteins | sample 431651 | NCBI WGS metagenome assembly JFJP01 (sample SAMN02602958, study PRJNA72255) | Microbial mat metagenome, whole genome shotgun sequencing project. | biome: fresh water; feature: sink hole; material: water; isolation source: purple microbial (photo- and chemosynthetic) mats found in... | reverse complement strand
TCATCTTCCAGAATAATAATAGTTATTTATTACTGAAAAAACACCCCGACCTAAGGCCACCCAGCCAGAGGCGGGGAATTGAGTCGATCATGCACTATAGTAAAATAAATACTCCTCTACCCAAGTTGGGCAGTAGCATAAGGCAAGGCGTCCGCTTTAAAAACAGAGCGGTATTATATTTTAAGCCCAAGTATGGTGATATCGTCGGTTTGTCTGAAATGGCGATCGTATCCGGTCATCCAATCCACAACAGTATTGTTGAGAATGTTGCGTTGCTCAGAGAAAGGTTTCACTGAGATTTGGAGCAAAAGCTCCTTGAGTCGTTTAGACATGAATTTCTTGTGATTTGGGCCGCCAAATTGGTCTGCAAACCCATCGCTTACCAGATATATGATATCGCCCTTGAACAATTTGACTTCGTGCAAAGTAAAATCGTCCATTTTATCATAAATAGCAATAGGCATTTTATCAGGTTTTATTTCAATCAGTTCCCCGTGCTGAACAAGTAAACAAGAATTGTTGGCACCGGCCCATTGCAATGCAAGTGTATCTTTATGGTTTGCCCCAGCGTTTTTATAACTTCTTTTCGCAAGGCCGATAGTATCAAATCGGGCTGAGTAATGGCTTCCCTTCGCACAATTTCTTTGAGCATACTCATGCCCAGCATACTCATAAGCGCACCGGGCACGCCATGGCCGGTGCAGTCCGCAACAGTTATCACTATGTGGCTTTCGGTTTCAGCATACCAGTAAAAATCGCCGGATACTGCATCTTTGGGTCTGAATAATACAAAAATATCAGACAGAATTTGTCTGATTGGGTTCAGATTTGGCAAAGCAGAAGTTTGTATCAGTTTAGCATAGTTGATGCTATCTTTCACTTCATTGTAAATATCTTCAAGCTGTTTTTTTTGCAGCGCTACGGTATTTCTCTGCAATTCAAGTTCGTCGCGTTGAGCGGTTATCTCTTCGTTTTGGAGATGCAGGTTTTCATTGAGTATTTTTAATTCCCCCGATTGATGCAGGAGTTCATCGTTTTTCTTCATAATCACCTGAGTGGCTTTCACCACTTTCTCTTCTAGGCTTTTTTGTCTCAATCGCATAGTAGTCATGCGCCAGCGGTAAAAACCTATAAGAGACAGCGCAGCAAATGAAATATACAAAGTACGAAACCACCAGGTCAACCACCAGGGTGTCCGAATTGTAAAACTATATTTATACTCCGGACTCCAGTACCCTTCGCTATTCATGGCTTTAAGCTTAAAAGTAAAGTTGCCATGAGGCAAGTTGCCATAAGAAACAAATGTTTTATCGGTAAGTGCGCTCCAACTTTCTTCCATACCTTCAAGCATATACCTGTACCTCACTTTTTGAGGATGATGCTGAGATATACCAATATAATTGAATGTAAGATTGTTGTTTCTGTGCGAAAGGCTCAGGTTTTTGGGCAAGAAATACCAAGGAGTAATGCTATCAAATTCGAAATCGCCCACTCTGATGCCATTTGCAAGCATATAACTGGTATCGCGCTTTTGTGCTAAGTTTACCCATTCTACTTTCTCGCCAAACAACTCTATACTGGTAAGCTGCACATTGGGTGGTATGGTATCGGGTACATATCCCTGCTGATGGTAAGCCGTTAAGCGGTCGTTGGCTGCTATCCATATGGTTCCATTTGTTGCTTCGTACACATTCATCCCGTTGTTTCCCCCAGTAACACACACTCCCAGAAAACCATCGTCGTAGCCATACGTGTCGAAAAATATCTCATCCTCAGAAATATTCGGGTTGACTTTGTTGCCCGTTTCCTTACTCAAATCGACTAATTCTAACATTTTCTGTCTGTTGGAGGCAGAAAGTTTGCTCAATCCGAAACGTGTACCTGCCCATAGGTTACCTCTCTTGTCGAACAACATTGCGAAAATAAAATTATTGGACAGACCTTCATTTTCGGTTATATGTATAAAACCGTTACCGTTGTACCGACATAAACCGCCATTGGTGCCAAACCAAAGATCACCAATACTGTCTTTTAGGATTGAAAACACAAAATCGTTGGGCAAGCCTTCTTTTGTAGTAAAATGGGTCAATGCTTTGCCATCGTATCTCCACACTCCGCAGCCATATGATCCAAACCAATAGTTTCCTGCATCATCTTCAAGTATCGACAATATACGGCAATTGGGCATCCCTTGACTTACCGGGAATCGGTAAAAGGATTTTCCATCAAATTTACACACGCCCTTTTCGGAACCAAACCACAGAATTCCTTTGCTATCTTCATAAATTGAGTAAATAAAATTATCGGGTATACCTTGCTTTTCGGTATATTGAGTAAAGTATTTCCCATCGAATTTAGAAACACCCCCTCCATATGTACCAAACCAAATGTTGCCATTTTTGTCCTCGTGCATAGCCCATACACCATTATTCGCCAAGCCTTCCTTTTTTGTGATGTGAGTGAAATTTTTGCCATTGTACCTGGAAACACCACCTCCATCGGTACCAAACCAGAGGCGGCCTTTGGTATCCTCCAGTATCGACCATATTTTTTTGTTCGATAACCCTTCTTTATCAGTAAAATGTGTAAATGATTCTCCGTTATATTTGGATACTCCCCCACCATAGGTACCAAACCAGATTTTTCCGGTTCTGTCTTTCATAATAGCTCTTACCCTGTTATTGGGCAATCCCTCATTCTCAGTAAAATGAGAAAAATTCACGCCATCGTACATAGAAACTCCTCCGCCGTAGGAACCAAACCACATATTCCCATTGTTGTCTTGAAGAATAGACCATATATGGTTGCCCGAGAGACCTTCTTTCTCGGTAAATATAGTAAGGTATTCACCATCAAACATCATAGCACCTCCACCATCGGTACCAAACCATAAATTCCCATCACGGTCTTCGGCAATGCTTAGTATTTCGTTTACAGACAATCCTTCAGTCTTAGTAAAATTAGTAAACTTAGAGCCATCGAATTTAGAAACACCTCCATTGGTACCAAACCATAAATTGCCATTTCGGTCTTCCAAAATCGACTTTACTTTGTTGTCAGTAAGACCTTCTTTGGTGCTAAACCATGTAAAACTCTTGCCATCGTATTTGCATGCTCCCCCATCGGTGCCAAACCAAATATTGCCATTCTGATCCTGACATATAGCCCTTACATTTATATCGGGCAATCCTTCTTTTGTGGTAAACCATGTAAATGTGATGCCATCGTATTTGGTAACTCCACCACCCTCAGTTCCAAACCAAAGATTTTTATCCTTGTCTTCAAATATCGACCAAATATAATTATTGGGCAGTCCTTCCTTATTTGTATAATTAGTAAATGAAGCGCCATCGTACTTGCTGACACCACCAAACGTACCAAACCAAAGATTGCCGGCATGGTCTTGTATCATGCACAGAATTTGATCGTGTTTCAATCCTTGCAATTTGCTTAAATTACTAAAATTATGAGGATTGTGATCACGTATATTTGGATCCTTGGCTACGACAATCGCAGGCATATCAGAAATATAACTTACTCCAGTAGCTTCAACCAATTTTGGCAGCTGATAAAAACCTTGTCCGGGTATGTTTATATTTGGGGTACCCATTTTTACCCTATTTGCTTTTAAGGCGCTGTACACATTCTTATTGGTTTCTACAACTACAGGCATACCCATAGGAACGCGTTGAGGAAAGGGGACGTTGTTGATCCCTGGCATAAAAACGAGCATGGAATCAGCACTTACAGCCAAACTTGGTGCAGATAACTCAATATTCTTCGGAGAAACAATCGATGATTGTGTCTCTGCTTTGGGTGCACAAAAATACAGAAGGGATGCTAAAATAAACACACTCCCAGTGTATAGGGTACATCTGAAATATTTCCGGATTAGCATTTTGGCGAAATTACTACTACCAAATATAATGCATTCAAAGATTATATAAAATTCATATTCAATCTTTTTGAAATTTATTGTATTCATCAAAACCTTTATATACAAGCAATGCATGGTCTAATCAGCGCTCTTAAGCTAAGGCACCGAATTTGTGGAAAAAGATCAGTTATGTTTTGAAAACAGGCAGGTCTGAAACGTACCTTGGGATTTATCCCTAGTATAGAATGCCGTAGGCATTTTAAAATTGAAAAGGGATAAGGGATAATGCGCGAAGCGGAATATAAACCGCGATGCATCGCTTATCACCACGCTACAATGTCCTTCGGACGATTGCAGGTGATAGTCACATCATACTATTTGCACGACAGGGGGCAAGAGCTCGGTAGATAAAAATGGAAACACCCAATGTCCCGCTCCAGCCGGAGCGGAAGATAAGACCAGCATAAACATTTTCTACCGATATTACGCACATAACGGCGCGTATTTAATGGATAATTGAAAATGGACAATACATACCTTGGAATTTATCCTGAGCAATGAATGCTATAGGCATGGTTCCGGCTGTTGCTGTGGGCTTATTTAATTGAGAATGGATAATTGAGCATGGATAATTCGCGAAGCATGAATCTGCCGTCCTGTATAAATGCCCATGGTTATCCCCACGCTACAATATCATGCGGACGATTGCAGGAGATAAAGCCCCATTAAGCTATAACGCCGCCTCAGTTTCATATATTCAATGAGGCTGCGCCAGATATATAATAACACAGACAGAGCCTGCTTAGATATATCCGTGGCAGGCGAAGTCAAGTCCAATCTGAGCTATTGAATTAGGAATGAGTCAATATCTTTGGCCAATAGATGCCAGAATTTTTTCAATCCCATCTTCCACACTTGTCTGCTTCAGATTAACAATTTCGTAACGCGAAACATGGAACCTTTCCAGCACTTTTTGCACCATCTCAGACCGTACTGTAAGCAAAACATGATGTTGATTGTTTTTCAGTATAGATGCCAGACTTTCAGACCATCCTTTCCCCATTAACTCAAGTTTACCAACCTCATCTATTGCTACAAGTGTTTTAGTAACCAAATTTTTGTGGTTCAAAATTTGGTTACCCATCTGTATGGCTTGCGGGTATATCCCAAACATACCTATTCTCTCAGGAGCATCATCAAAGGTTTTGCGCAAAAATATTTCTGAAGTTTTTGTACGTATATCCACCAAATTGTAACCTATACGCTCACCGTTCTCTATTATTTTCTCAGAATAAATGCCTTCCACTTGCATTTGTTTTAGGCGAAACGTTGCTACTAATTTTTTCACAAAAAATGTTTTGCCAGAATCTATTTCCCCTGATACAATAAATACTTTTGGCAAGAAATTTTGTTCTTGTTTCAGCTGCGAAAAGCGGTAATCGGAATATGCTATGAGCTGCGATACCGATGCTATGGGATTCTTCAGTATGCTTTTCATATCGGGGATATTGGATATGACCATAGGCAAACTTTGGGCTGATAATTCCAAAGCCAAAGGCAGTTGCTTGAAACGGGTGTTGTGAAAAAATTGCCGAATAATGGGATTGTAGAGCTCGGTACCCAATACAGAAAATCCAAGTATGAGAACGGATGCCCTGAAATTCATTTCAACGCCTATGAGTATGGCATCGATAAGAGCTTTACCCTGAAATTGTGTAAAAACGAGTGCTGTAAGCATGGTTATCACACCAAAAAATATCCAGAACTTGGGGCGCATCAGTTGCTTGAGTGCTCTTTTATATTTCATCACCCATACCATCACTATCAGGCTAATAGCTACTCCCCAAATGTACCAGGACGTAAGGCTTAACAGTAACAACGAAACTAGAATACATACCAAATCGAAAATCAACCATAAAATGGAATAATTGAACGGAAGCCTTTGTGCAAAATCCTGGGGTTGCATCTGATTCTGATAATGGGCAGGGGTATATTTAACAGGGTGCGAGGCCAGACTTTTACCGGTTCTTATACCAAGCACAGCAGCCACTATGCCTGCCAGCACATATACAGCCAGAAGCAAAAGTATAGGTACCCAGAGGGTATTGAAATTTAAATTCAGTTGTTTTTGAGTAAACAACATCAGGCTTTTGTATAGCTCTACTATATTGAATCCGTAAAATATAAGGAAGTTGAGTATTTTTTGGGCAAAAGTCCATGAAGAAGCCAAGATAGCACCTATAATAAATCCAATGTAATTTCTGCCAAATGCACGAACTGAGATTTCCAGCAATACACCTTCTGTAAAAATGGCTATCATCGGGCCAAAAATAACTGCGCTAGGCGACATGGTTTTCATCAAAGCACATATCAAGCCTGAACGCCAGAATATGCCTTTATCTATCCATACATAGCTCGACGAAATAAGCAATACGATGCCTATGGCTGTGAGAATGCTCCCTGAGAACGGCACTTTCAGGTTGTGCAAAAAACTACCGAGTACAATTTCTGAAGAGGCCCATACAGTGCCTATGATAGATGCTTTGAGCCATTTTTCATTCAGTATTACCTTGCTATTCATTGACTATGCATATTTTTTCGGCACAATATTTAAAGGTATGATAACCCGAACCACCTTCTGATACAACTTTGAACATCACTTCGGGATTGGTTATTTTTACCGAGCCTATTATATTCACCCCATTTGCAAAAAGTATATCCGGGATAAAACTACTGGAAGGTCCTGATACTATGATTTGAGCATCGGGGCGTATAGCTTTCAGCAAATCATCTAAAGTATTATTCACCAAAGTTAAACCCGTGATGAGTACAATGTGCGAATAAGGCAAAACGGTGCTGTACTGTTCTGCTGGCACAAAAAACTTTCTATCCTTTTCCATAATTGCATTTTCATCGAGTTCCAATACATGCATTTTACTATTGGTTTGTGCAATTTTCTGGATGTATGAATGAAAAGCTCCTACTATGCTAATGGTTTTTCCTGAATTCAAATCCAATAAATCTATGGGATCAGCATTGGGTATAATTTTATAATTTTGTTCATGCAAAAAACGCGACGATATGGCGTTCAATGCAGCCACTTTGAGGGTTTCCACTATTCCGTTCTGTTTGTCAGATTCCAGCAAATCTATCACCTTCAGTCCGGCGATACGGTTTGGGGTATATTCACCAAAGTCGCGGTCTTGTTTGTAGCAACTCATGTGTATATTTGGGAAAGTACTGCTCATGCCATAGCTATTGTCCGAAAGTTTGATACCCGTCATGAATAGACCCAGTCTAACATCTGTTATGGTAAGGTTTTGAATATAATTCGCATATTTGCTTTTTAATAAATCTATGGTTTGTTGCAAAATCATAATGGAGAGTATTATTTTATTATATTCAATATCAGCGATACATAAATATTTCTACCTTCTTGCGGATATCCTTCTGCCAGGGTATAGTTTTTATCCAACAAATTATTGATACCTACTTCTGCCCTGAAAAATTTGGCGAAGGAATACGAAATCTGCGAATTGAATACCAGAAACTCGGGCGATTTGGTCCCAAAACTTGTGCTGTATCTGTATGAGTTGTATCCAGCAGAAAATACAAAATCCATATTTTTTATGGGGGAATAATCTATGTAAGAGAAAATCTTGTGTTCGGGCACATCGGTAAATTTCAATTCGGGCGAACTGATATTCTCTCTCTTGATGAAAGAATAATTTGAACTCCATTTGAGGTTTTGCAGAAATTGGTATGAAAAAGCAAAATCGGCTCCCCAGAATTGCGCTCCTCCTGTATTTTGCTGCTGAGAGATGCCGGGAAGTACATTGTCTATCATTTGTATGGTATTGAATAGACGGGTGTAAAAAAGCGCAGGTTCAAAAGTAATTCTATCAGACAATTTCATAATAGAAGCCAATTCCAGGTTCATCGCCTGTTCCGCTTTTAGTTCAGGATTGGGTATGGCTAAGCCCATTTTGTATGAATAACGGTCCTTCATGGTAGCAAAGCGGGTTTTGTGAGCGGCAGTGAGTGTTATATCAAAATTCTGATTGAATGCATAATCAAGCAGCAATTGGGCATTTAATGCGCTGTTCTTGTTTATGGGGAAATTGGTGATTTCTTCGCTGGAAGAATTGTAGTCTTCGGCCTTTATGCTATTGCGCAGGTTGAAACTCACACCGGGCACAATTTTTATTGAAGGAATAGGGCTATAAACATCTTCTATGCCGTAAGAATATGTATAATCGGTAAATTCTCTGTTGGGCTCACCTTCATTATTTTCTCTGTGTGTGTCGTTTTTGAAATGAGCTGCAATCTTTAGCAAGTGTTTGTTAAACATTTCGGTACTTGCTTCAAAATTTCCGCCATACGAATAGTCGTTGTAATGACTGGTAAAAGCATACGGTCTGGTTTGGTCTATGTATAGATTATTGTCGTAGCTTTTGAGTGTATTGATGAATCTATCCATAAATAGTCGGGTTTTTACATAGCTTTTATTGCCAATATGGGTGTTTGAGATAAAATAAACACTTTATTTGTCCCACTGTGGCCACTGCCAGTACCTGAGTTTTATGGTGGGGTCAGCACCCAAGTAAACAGGATTTCCCTTTTCGCTGTACTGATTTATGTAGTTTACAGAGTACTCATCGGTCTGGTTTGGAGTAAATCCTATTTTAAAACTGGCTTTGTTGTCGTTTCGGTATGAATTATCTCTTTCCCAATCAGTTTCGTTTTTGGTAGTATCAAAATCATGTGAAAGTACCATATATTCTTTATCAAGTTTGGTAAAGTTTCCTTGTATGTAGAATTTCCCAATTTTGCTCCCTAGGCTCACATGCGTGGTATAAGCATTGCCACTGAGTGCCCCTAGTCTGAGCAATAATTCAAACCTATGTGTGGGTTTAGAGCTAACCAAGTTGATGGTACCACCTATATTGTTGGCGCCATAGAGCACAGATGATGCTCCTTTTGAGATTTCTATTTTTGATAAATCTGAATTGGAAAATCTGGCCAAATCCACATATCCATCGTAGGGGACATAAATAGGTATGCCATCTGCAAAAACGGGCACACTTCGTAAATCGAAACCACGCAAATAGATAGTGCCTTCGTTTCTGGCTCCTGCATGATTGAAAGAGACGGATGGCAATATGCCTATTGCTACAGCAACATCAGTATGATTGTGCTTTTGCATATCTCGCAGGTTTACGACTTCTTTGTTAGCACTGTTTGATACTACCACTTCACCAAGTTTGTAAATATTGGTCATATAATAGGCAGTATCTGCCGGAAACTGGGCTTTTAAATTTGTGCTGCTCAATGTAATTAGCAGAATGTAAATACATATTCTTTTCATCTTCCCGATTTGATTTTTTATCGTTATTCACAACAAAGAATAACGAGAACAAATCTGAGAAAAAAAAATGAGGCGACAAATATTTTAATACATAAATTATAAGGTGAGTTTTTGGCTTTGCTCTTTCAAGAACACCTCAAATGCCGATTGCAAACTTTTGTAGGTATTTATTACGTTTTGGGCATAATCTGTAACTTCAGCCGTGCCGCCATCTTTTCCGCCACGTTTCAAAATGACAAGTGGCGTGCCCGATAGCTTATTCATTTTGTCGATATTTTGCCATGCTTGCCTGTACGACATTTTCATGGCAGCAGCTGCTTTCCTGAGCGAGCCAAGCGATTTGATGTGTAATAGCAATTCAATTTTACCCGGACCAGAAAAAGCCAGATTCTCACAATTCAGCCAAACTCTGCCGTCTACTGTAAAATTTGGTTTTTGTATGATAGTATCTAATTCCATGATGGGTGATATTGCTTATAAGGTGGAAGTAGAGAAGTTTGTTGCAGTCGATTCGCTTTTTTGCAAAAAAAGGGAACTATGCCTGATAAGAACTTTGGAGTCTGCATTTTGAAAAAGACTGCCTGAGAAATATATACTCGAGAAATTCAGGACAATGGTGTCAATATTTATTAAATAAAACAAAGTCCTGAATTGGGGGAAAAGTTTAGTCCTCAGGCAGCTATCATTTTGTAATATTATTTGGCTCTCGCCATTGCATCCTCAATAATGAGGCTATAAAGCTCGCTCTGCGGAAGGCCAATGTGTTGCGCTTGCTTAGGGATAATGCTCTCGCGGGTCATACCCGGAACGGTATTTATTTCCAGAAAATACAAATCGTCTTCGGACAAAATAAAATCTACCCGCACTACACCGCGGCATTGCAACAGATCGTATATATGTGATGCTGTGCGCTGAGCCTTGAGAGTATCTGCTTCCGAAATGCGGGCAGGTGTTATTTCATCGGCCAGGTGGCTCTTGTACTTTGCCTCATAATCAAAAAACTCATTTTTGCTCACAATCTCGGTCACCGGAAAAACTATGCTGCGCTCAGGCGATTTGAAAACACCCACCGTTATTTCCGGTCCGCTTATGCCCTTTTCCACTACTACAAGCTGGCTTTCCTTCCGGGCATTTTGTATGGCAGGAAGCAGCTGGTCCACCGTTTTTACTTTGCTTACTCCAAAACTGGAGCCTGCATCGTTTGGTTTTACAAAAACTGGCAAACCAAGGGTTTCGATGATGGCTTGCGCATCTATTTGAGTTTCCGGAGTGATGAGTACCGAAGGAGCAGCTTTCACGCCCAATTCTTTCA
>JFJP01040854.1_pt1 | contig 10557 bp, 14 predicted proteins | sample 431651 | NCBI WGS metagenome assembly JFJP01 (sample SAMN02602958, study PRJNA72255) | Microbial mat metagenome, whole genome shotgun sequencing project. | biome: fresh water; feature: sink hole; material: water; isolation source: purple microbial (photo- and chemosynthetic) mats found in... | reverse complement strand
GCACTACGTTATGAGGGGTCTGAAGTGCATTGGGTCACCGAGCAGCAAGCTGTTAACTTGGTTAACAAGCTCAACAGTTTCGTCCAGCAATTTTTGCAAACCGTCAGCAACGCCCAATGAAACCAATCGTTCTCTTTGGCACCGGCAAATATCCGAAGTGATTTTGTATTGATTTGCCCACCATGCGCCTGAAAACAGACCAAGTTCAAGCCATCCAGCAAACAGCGCATTCTGTGCTTGGTGCCGAGTCACGCGTCATTTTGTTTGGATCGCGTGTTGATGATACAAAAAAGGGGGGCGATATTGACCTACTGCTTGAGGCTGATTATCCTGTGGGCAACCGAGCCAACGCCATCGGACAACTCTATGTTTCACTGATACGCAAGCTTGGAGATTGCAAAATCGACAGCATCTTGAAGGACGTTGCAACCCCGACCGCCCCTGTGCTTGAGATGGTGCGACAAACCGGCATCTAGCTATGAGCCTCAAATACCTGCCAGAGCATGCCCGCGACGCCTTGTTGACGCTTGATTTGGCGCGCAAAGAGGCCGAGCACTTGCGTTACATCCCAACCACCTTGTTAGCCTGGTATGTCGATATTGCTTGGGCGCAAGCGCCGTGTCATCAACTCGAAATTTCCGAAAAAGTTGAATTGCTAGCCAGTGTCGATGCCTTTTTTTTAGCCCGAAAACTGTGTACCGAACTGGTTCAAGAATACACATATTTAGAAAGCCTGCACGCGACTGGGCTAACTTGCAAGATGTTTTTTGACGCCAGTGACAACGCCAAAGCTGAAGTTATTCGCTTTGGCATCATGCAGACCATTGACGAAAATGGTCAGGCCGCTGCGGACAAGTTCGCAAACCTTCCTGTTTTACCATTTGCCAAGCCGCTCACCCTGAGACTATGCCCACCGAACTCTTCTACGTCACCCAATCTAACTTGCCAACACTGCAGCAGTTTCCTTCACGCTTACAGCAAATATGCCACAAGTAAAACCGAACAGCGGTTCCTTGCACCAACAGTTAGATCAATCGCTGCGTGATGTTGATACAGATTGTTAAACAAGACATTTGCCATTCAATTTATCATGATTTTGATGTCACTGATGTCCGAAAAAAAGATTTACTATTTTAACTTGTTATGCAGATCAATGTATTAGACTATTTTAAAAAAACAGCAAATGCCGCACCAGAAAAATGTGCTGTGATTGAGGGAAAGAACCGAATATCTTTTAGAGAATTAAAAGATCAGGCCCAAACGCTTGCAGTTGAAATAATAAATTTTGATTTATTCAACAAACCAATTGCTGTGTACCTGCCAAAGTCGATCAATAGTATTATTGCCGACATTGCAATTACGTACAGTGGAAATTTTTACATGAATCTTGATGTAAAAACACCTTCCGCACGAATTCGAAATATAATTGAATTAATCAAGCCAGAGCTAATCATTACAACCAAAATTCTTGCCAGTGACATAATACTAATAGATGAAAAACTAAAGCTAATAGTTATTGACGAAATTAACTTCATAAAATTCATTGAATCTGATTTATCAAATTTGATTAACTTAAGACTAAAAAAAATTGTTGATACGGATCCTCTGTGTATTATTAACACATCGGGTTCAACCGGCACACCAAAAGGTGTCGTGCTAAACCACAAAAGTTTTATTAATTTTACTCAGTGGGCGATAGAAACACTCAAGATTAGAGAAGATGAAATAGTAGGCTCTTTGTCACCTATAGTATTCGACATTTATAGTTTTGAACTCTGTATGTTAATGGCAAGGGGTAGCACACTCGTTCTATTGCCAGATTCTTTATCACCATTTCCGGCAAAACTTCTTGAATTCATGAAAATAAATGACGTTACATTTATCTTCTGGGTGCCAACCATCATGGTAAATATAGCTAAAATGGATCTATTAGCGAAGATACCACTACCTGAGTTAAAGACAGTTTGGTTCGCTGGAGAAGTATTCCCAACAAAGCAATTCAACTATTGGAGAAAGCATTTATCAAACGTAACCTTTGTTAATCTATATGGGCCGATAGAAATTACATTAGATTGTACTTACTTTATTGTTGATCGTCATATTGAAGATGACGAACCAATTCCAATTGGCTTCCCTTGTCGCAATACAGACGTGCTAATTTTAAACGAAAAAAATCACCTTGTGTCTGTGTATGAAGAGGGAGAGTTGTGTGTACGCGGTACATCACTAGCAATGGGATATTATAATAATCTGCCAAAGACAACATTAGCATTTGTTCAAAATCCACTTCACACGGCTTACCCAGAAACAATATACCGCACAGGTGATATCGTTTTTATAAATGATGCTGGTGAGATCATTTTCAAAGGGCGCAAAGATCGACTAGTTAAACATTTCGGATATAGAATAGATCTTAGTGAAGTTGAACACGTTATTATCAATACATTGAATTTAGTGGATAATGGATGTGTTATTTATAATAGCAACAAAAAGGAAATAACTTTTTTCTTCGAGAGCAAAAATACTATATCAGCCAGAAAAATAAAGGAGGCAGTTGGTAAAGTATTTCCGAAATACATGATTCCAACTGCAATTTATCAAATGGATGAAATGCCGAGAAGTACGAATGGTAAAATTGACAGGCTGCAACTAAATAATATTATAAACAATGAATGAAGTTAACAGTTTGATCGAGATTCAGTTAGCAATGAAGATGGTCAAAAAAAAATGCGGTGGACTTATCTCAAATTTATACATGAATAGGGACAAATTAAATTCATGGATCGACAAAAAACAAATCTATAAATTTGAATTAGCAGAGACGATATTTTTCTTTAAGGAAGACACAAATTTTAATAACCTATATTATTTTTCAGGATCAAATACAACATTAGACTATTCACTTTTGAATATAAAATCAATAGTTGGAGACACCCTTCTAGTTGTTAATATAGTGGGAAATAATTCGGATATAAAATCTATCTCAGATATTTTCAGTAGAAATGGATTTTACACATACGTCACTTTAAACAGAATGATTCGATTTAATGTTGAATCAAGGTGTTTTAAACCAACGCCTGATCTAAAAGCAGCCAGCGTGAGTGATTCAAATGCCATTTTTGATTTGCTTGTTCGCCATTTTGATCCGATATCCGAACAAATACCTACAATAGAAGAGATTCTCAATTTAATAGAATTAAATAGCGTAATATTATTGAAAGAGAACAAAGAGATACTTGGGTTTGCAATATACGAAATTGTTGGCCTCACATCCAATTTGAGGTATTGGTTTGTAAACCCGAAATACCGCAACAAACAATTTGGATCAAAAGTATTAAATGAGTATTTAAACAAAAGCATTATGACAAAGCGGCAACAATTATGGGTTTTACAATCGAATCAAAATGCAATATCGCGATATTTACACTACCAGTTCAAGTCAGAAGATTTTTACAATTGTGTCATGACCAGCAGGAATGCGCAATATGAAACAAAATTTAATTAGTATTCTTCACGAAATTCGTCCAGAATTTGATTTTCAACAGAATGGAAATTTTATCAAAGAGGGAATGCTAGACTCCTTCGACATTGTCAGTTTGATCACCGCGCTTGATGATTATTACAATATTTCAATCGATGGCATGGACATTATGCCCGAGAACTTCGTGTCAATCGAATCCATAATTAATTTGTTAGTAAAAACGGGCGCCAAGTAATGAATTTGTTATTTCATGATAAGTCTATAACTGGTATTCTTGTTGTTTTGCCAGAAAAATCTATTAAGTTTGAAGATGAGCTAGTTAACTATAATTTCTCGCCAGCTCAGTCCCTAAAGCTGAAAAATGCAATGGGATACAATACCCACAGGATAGCGGTTGGCGGGACCACCATTTCTGACTTATGCGTTCATGGAATCAAACATCTTTTTGAAAATGGACTTTTGAAAAAAGATGAAATTGATGCACTAGTTCTGGTAACTCAGTCACCGGAATATTTTATGCCCCCTACGAGCAATGTGATTCAAGGAAAGTTAGATTTAAAACAGGACATAATTTGCCTGGACATAAACCAGGGTTGTGCTGGCTTTATGATAGGACTTTTCCACGCATTTATGTTGCTTGAACAAACTGACATCAATAAAGTTGTGCTTCTAAATGCAGACATACTTAGTCAAAAGGTTTCGAAAAGAGATCGGAACAGCAATCCATTAATAGGAGATGGGGCTTCCATTACTGTTGTAGAGAAATCAAAAAAACAAAATACCATTTTTGCTAATATAAAAATGGACGGAGCTGCTTTTGACTCATTGATTATACCTGCTGGTGGTTTTAAAACTCCGTCATCACCCCTGACTGCAGAAATGAGAGAAGATTCCGCAGGTAACTTCCGTTCTTTAGATAACCTGGTTATGAAGGGTGATGATGTATTTAGTTTCGTGTTACGCGAGGTTCCGCCAATGATAGAAGATTTACTATCCAAAGCTAGTGTTGAAAAAAATGAAGTTGATTACTTTATGTTCCATCAACCTAATCGATTTATGCTAAATAAGCTAGCAGATAAACTTCAAATACCTCGCACGAAGATGCCTAGCAATATAGTCGAAAACTTTGGCAATGCCAGCGGAGTTTCAATTCCAACTAATATTGCCTTTAATCTTGGTGAGAGATTAATTAGTGAATCATTAACAATTTGCCTGGCTGGCTTTGGCGTCGGTCTAACGTGGGCTTCTATGATGACTCAATTGGAAAACCTTAGTTTTAACAAAATTATTGATTTTTAGTTCGAAAGCCTTACATAAAATGAAAACATTTGAAACTGAAATTGCGGAAATTTTTGAGGTAGACAATGTGAAGTTGGATGACGAGCTAGCTTCCTTTCAGTGCTGGGACTCATTAACAATTTTGTCAATTATCGCGTTAGTAGATGAAATGTATGGTGTGTCTTTATCAACAGATGAAATTAATAAGTCCAAAACAATTGGTGGATTGATTGTACTTATTAGAATAAAAATGTAACTTTTGATTTAAACTTTATAAATTTGTGTTTACAGAGGTACTGTTTATTAGCATATTCAATGCGCAATAATGTAGTCTGCTAAAATTCAATTTACGTTATTGATCTTGACGTCATCTTTTTTAGATATCTTCTTTAATTATATTAAAAGAGCCTTACAACAGTGACTTCGGTTGTAATATAGGAAATCTTTTTTAATATGAAAAATATTGTTTTTTTGTATAAATTAGTTACTCACATCTGTCTAGTGGAATCATTGACTACGAGGAGTGTATATACGAGAGTTTATGGTTTTGATTATAAAGAAATTGCGGATCTTACCCTAGTATTTTCCAAAAAATCAAATTACATTTAAAGTATATCAATGATTGAATGTTACAACCCTTTCTCTTTATCTAAAAAAAATTTTTTAGTAACTGGTGCAGCTTCTGGAATTGGTAGAGCTACTAGCATTGTGTTATCAAGACTTGGTGCAAAACTGATTTTGTGCGATATTAATGAAGTTGGATTGGGAATCACAAAGAGTTATTGTGGTGTTGGATGCATTGTTGTTCCTATTGATTTATGTGATACAGCCTCAATTAAGTTGAGGATTTGTGATACTATCCTTTCTTTTGGAAAGCTGCATGGTTTTGTTCATCTCGCTGGTCGAGCCTATATTTCTCCTCTTAAATCTATCACCGAGTGTAAGTGTAAAGAAACATTTACTATTAATGCCTTTGCTGCACTTGAGTTGGCAAAGACTTTTATAGATAGAAATGTTTATGCTGGTGAAAAGGGTTCTATCGTACTTGTCTCTTCGGTATATGGTGTTGTAGGTTCTGCTGCAAATGTTGCATATGCAATGAGTAAATCCGCATTACACGGTGTTACAAAATCACTGGCAATTGAACTTGCAGGTAAGGGGATTAGAGTTAATTGCGTCGCGCCTGGATTCGTGAGAACTAATATGCTTGATACTGCAAGTGATATGTTTGATGCAGGTTATTCTGAAACCTTGAACAAACTGCATCCGCTAGGTGTCGGGGACCCAGAAGATGTCTCCTACGCAATTGCCTATCTTCTATCAGATGCGGCAAAATGGGTAACAGGTTCAATACTAAATATTGATGGTGGATTTACTGCACAGTAGCCTAATTTATGGATAAACAGAAAAAGTTTGTGCTTGTTACCGGTGCTTCGTCAGGTATTGGAAGACGAATAGCTATCGGACTTTCAGATACTTACAATGTAGTATTAAATGGACGGGATATTGGAAGGCTTTTAGAAACAAAAGAAAAGTGTTCATCTAGGACCGAGCAAATTATTTTTCAAAAAGATTTATGCAGTTTGGCCGGATTAGAAAATGAGGTTTCTACATTAATAACAGAAAACAACATTGAAATATCCCAGTTTGTCCACTGTGCCGGTTTCATGAAGATGGTTCCTTTGAAAATGGTAACGATTGAAACTATAAATATTACTTTCTTAACGAATATTATTTCGGCAGCACTTATTATCAAATTACTTATCAATCGCAAATACAACAATAGTGCGCTTAAGAGCGTTGTATTAATTAGTAGCAACATTAGTAATTTTGGCGCAAAAGCTTTTAGTATCTATGGCGCATCGAAAGCTGGTTTGGATGGATTGATGCGAAGCCTTGCCATTGAGCTTGCTCCAAGAGTCCGTATCAATTCCGTTTTGCCTGGGGCGGTAAAAACTACAATGACACAAACTGTATTTGATGACCGGGAAATAAAAAAACGAATGGAAGCCACTTATCCGCTCGGACTGGGTGATGGGAATGATATATTTGAAATTGTACAGTTCTTGCTTTCTGAAAAGGCACGATGGATTACTGGGCAACAAATTACGGTGGACGGCGGTCGAACGATAAATATTTCAGTGTAAGTAATTATAGATTTTAAACTGGCCAAGTGAGTAATCATAGCGATGCTCAAAATTCAAGTCTAGATTTAGCTAAATGAAAAATGTGATTATTATTGGATCTGGTGCGGTTGCTGCCGAGTTAACGTCTTACATCGATGACCAAAATATTACAGATGGCTCCGAAAATCAGATCAATTTGTTAGGCTACATAGATTATAAAGATAACATTGAAAAGTATTGGACAAAGTACAATCTGCAAGCACCGGTGTTGTGTGATATTGATGCTTATGTGCCATCATCCAATGAAGAGGTGGTAGTTGCCATCTCAGATGTCAAGTTCAGAAATGAAATAATTAAGAAACTATTAGAAAAAAATGCGCAATTTCTGAATTTTATACATTCTTCTGTCATTGTTCCAAAAACTGTTACTTTAGGTACTGGAAATATCATTTATCCATTTTGTATAATTGGTCCGAACACAACAATTGGCAGTTTTAATATTATAACTTCGTATAGTTTTATAAGTCATGACTGCACTATCGGTAGTGGTAATTTCATCTCAACAGCGGGGATAGCTGGACGGGTAACCATTGGAGATGGAAATTTTTTTGGGATTAGATCTACAGTTATTCCAAAAATATCAATTGGAAGCGGCAACGTAATTCAAGCTGGAATGATTGTCGATAAATCTATGAGTGATAACTCAACCATCTTTTATCGGTACAAAGAGAGAGTATTGGCAGTGCCAAAGGTTGATATTTAATCAATCGGCATTTTTCATTAAATTGGTTTCTATAAATTGTAATCAGAACAGGAAAATTCTTTATGAATCATCTTAAGGCTCCAATTAGCAAGTTACGCAGCATTTGCTTATCTGAGAGTTATTCTGGTAAAAGCATCGATTTTGATGTTTTGAACCTGATGGGATGTTTCATATTACGAGAGGCCATTGGAATTGATACTATTGAATTTTACACTCGTGCGTACTATGCGGGATTAGAAGAGAATAGTATTCTGGCATCACCTGATCATTTGACTGAGATGAAGTTTGATACCAGCCAGACACTGAATTCTTTTGTCGAAGAGCGGGCTTTCATTGATTTGGCTAAGCAGTTTTTCTCTGGTAATGTTGGGATGGATTATATTAGGTTAGTTAGAAAAAATTTTTCAAACACTAAACCTGTTTTCTTACACCAAGATAGTCCCTACCAGATTGGTTCGTTTGATGGTTATTCTTTTTTTGTAGCCTTGACAAGCTGCGATTACAACAATGGTGCCTTAATTTTATATCCTGGTACCCATAATTATGGATATCTTGGTGACGCCGGCGAGATTGCAAGAGTGCTACCTTATGATTATCCATCTATCGAAACTGCAACACAGCCGGGCGATGTTTTGATCATGCACTCGGCGACTTGGCATGAGTCACCGGAAAACCTTTCTCTGACTGACAGAGTATATTTAGAAATCCATATTCAGCATGCGGATGCCGCATCGACCCGAAAAGTAATTTTTGGCGAGCGGCATACTGAGTGGGTAAATCATTTGAGTGTTGATGAGATATTTTTAAGTTCCAGGAAACAACGATTAAAGTCACTTTACAGAAAACTAAATGAAAAATAGCGTTTAACTTAGTAAGATTTACTTTTTTTCAATATGACACTACCTTCCGACTTTGATATAAAATCTTTTCCTCAATCAAGGCAGTTTATTAATAAATGTAGAAGAGCATTTATTCATAATTACCTTAGCACGACAGATTTGATCTGCGACATCGGAAATCAAGGAAAGAACCTTCCAGAGCTACTTACTTATAAGCTGGTCACGCTTGATATAGCTAGTTCAACAAACCCAGATATCGTTGCCGATATCACTAAGACTAATACTAACATTGGAGATGACTATTTCGATGCATTATTGTGTACTGAAGTTCTTGAACACGTTGTTGATCCATTTGCGGCTGTTCGTGAAATTAAAAGAATTGTGAAGACAGGTGGATATGTTTTTTTTTCGACTCCCCTAAATGCAAGAATTCACGGACCGATTCCGGATTGCTGGCGTTTCACAGAATTTGGACTGAAGGTTCTGTATAGAGACTTTGAGATCCTTGAGTTTCAAAAGCTTGATACACCTGATCGCAATCTTTTCCCTCTACAGTATTGCGTGATCGTTCGAAAGATTCAGAGTGGTTTGACTGAGACCGATCCAAGGACACTACAATTTCAAAAAGTGGACTAAGTCGTAGGGTTAAAATCCACTAATTGTTTTTAATCTTATGAAATTTCATGAGAAGTGAGCAATTCACTCTGGTTTTTTACCAGTGAATATATTTGATGGACTACTGTATCCGATAAGTTTGGATAAATTGGCAAACAAATCACTTGTTTCGCTATGCGCGTAGCTACCGGTAAATTTTCACCGACTGACGATGGTAAGCCCTGGTACATGGGAAATTCACTGATCAGCGGGTAAAAATAGCGTCGCGCATGGATACCGTTGTCGTGCAGCTTTTGATACAACTGGTCGCGGCTTGTGCCGTAGTCAAGCTGCACCAAAATTGGAAAGTAGGCGTTATTGGCGGTGTGGGCATTGTCCATAGCCAAACATTCAATACCCTTGATAGCGCCTAGCAGTTTGCGGTAGCCGCTATCAATTTGTTTGCGCCGTGCCAATGCGCTGTCAATGTATTTGAGCTGTAGCAAGCCCAAAGCCGCATTGACCTCATTCATCTTGCCATTGATGCCCGGCGCAATCACCGTCACCTCATCGACAAAGCCAAAATTTTTCAGGTGGTCGATTCGCTCTTTGGTCTGGGCATCGGGGCTGACAATGGCACCACCCTCAAAGGTATTGAACACCTTGGTGGCATGAAAACTCAACACCGACAGATCACCATGCCGCAACACACTGCCGCCCGCATCCCGCACACCAAAGGCATGGGCTGCGTCGTAAATCACTTTCAGTCCATGTTTGTCGGCAATGCTCTGGATATGCGCCACGTCACATGGGTGGCCATAGCAGTGCACCGGCAGCATGGCCGTGGTTTGCGGGGTGATGGCTGCCTCAATTTTGTCGGGGTCAAGATTGAGCGTGACTGGGTCAATATCGACAAAAACTGGTTTGATGCCGTTCCACAGTAGCGAATGAGAGGTAGCCACAAACGAATACGGCGTGGTGATGACTTCGCCAGTGATGCGCAGTGCTTGCAGCGCGGTCACCAGCGCCAGCGTGCCGTTTGCAAACAAGCTGATGTGCCTAACGCCCAGATAGTCGCACAGCGCTTGCTCCAACTGCTGATGAAATGGGCCGCCATTGGTCAAAATTTTGTTGGCCCAGATCTTTTCCAGATACGGCATGAACTCTGCCAGTGGCGGCAGGACTGGCTGGGTGACGTAAATGGGTGTTCGCATGGCCCGGGTTGCTATGTTATTTAGAGCTTCTTATGCTTGACAGACGGGGGCTATAGGCCAACTTGAACAATTTCATTTGGCTGCAATCCGGTATTGCTGTAAGCGACTATTGGTTTTTTCCGAAATGGTCGCCTCGATCAGGCCACGGGACAGCAAAGCTCGAATGATCTTGTTGAGCTGCCCTGATACTTCTTTTTGACCCAACGCGGCAGAGATGTCGCGCTTGCTCATGGATGCCTTGCCAAGCAAGCGCAATACTTTA
>JFJP01040853.1_pt1 | contig 10557 bp, 9 predicted proteins | sample 431651 | NCBI WGS metagenome assembly JFJP01 (sample SAMN02602958, study PRJNA72255) | Microbial mat metagenome, whole genome shotgun sequencing project. | biome: fresh water; feature: sink hole; material: water; isolation source: purple microbial (photo- and chemosynthetic) mats found in... | reverse complement strand
ACGCCGGTACCGGGGACGCCAGTAAACATTTGAATTTAATTTTTTTGCGTATTATTATAACTTAAATCAATCAATATGGCAAATAGAACATCGAGAAGAGATTTTGTTAAGAGAACTGCTACAGTTGCAGCAGGAGCTTTTGTGATTCCGCAGATAATTCCCTCTTCAGCATTGGGAATGGGAGGTAAGATGGCCCCAAGCGATAGGATTGTGATAGGCGCTATAGGCACCGGGTCACAGGGTACAGGGAATATGAGAGAATTTCTTAAGCTGAAAAATGGTGTGCAGTTCGTCGCATTATGCGATGTTGATTCTGATCATCTGGCTAATGCCAAAAATGTTGTGGACCAGGCAAATAAGAATAGTGATTGTCGCACTTATGGCGATTATCGCGAGTTCCTTGAAAAAGAAAAGCTTGATGCTGTCACAATAGCTTTGCCAGACCACTGGCATGGTATTATTTATACTGAAGCAGCAAATAAAAAGTTAAATGTTTACGGCGAAAAACCCATCTGCCGTACTATTGAAGACGGACAAACGATCGTTAAGGCAGTTAAGAAAAATAACATAATCTGGCAGACTGGCAGCTGGCAACGCTCTCAATCAAATTTTCACCATGGAGCTGAACTGGCACTGAACGGCAGGGTGGGTAAGGTGAAGTATATTGAGGTAGGATTACCTGATGGCGGCAATAATATAGGTACACCTCCTGTTCAGGAAGTACCGGCTCAACTTAACTGGGAAATGTGGTTGGGTCCTGCATTAAAGGTGCCATATCGCGGTGTTTCTCATTGGGACTGGCGATGGATCCTCGATTATTCCGGAGGGCAGCTAACTGACTGGGCAGGACATCACATTGACATAGCCAATTGGGGTGCAGGTCTTGAATATACTGGTCCGGTGGAGATATCCGGAAGAGGTGTCTACCCAGCCGACGGACTTTATAATGTCCCTGTTGAATATGATTTCCTCTGTAAGTATTCAAACGGAATAGAAATGAGAGTGGCAAACGCATCCCGTCTGCCTCTTGGTATGGGAACAACATGGCACGGTGACCTTGGCTGGGTTCATGTGGACCGTGGAAATGTTATTTCTGCTTCCGACCCTAAAATCCTTGATGAGGTAATTGGAGAAAACGAGAAAAGACTTTTTAAGAGCGATAATCATTACCAGAACTTCGTCGATTGTGTCCGCTCGGGAAAAGAAGCCATAGCGCCTATTGAGCCAGCCTACAGGGCAATATCTGTTGCCCTGCTCGGGGAGATTGCAATGACCACTGGAGAGACCATCAAATGGGATCCTGAGAAAGAGGAGATTGTCGGAAATCAGAGAGCTGCCAGATTATTAAGCCGCCCTTATCGTCAACCATGGACATTACCAAACGTTTAATTATGTGCGGCAGGCTATCATACCATTAAAATCAAAATTATATTATGATGAAAAAACAATATTTATTCTTAGCAGTTATAGCAGGCTTACTAACTTCCTTTTCTGCCTGTAAAAAAGAGATTACCTATAAAACACTGATAATAACCGGTCAGAATAATCATAACTGGGAAGTCAGCTCTCCGATCCTGAAACAGATACTCGATGTTACAGGAATGTTCTCATCAGAGATAGTAAAAACACCAGAAAAAGGTGGTGATATGACCACTTTTAATCCCGATTTTTCTAAATATAAGCTTGTTGTGCTTGACTATAATGGTGATTCCTGGTCAGAAAAGACAAATACTGCCTTCCTGGAATATGTAAAAAATGGTGGAGGAGTTGTTATTTATCATGCTGCCAATAATTCCTTCCCTGAATGGAAAGAGTATAATGAGATGATTGGCCTGGGTGGCTGGGGAAACCGCTCGGAGAAGGACGGCCCCTATGTTTATTATAAGGATAATCAACTTATTACCGATAACTCAGCCGGACCGGGTGGAACTCACGGCAGCCGCAGAGAATTTATTGTGAAAACCCGGATTACAGATCATCCTGTTACCAAAGGATTACCTTCACGCTGGCTTCATGGCAATGATGAACTGTACAGCCTCCTGCGTGGACCTGCTAAAAATATGCAGGTGCTGGCTACAGCTTTTGCCGATTCTTCAAAAGGTGGTGGCACAATGAGAGATGAGCCAATGCTTATGGTTATAAACTATGAAAAAGGAAGAGTATTTCATACCGCAATGGGACATGCTGATGAGGGCGGTGGTCCTGCTATGCAGTGCGTAGGTTTCATAACAACCCTTCAGAGAGGTGCAGAGTGGGCCGTTACCGGTGAGGTGACACAGGCTGTTCCTTTCGATTTTCCAACTGCTGCCGGAATTAGTTTGCGTGCTGATTATAAAGAGATTACACTTGATGATGCTCTGTCAAAAATTGCCAGCTATGATATAGCAAAAAGCACCAGGTACCTGGTATGTCTTCAAAACTATATCAGTAATCTTGCCGGTGATGAAGAGGGCCTCCTGACCCTGGAAAAGAAAATGGTACAAGTACTTGTTAGTGAAAAGAGTACAGTTGATGCAAAAAAGCTTATTCTGCGGGAATTAAGCTGGATGGGGTCGGATTATTCATTACCATCAATTGAAAAATTGGTTACGGATTCAGCAATAAAGGATGAAGCTGAATTTGCATTAGCCAGGATAAAAAAATAGGTATCTTAAACCGCAGGGTTCGCAAAGCCATTCTGATAATAGTTTTGCGACCTTTGCGGTTCATTTTATTTAATCAGAAACATGACTGCCATGCTTTCACTGGTAATTCCGGTTTTCAATGAAGAGAAACTTATTGATGAATTGGTTAAAAGAACCATTTCTTCACTTGAAACATTCATCTCTGATTACGAGGTGATATTTGTTGATGATGGGAGTACAGATCAGAGTCTGGGCATGATTCTGAAGTGGCATAAATCAAATAGTAAGATTAAAGTTCTTTCCTTGTCCAAAAACTTTGGTCATCAGGCAGCCTATACAGCAGGACTTGAACATGCCAGAGGGGAAATAGTTGCCATGATGGATGGAGACCTTCAGGATCCTCCGGAACTGCTGGGGTCAATGTACAGAATGATCACAGGGGAAGGGTACGATATTGTCAGTGGAAAAAAATCAGGAAGAAAAGGGAAGAAGGGCCGCATACTTTATGCAATAATGTTTCATCTTTTTTTTAGGAAAATTGGTGAGATTAAAAACATGGAAAACTCTGGGAACTATTCCATGTTGAAACGCGAGGCTGTTGATGCTTTACTAATGATGAAAGAAAAAGTAAGGTACCTGCCAGGATTGAGAACCTTTATCGGCTTTAAACAGGGTTATATTGAATTTGTAAGAGAGGATAGGTATAGCGGTGATCCTAAGATGAGTATTGCTAAGCTATTTGTCCTGGCAGCTGATGCAATATTCTCTTTTTCAAGGTTTCCTATACGCTTCTGCCTGGTACTTGGCACTCTTGGAGCCCTGGTATTTTTCTGTGCCGGAATATATGTTCTGATTGCCAAAGTATCAGGATTTGCTGTTCCGGGATGGTCATCCACCCTGCTGAGTATTTACTTTCTGGGATCTATCCAGTTGCTTTTTATGGGTATTCTTGGCGAATATGTATATCGAGGATATAAGGAATCCCAGAACCGTCCTATCTATTTCGTGAAGAAATTTTACGATGGTCAGGAAAAATAATGAAAGAGTCAGGGCTAAAATATTTATTCATAATTTCTGCTGTAATCCTTCTTTTTGTTATGCTTCTGGCAAGCAGAGATGCCGGCATTACATGTGATGAAATACTTCATTATAACCATTCCGTCAGTGTTTATAATTATTTTGCCACTCATGGGGAGGACAAGTCAGCCCTTGACACTCCTGTAACTCATCTTAAGTATTATGGACAGTCGTACGATAACCTGGTAACAATCCTTATTCAATGGTTTGATATTGAAGATGTTTATCGTTTTCGTCACCTGATGAGCTCACTGGCAGGATGGTTAATAATTTTAGTAACATCATTTTTTGCAGTTTGGCTCGCCGGGTATCGTGCGGGCCTGCTGACATTAGTGCTTTTTGCTGCTTCACCTGCATTTATTGGGCATTCACATAACAACCTGAAGGATATCCCTTTTGCACTGGCATATATATCAGGTGTATTCTTTACCTTGAAATTTCTGGTGTCTGGCCGAAAAAGTAATAAGTATACCATCCTTTTGCTAACTGCCAGTATAGCATTCTCAATAAGTATCAGGGCAGGAGGGCTGTTGCTTATCTGTTATCTCTTTCTCTTCCTGTTTCTTTATTATCTGATTAAATATTTAAAAGATAAAGAATATGACCGGGTGGAAAGCAGAAACAAGCTGTTTTGGGTAATTGCAATTACCGTTGTGGCTTGGTTGTCTGGAATATTATTATGGCCCTATGCACTTCAGGATCCATTCCGGAATGTTATTGAATCATACTCTGTTATGGCTCATTTCCCGGATACCTTCAGGCAGATCTTTGAAGGAAAAGTTGAATGGTCCGATCATATGCCATGGTATTACCTTATTAAGTCTATGGCGATTACAATTCCAATTTTAATTCTGTCGGGATTGTTGTTATTTATTGTCTGTTCAAGACACATCTTTGCCGGGGGGAAAGTAGTACTATATTTTTTGCTTGTATTTACAATATTGTTTCCCCTTGTCTTTGTGATTTATGAAAACTCTAATCTTTACAGTTCATGGAGACAGTTTCTTTTCTTGTACCCCGGAATTGTTTTACTTTCAGCCATCGGAATTCATCAGTTTCTGAAGGTGCTAAAAAATAAATATTGGAGATGGGGAGTTGTATTAGTGTTGGCACTACTCTCAGTTCATCCGTTACAATTCATGATTTTAAATCATCCTTATTCTTATTTGTATTATAATCAACTGGTTGGTGGATTGAAAGGGGCCTACTCAAATTATGAGACTGACTATTATTTCACAAGTCAGACTGAAGCCGCTGCATGGCTTATTGATCATCTTGAGAAAATAAATAAACCAGAAACTGTAAAAATAAAAGCTACTTATTCTGTACAGTGGCTGTTTCGAAATCATCCTGAGGCAGAGACTTCATATTTCAGGTATGAGGAGAGAAGCATGTACGACTGGGATTATGCCATTGTTGTCAACAGGTATATTCCCCCGCATCAGTTAAGAAATAAGATATGGCCCCCTGAAAGTGCCATACATACTATATATACCGACGATGTTCCGGTTTGTGTTGTACTTAAACGAAAATCAAAGGATGATTTGTATGGCTACACTGCATTAACTGAGGGGAGGAACAATGATGCAATACAATTCTTTGAAAAGGCGATACATGTTGATGCTAAAGATGAGATGATTTTTTATAATTTTGCATCAGCTTTGTACAATGAGAAACAATTTCAGAAAGCTGATTCGGTTCTGAAAAAGAGCCTGGAGATAAATCCTGATTTTGAACCTGCTCTTATGTACATGGGAAACATTGCAAGGGCAAATGGAAGGAATGATGAGGCTGTTTATTATTATGAGAGGGTGATTCAGGTTAACAGGAAGTATTTTGAAGCTTATGTCGGTTTGGCTGAATTGCTAATCGAAAGCGATCTGATGAGATCAAGGGACCTGCTGAGAACTTGTCTTACAATGAGTCCCAGGTATAAACCAGCAATTACAGCACTGGCCGATACATACAGGCTAACTAATCCTGAGATTGCGAAGAAGTATGATGAAATGGCAGATTCAATTAATTAATTATATAAGAACAATGAAAAAATCTTTTTTGATTATCTCGATGGCGTCTCTTTTGTTAACAGGTAGTGTTAACCTAGCAATTGCCCAGGAACAACCTAAACCAAAGAAAGATACTGTTAACATTGACACCGACGCCAAACCCACTTTCTATTATGCTGAGGAGGATGAAGCAGCTGAAACTAAGGGAAATACAACAACAATAGCAATTATAGCAGGTGTTGCTTTTATCCTTGCAGGCGGATTCTTTTTTGTAATGAAGAAGAAAAAGTAATCATTTGACCGGAGTGATCTCTTTTAATTAATTAACTCAACAGCATTTATATGAGATCAGCCATTATTTTATTATTTAGTGTGTTTTTATTCTCCCTGAATCTCCAGGGGCAGAATTTTGATCCGGATTTCTTCTGTTTCGAAGATGCTTTTTTATTGACAAAAAATGTTCCTTTTGAGGATCAGACAGCCCTGTTGAAGAGACTTGGCTTTGATGGCATAGAACTGATGGGACTTGAAAAGGCAGATGAGAAGCTTAAGGTTCTTGAAAAATATCAGCTGCCTCTTAAAATGGTCTATATACAGGTAGATATTGAAAAAGATGAACCATATGACCGCTGGTTGCCTGATTTTATTAAGTCTGTCAGAGACAGGGGAGTAACTCTATGGTTGCATATTCACAGTGAGAAATTTAAACCTTCCGATCCGGAGGGAGATGAACTGGCTGTTCCGATTATTCAGAAGCTTGCAGATTATGCCCGGCAGTATAATGTCAATCTTGCACTCTATCCGCACTCCTTTTTCTGGCTTGAAAAAATTGAAGACAGTGTTAGGCTGACTGAGAAGATTAACAGGCGTAATGTTGGAGCGGTATTTAATCTTTGCCATTTTCTGAAAACCGACGTAAGATCTGAGCTTGAAGAAAAGCTTCTGTATTCGGTTCCTTATCTTGCAGCTGTATCTATCAATGGTGCTGATGATGGTAATACCGGTGAAATGGATTGGGACCGCCTTATCCAACCTCTTGGTGAGGGATCTTTTGATGTAATGAATGTTCTTAAGTTGTTGAGGGATAATAATTACAATGGTCCTGTGGGTCTTCAGTGTTATAACATACAAGGTGAACCTTCAGAATTTCTACTTAAGTCGATGAAGACATGGAAGGCTTATAAAGAGGAGCTCAATAAGAAGTAACGCTACATATCAATGACTATTAACAGAAGAAAATTCATCAGGACCGGCAGTTTACTGGCAGGCGGATCGATTGTTTTGCCCACAATAATACCATCATGTGCCTTTGGCGCAAATGATAAGATAAACATCGGAATGATAGGCACCGGAGACCATGGTATAAGCTGGAATCTTGCTGCCTATCTTAAGCTGGATGACTGTAGGGTTACAGCTGTTTGTGATGTCGATTCCCCGAGGATGCATAAAGCAAAGTCGATAATCGATGAAAAATATGGAAACGGCGACTGCAGGGTTTTTGATGATTTCAGGGAGTTGATAGATCGAAGGGATATCGATGCGGTACAGATTTCAACACCTGACCACTGGCATGTACCGATATCTATTCTGGCAATGGGCAAAAAGAAGGATGTCTGCTGTGAGAAACCAACTCTGACAATACCGCAGGGCAGAATACTCAGCGATTTTGTCAGCAAATCATCAAATATTTTCCAGTCGAGCCTCGAAGACAGGTCAATACCTCAATACCACAGAATGGCTGAGCTGGTCCGTAACGGAAGGATTGGAAAGCTCTTAAGAATGAGGGTAGGATTACCCGGTGCATTTTCGCGGCTTTACTATTACAATCCCGATCCTGCAGAACAGCCTGTTCCTCCGGGATTCAATTATGATATGTGGTTAGGCTCCTCGCCATTCACCCCTTACACACCAGGACGATGTCACTATAATTTCAGATGGATAAATGATTATTCCGGAGGTAGCCTGGCCGACTGGGGAGCCCATTTGATAGATAATGCACAATGGATAAACGGGACCGAGAAAAGCGGTCCTGTGGAAGTTGTGGGTGAAGGATCAGCACCTGAATCCGGGATTTATAACGCTTTTAATAAATTCCGGTTGACATACAACTACGAGAATGGAGTGATTCTTGATGTTCATTCAGATTTCGTTGAAATCTTTGCTGAGGGTACTGATGGTTGGCTACATGTTAAAGACTGGAGAGGGACGCTTCAGGCAAGTTCACAGGAGCTTTTAAATTCTGTGATAGGAGATAAGGAGATCCGCCTCTATACAGATGAAAGTGAACACGCCAATTTTCTGAAGTGCATTAGGTCACGAAAACAAACCTACCATCCTGCAGAGGATATGCACAGGACCGCAACAATGGCCCATATCGGGAACATAGCAATGATTTTGAAACGGAAACTCCGTTGGAATCCGGTCAGTGAAGAGTTTCCTGGTGATTACGAAGCTAATGCAATGCTCTCCAGACCGGAACGTGAACCATGGAGTTTAAAAACTCTGCTGAGTTAAATATATGTAACAATGGATAAGATCAGAATTTCCACGGCCCAGTTTGAGAACAGGAGCGGAGACAAGGCTTATAATCTGTCAAAAATTGAGGAATTATCTTCAGGAGCATCAAAAGAGGGGTCAGATGTCATTGCATTTCATGAATGCTCTGTGACAGGATATACCTATGCAAGGAAATTATCGAAAGCGGAGATGCTTGATCTTGCCGAACCTGTTCCAGCCGGACCCAGTACACAAAGGCTGATAAAGATTGCAGCAGAGAATAATATTGTTGTCCTGGCTGGATTGTTTGAAAAGGACGAGATTGACAAAATATACAAGACCTATGTTTGTGTGGATAAAAATGGCCTGATAGCTAAATATCGAAAGCTTCATCCTTTTGTAAATGAGCATATTTCACCAGGAAGTGAATATTGTGTTTTTGACCTCTTTGGATGGAAGTGCGGGATACTTATCTGCTATGACAATAACATAATTGAAAATGTGAGGGCGACAACATTACTGGGTGCTGATATCATTTTTATGCCGCATGTTACAATGTGTACTCCTTCTCCGCGTCCGGGTGCAGGTTTTTGCGATCCTGAACTGTGGAAGAACAGAGAATTGGATCCGACTTCCCTGAGACTTGAGTTTGATGGCATGAAGGGTCGCGGCTGGCTGATGAAATGGTTGCCCTCAAGAGCTTATGATAATGGAATATATGTAGTTTTTTCCAATCCGGTCGGAATGGATGATGACCAGTTGAAGAATGGTTGTTCCATGATAATAGATCCTTTCGGAGATGTTATCTCAGAATGCCGGACTCTTGGTGATGATTTTGTTTCAGCATCCATTGTACCGGAGAAACTGATGCAAAGTGGAGGGTACAGGTATCTCAGAGCACGGAGGCCCGATCTTTATAAAGATATTATCGGGCAAGCTAATACACCGGAACAGAAGGTTGCCTGGCTGCACCCGGATAAATAGGACAGGCGGAAAATCATCTATTGTTTTATCGACACTTATTATTAATAATTAATCTATAAATTAATGGTCTTTCTGATTTTATTTCTTGGATTCCTTTTTGGAGCCATATTGCAGTATTCAAAGCTGAACAGGTACAACACAATAAGCGGTATGGCTTTACTGAATAATCTAACAATGGCTAAGGCTATTGCAGTTGCAATAGGACTAGGTATGATTCTAATAAATATTGAAATAGGTTTTGGATTAGCTTCCTATCATATAAAACCGCTGATACTGGGAGGGATACTGGCCGGTGGATTAATCTTCGGGGCAGGTATGGCAATTCTGGGTTATTGTCCGGGAACACTTCCCGTTTCACTGGGAGAGGGTTCACTTGATGCATTGGTTGGTATTATAGGTGGTTTGGTTGCGGGAGTTATTTATACATTACTTCTGCCCTTTATTAAAATTATTTTAGGCCCTGATCTGGGACAAATCTCTCTAAGATCAATTATTGGCAACAACGACATTCTGTTCTATATTATTCTTATTGTAATTGGTTCAGTATTTATTGCTGCTGCATTCTGGATGCATAAAAAAGATGTGATAAAAGACTATAAGTGGTTGTTTTCCGGAATGGCATTAGCAATACTGACTTCTGTTATTTTTTTAACAGAAGTGACGGGCAGGGTTTTAGGTGCCTCAACAGCCTATCCCTATTTAGGCGATTTATTTACTGGAGTAACTGATAATGACTATTATAGAAACTCTGTAGGGTCTGGCAAATGGGAAGTGATCTTTTTGTCGGGAGCCTTCCTGTCAGGACTGATATTGTCTCTTATACGCAAAGATTTCAAATTAATCTTAATGCATGAAAACTGGAGAAAGCATAAGGGAGGCTCAGGAATAAACCGCATATTTTGGTCATTCGTTGGCGGATTCTTACTGATTTTTGGTGCAAGAATGGCTGGTGGTTGCACAAGCGGACATGTGATTTCAGGTGGTGTGCAACTGGCAATCAGCAGTTATCTTTTTGCAGCAACAGTATTTACTTCCTTCCTTATTACAGGAAAAGTCTTCTACCGCGAGGTTAAATAGTTTGTTCTGGCAGTATAAGTACACTAAACAATGTAAGGGCTCCTCATCTCCCTGGCAAATAACTTATTTGCGTCAGGGTCCCCAACGACCTCTCCTTTTATCGGGTCCCAGGTAATTTTTCTGTTGGTTCGAATTGCAATATCGCCCATATGGCTTATTGTATCAGACATAATTGCCTCGTCGAGCGGACATAATTCCTTCGATTTGCCATTGATAACATCCAGAAAAATCTGTCCCATTTTATTATTCTCGCTTTTTATCCATCCATCCTGTGTCTTTGGGAAATTATTTAG
>JFJP01036347.1_pt1 | contig 10557 bp, 9 predicted proteins | sample 431651 | NCBI WGS metagenome assembly JFJP01 (sample SAMN02602958, study PRJNA72255) | Microbial mat metagenome, whole genome shotgun sequencing project. | biome: fresh water; feature: sink hole; material: water; isolation source: purple microbial (photo- and chemosynthetic) mats found in... | reverse complement strand
ACTATCAGGAAAAATACCGGCGTAACATCTTTTTCGTGGATCCGCAGGGGAACATCACCCTCAGGACCGCCGCGTTCCATGAGAACGGGGATTCGATAGGGGAAATCGAGGGAATCAGGGATCACGCGAAGGAGATTCTCGGCTCGACAGGCTCGAGTTATTCCTACGTGCGGAACGGAAAGAACTATTACCTGCATACCCGGTTCATCAAGGAATTCGACTGGTACCTTTTGGTGGAGGAAAACGAAGCGTTGGCGACGCGCGCAATTCTCCGCACCCTCATCTTCAACATCCTCATCAGTCTCGTGATCACCTGCGTTATTTTCATCCTGCTTCGCAGACAGATTTATGCCTATCAAAGCAGGATAGAAATCCTCGCCGCGACCGACAAACTGACCGGACTTTTCAACCGGCAGGCTTTCGACGTCATCATGGAAATGGCCCTGAAGGAACGGAAACGGTCGGAACGCGACATGGCGCTCGTCATGCTCGACCTCGACCACTTCAAGAACGTCAACGATACCTGGGGCCACCTCTGCGGGGACCAGGTGCTCGTGCAGTCCGCGGACCGGATCAAGTCCGCGCTGCGCGAATCGGACGCCCTGTGCCGCTGGGGAGGCGAGGAATTCGTCGTTTTAATGAAGGACTGCGGCGCCGAAGACGCGCTCCGGACGGCCGAAAAGATCCGGACCGGTTTCGGATCCCGGCCGTTCGTCGTCGATGGAAACGCCATTACGCAGACAGCCAGCCTCGGGCTCACGGTCCTGTCGACAGAAGACACCGCGCAACAGGCGCTTGCCCGCGCCGACAAGGCGCTGTATGCCGCCAAGACCGCCGGCCGCAACCGGACCGAAATCGGCTGATTCGGCCTATCGGCCTAGAACGTTCCTCCGCCCATCTTGACGCCGATGAAATAAGAGAATCGTCCAGGAACCGGGGGCACGGATACGTCGGAAAAGTCGCTGTTTTTCAGGACCCATTCGCTCGCGTCTTTTCCCCACGCGACCGTAAAACCGCTTTCGATGCTGAAGTGGTCGAAGGGTTTGACGGTAACGGACGGGGTGACCATTCCGGAGCGGTCCACCCAGTTCTGCAGCCACAGGGCATTGAAACCGAGTTTGTCCGTGCCGAACAGTTCCGAAAAAGAAAGACTCACGCCCGAATTGTGCCGGCTCAGGTAACCCAGCGCATCGGACCGTACGAGCGTCGCCGGCAGAAAACCGGAACTCTCCGCATCAAACCGGTCGGACCACTTGGCGAGATACTCGGGATCGCCGGACGCCCCCGAGTTGAACATGTACTCGCCATAGAGGGTAAAGTGCCGGTCGTTGTTCACGTACATGGTCCCGAGCGTGGCGCTCCAGAAAACATCGTCATCGGGCTTTTCTGTTCCGGTACCGTCCTCGGTCAGCCGGTAGGAATCGAGACCGAGGGCCAAAACCTGGTCGGTGAAGACCTGGAAATCGCCGATACCGGTCGAGAAGCCCGCGACCGCCTTCGGTGCGAGATGCCGCTGGGTGAAGGCGCCGACCGTGAGCTCGCCGTACGAGGAAATCGGCCTTGATGCCGAGACCCACGTCGCGGAGGCTCGTCTCGCCCGCATTCGCCGGGAGATACGATTCCTTGACCACCGAATAGAAGTAGAGGTTGTTTACGCCGAGAGGCAGCGCAGCCTTGAGGGCGAGCGGGCCTTCGAGATCGGCGGCGGGATCGGAAGGGTCCTTCACGCCGACGGACAGCGGATCTGCGATCTGGTAAAAGCGGCTGAGGCCCCAGCCGGCGGTCTGCTTGCCGAAACGGAAAAACACCTTTTCGTCCCAGTTGAAGTCGGAGAAGAGTTCGAAGAGACTGAAATCACCTTCGCCGGCGAACGGATAGTCGGCGGTGAATTTGCCGAACACCCGGAAGTTGCGGTCGGGCCGGGCATCGAACCAAAGCCTGCCGCCGAGATCGAAGGAGAGCCGCTCGGTCGGATTCGCCAGGTCGTCGGCGGACGAAGGCAGGTCGGCATGGCCGAACCGCACGGTCGACGAACCGGAAAAATCACCCGCCCAAAGGAAAGAACCCGCATCGTCGAAAATGGACGCTTCGGGATTTTCGACGACGGAGGCTTCCTCGATCACGGAAGATTCCGGATCGGCGAAGAGGTCGTCGATGTCAACGAGGTCGTCGGCGGTCGCGAACGCGCAAAACGATACCGCGAGAAACGCGGCGGCCAGAAACTGTTTCATCGGGGGCCCCTTATTTATTGACGCGCTGGAGGTATTCCTTGTTGAATACCGTATCGGGCAGACGGGTGACCGAGGGAGCTGTGAAGGTAACCTGCGTCTTTTCGCCGGGCTTCAGGTTGTCGAGGATGAGCATGCTGGCGGGGACGAACTTGCCGCTGACCGTCTGGTATTTGGGGTATGCGATGGTCCGCATAAGCCGGTCCGAAAGCGAATAATGCTCTTCCTTGAGCACGAGAAGGTTGTCCTTGCGGATCCAGAGCTTCCGCTTGGCGACGGGCACCGTACGGTCCTTCGCCGCGAGGGTGGCGACCCACACCTCGCTCGCGCCGAGCTTGGCCTCGCCGGACTCGGTAACCGTATAATCCTCGGCGAGGGTACTGGAGCTGAAGTCAGAGTTCTGCGCGTCCGATTCCTGGAAACTGTCCTTGAGGGACGAATAAGCGAACTTCCGGCTTTCCGGGTCGTAAAACCAGAGGTCGTCGTCGGCGCTGAAATACCCCTGCCCTTTCTGGATGTCCGGCTTCAACAGCACGATCGTGAATTTCTTCTCGCTGTCGCGGCGGAAATACCGGGCGACGATGGTTTCGTCGTCCTCTCCGGGTTTCTGGCTGACCACCGTGATCTCGGCGGAAAAATCGTTGTTGTCGAAATCGCCCATCTCGTCGATCCGCGAGAGGATCTTTCCCCAATCCGGGGTTTCGGCCCCGAGAAACGAAACGGCGAGCAAGGCGCATGCAAGCGCGAGTAATTTTTTCATCATCGACTCCTGATATTAAAACTGCGTCCGCAGGGCCTGCGCCGGTTCCATCCTCGCCGCGCGGTTCGCGGGCAGGAGGGCGGCAAGCAGGGTGAAGACGATTACGGTGACGAACGATCCGGCGAGCAGCGCCGGCGATACCGTGTACGAAAGGTGTCCGCCGTCGAGAAACAGGGACAGCTCGGTGAATGCCGAAAACTCGAACAGGTGCAGGATATTGAGGAGACCGACGCCGAGGAGCGCGCCGGGAATCGTTCCGCCGAGGGCGAGAAACAAGGCCTCGAGGAGGAACAACTTACGGATCTGGTCCCGCTGGGCGCCGACCGCGCGCATCGTGCCGATTTCCTTCGTCCGTTCGTAGATGACGATGCGGAAGGTATTGACGAGACCGACCATCACGACCGCGAGTATGACGAGGAAAAGGACGAAACTGCCCGCCTGCACGCCGGTGAGGATGCCGATGAGCGAACCCAACTCGTTGTTCAAGTTGGTGATCAGCGTCCGCGAACCCGTGAAGTCGTCCTTGGTCAGGTCGCCGACGATCGTGTTCGAATCGCGTCCCATCACCTTCTCGATGGGCACCAGATCGTATTTCCCTTTCAGTGAATTGTAGAGCCGGACGGTCTTCATGTCGAGATTGGAATAGTCCTTCAAGTACAGGCCGAAGAGGTTGTACGTGCCTTCGGGCATCGAAACGAGGGCGTTCAATACCTCGCGGTCGACGTAGGCGGCGATGTCCATCTGCGCCTCATAGATGCCCCGGACGCGGAAGGCGCCGACGTTCTGCTGGCCGTAGATGGTCTTGAACTGGACGAGCACTTCTTCCCCGATCGCCGACGGGGCCTTTTCGATCTGGAGCGCCTTCCGTTCCGCTTCCAGCTTCTTGACTTCGGCGTCGAAGGCCGTGTCGAGGTCGAAGCCCTTGGCCTCGGCCTTCCACCGGATGCGGAGGTCGTTCTTGAGCAGGGCTTTTTCCTTGAACGTGAGCGACTTCTTCGGAATCAGGGCGAGATTCTCGGCAAGCATGGTCGAAATGACGATGCCGTCGGTACCGTCCATGTTCTTCGCGTCGCCGGCGAAAAATTTGAGGCTCGCATCGAGCTGTGTGTCCTCGGTCCATTTGACGCCGGTAATCTGGCGGGCGACCGTCTCGCCAGAGTAGATGACGGTTCCCATTATCGCCGTGCGACGGGTGACCGCAGTGTATTCGAGGCCGAGGGTTTCGAGGGATTCCATGAGGGCCGTGTCGTCCTTGACCATGTTCAAAAGGCGGCCGTCCTCGCCCTTCTCGAGCTGGAGGAAATATATGTGTCCGGCGATCAAGTCGGCGAAATTGCGCTGGACGCTCGAAACAAGGCCGCCGGTGAGTCCGTTGACCGCCACGAGCACCAGCATGCCGAACGCGAGTGCGCTGCCAAGGAGGATGCTCCGTCGCTTTTGCCGGCTCAGGTTCCGCAGCGCGATTTTTATCAATAACATGTTTCGCTCTCCTATTCGGTTGCGATGGCCTTGAGGGGACTTACCTTCAAAGCGATCATGACGGGATATATCCACGAAAACAGGCCGATTATGCCCATCAGGCACAGCGAGATGACCAGGGGACCCCAGCCGATCGTGGGCCGGAGAATGCCGCCGCCGCCGAGATAGCGGAGGGCGTCGTTGTCCGTGGGTATGCCGACCAGATTGATGATGCCGATTATCAGGCCGCCCGCCGCCAGTCCGATGCCGCCGAAGACCAGGGTGATGAAGCCCGTCTCGGCGATGAACATCTTCGTGACGAAGGACTTCTGCGCGCCGAGCGCCCGCATGGTGCCTATCTCGCTCGTCCGTTCCATGACCGAGACGACCATGGTGTTCATGATGATTATGATCGCGACGAAAGCGAGGATGAAAATGGCCGCGTTGAACAGGAGCTGGAGACCGGTGTAGGTGAGCGAGTCGGGCATCGCGGATTCCCACCAGCTCTGCGCCTTGGCCATAAGGCCCTCATCCTCGAATTCCGTGTTCAGTTTCTTGATGATCGGAGCGGCTTTCACGCCCTTTTCGAGGCGTATGACTATGAAATGCCAGCTGACATCTGCGGTCGAGGAGGCAACGGCCGCGGGTTTCGCGTCGCCGAGGATGTCGAAGACGTTATCTCCGGTCACCTGGCCCGAGGTCGAAGCCGTCGCCGAAAGGGAGTCTTCGGCGAAAAGGCTGTCGAAATCGGAATCGAGGAGAGCGGTGGCGTCCTTCGAAACCTCCACCTTTTCGGCCGTACCGCCGGCCTTGCCCAAGAGGTACCGCAGGGAGCGGGCGTCGAGGAAGCTCATCGGCCACAGGCGCTCGTTTCCGCGGGGGAATTTGAAGATGCCGACGACGGGAACCTCACGGATCTTGAAGCCGCCGGTTCCGAAGTTGTTCAGCTGGAGCGTGTCGCCTATGCGTATCTCCATATCCTTCTGGTCCTTGAATTCCTTCCATTTATCGTATTCGAGGAGCATTCCCTCCTCGCCCGGCGCGAGAAGACGGCCCTGCACGAGTTCGATGCCGTCCATCGCCTTGTAATAGGTTTCCGGTTCGATGCCGAAAAACAGGCTGAAGTCCATCCCCTTCTCCTCGAGGTTGAACAGGGCGTACCCGGAAAGCTGCGTGGTCACGGCGCGGACGCCCGGTATGGCGTCGATTTTAGCTCGCACGGCGTCGTAATCGCCGAGTACGGGTATGGTCGGCACGCCGTAGACGTCGTCGCTCTGAGCGCCGAAAACGCCCGCGCCGAGAGTTTCCGATGAAGTGATCAGGATGTCGCCGGTATAGTATTCGGTGAAGATGCCGGAAATGTTCCGGATCATCGAGTCGATGAAGGCGTTCCCGGCGAAGGTCAGCGTGATGCCTACCGACACCAGGAGACCTATGATCAGGGTCTTGGTCTTGTGCTGCCAGAGATTTCGGATGGCTATAGCCCATATCATGGTCATGCCCTCCTGGTGTTTTCGGTCACGAGGCCGTCTTTGAGCCGGATCACGTGATCGGCGATCTCGACGATCTTGTTGTCGTGGGTCGAGAAGATGAAGGTCGTGTTGAGGTCGCGGTTCACTTTTTTCATCAGGGCGAGGATCTGTTCGCCGGTGACCGAGTCGAGGTTGGCCGTCGGTTCGTCGGCAAGCACCACCTGCGGTTTGGTCGCGAGGGCGCGGGCGATGGCGACGCGCTGCCGCTGGCCGCCCGAAAGCTCGTTGGGACGGTGGGCCACATGGTCGCCAAGGCCGACTTCCTGGATCAGGTATTCGATCCAGTCCCGGGTTTCCTTGGTGATTTTCGGTTTCTTGCCGAGCAGGAGCGGAAATTCGATATTCTCCCGCACGGTCAGGACGGGAATGAGATTGAAGCTCTGGAAGATGAAGCCGATGAAATCGTGGCGCAGGTCGGTAAGAGCCTTGTCCTTCAAGAGCGCCGTGGGATTGCCGTCGATGTACACATCGCCCGAGGTGGGCGTATCGATGAGCCCGATCATGTTCAGGATGGTCGATTTACCCGAACCGGACGGACCGGCTATGGATATGAAATCTCCGGCCTCGATGCTGATATCGACGCCGCGGACCGCCTCGACGACGGTCTTTCCCAGCATGTAATTCTTTTTCGCCTCTTTCAACTGAATTATACTCATTTCTACTCCTCGATACGTATGCAAAGTCCGTGACAATCATAGACTGTAACACGCGAGATGAAAAAAACGGTACCGCTCCGGTCAATTTTTCGTCAATATTCGTCCATAATCCGCTCGGCGATCAGGAAAGCCGCGGGGCAGATGAGGGTGTTGTGGGCGAGACGGACCAGGTGTTTCTGGATGTTCCGGGACCGGGTATGCGGAAATTCCTTGCAGGAGAGGGTTCGATTTTCGTAGACCGCGCAGAGGTTGTCCTCCCCGTGAAAGGGACAGGGCATTTCTACAAGCACGTAGCCGATACCCTCGTCGTCGTCCTTGAGATACTTTTTCTTGAATGCCTTGGGCTGTTCGCCGGTTTCCTTGCAGATCAGCTTGATATCCATTTCGCGGAATCGGGGGCCGAGGGCGCGGCAGCAATTGCCGCACTTGGTGCAGTCGATCTTCGCGAAAGCCTCGTCGTGATATTTGGCGACCACCTGGTCGAATCCGGTCTTGTTCAGTTTGGACAGGTGTATCATCTGGCGCTTGATTTCTTTGTGTTTAGCCTTGCTCTTGTCGAGAATTCTCTGGTATTCGCTGATCATGGACCAATAGTACCGGAAAAACGGGCTTTCAACTAGAAGCCCCTTGGTATACAATGACAACCACTATCATGAGCAAACAGGAACTGTACCACGAAATTTTCGGCTCCATACTGGACCGGAAGGAAATGACCCCATACCTCCTCCGCAGCTGCGACGGCTATGAGTCCGCCCTGCGCCAGACCAACCGGATGATGGCCAACCGCGGCTTCGACCTCGTCGACGGCGAAATCGACGAACGGGAGCTCGCCCGGGCAGGGGAATACGTGAAGCAGGCCGTCGAGTACCTCGGATCGGTCCTCCTCCCCTTCATCGAAAAACAGTTTTCGGACCTCGCAACCCTCGATTCCCCGCAGGTACGGCTGTATGCCGGATCGACGTCTTCGATCCGCGGCATCAAGGAGCTCCTTTCCGGGGGCGGCTTCATCGACCTCGTCAACAAGGATCCGCGGCACCTCTTCCTCTTGTCGTCGTCGGCCAAATATCCCCATCTCTTCCACGGCTTTCCCGACGGCGAGATGACCATTCCCCGCCGCTGGAAAATGCTCGCCTGCGCCATACTCAAGATGTGCCACCTCATCAAGTCCATCGAGGAGGACAGCCAGGACATCAACGATTACGCCCGGCTCGGCATGTTCCTCGAATCGCGGGGCAAGAGCCTTTCGGGACTTTTCCGTTACGACTGGAACAACCCCGACCCGGTTCCTTCGGACGAAAGCGCGCGCCGTGCCTTCGTCAAGCTGTCCGGATTTTTCCGCAAGCTCGGCAAATCCGTCGGCTTCAGCAGGGAACGCAACTGCCTGGTCTTCGACAGCGGCGACGGGGTGCAGGTGGATATAGTCGAAGTGAAAGCCCGGCTTAAAAGCCCGGAAAGCATGTTCGCCAAGCTCGGGAAGGATTCGGAGGAAGAGGCCTACAGCATCCGCGACATCCTCGCGCTGACCTTCCTCATCAAAAGCAGGGAGGAATCGCTCACCCTGTTCCACGCTCTCCAAAAGCGCGGCGTCATCCTGCAGGAAAACACGACCTCGACCTCGATCACCCAGACGCTCTTCGACACGCCCGAAGACATGCAGGGCGCGGTGCGGCATCTCGTCGAAAACCTGGCGAAAAGCGGCGGGGAAGAGACCAGCTACACCGGAGAGGAAATAAGCCGGCAAACCGCCGAGTTTTTCGATTCGCTCAGCATGAACGCGGTGCGGAATCCGCATACCTCCGACCGGCACCGTAAATTCCAGTGCAAGATCGACTTTTCGGTACCGGTACACCGGGACGCGGCGACGCGCGCCATCCTGATTCCGGGAACTGCCGAATGGGAGGGCCGGAGGGAGCGGGACATAACCACCCAGCAGCACACCCTGCCGGTGGAACTGCGGATTTCGGACATGCGGAGCTGGGAGGAATCGGAACAAAAGGGCGAAGCCCACCATGACGCCTATAAATTCCGCCAGTTGGTCGCACTGACGAACCGGCTCTTCTCGCCGCTGTTCGACTTTCCGCCCGACGCATTCACGGCGCTCAGGACCGATCAGGAAGTGCTGTTCGGCTAGAGGCCCGCGAGCGGGCGCCTGCTGGAATCCAGATATTCGCGCGAGAGCATCAGCCCTTCATCCTCGCGGTCGCCGCAATACACGGGATCGTGGCCGCATTCGATATCCACCGTACCACCGTACCCCGCCCGATCCAGAATCGAAAAGATCCGTTTCCAGTCGCAGTCCCCGAAACCGGGATACCGGAAGGTGCCTGACGGCGCGGAGCCCGTACAGCCGTTGCGGGCGAGATTTGCCGCATCGACCGAGCCGTCCTTCCCGTGTACGTGCAGCACCCGGCTTACGCAGCTTTCGAGCTGAACATGGGGATCGGCGAGGCCGAGTACCGCATGTCCCGGTTCCCACTCGATCCCCCAGGAAGCCGACGGCAGGGCCGCTTCCATGAGCGCCCATGCATCGGGGTTGATCGCGATATTCCAGTTGCCCGTTTTCCAGGTTCCGCCCATGCGGCAGTTTTCGAAGGCAAGGCGCACATCCGATCGTCCGGCGTTCTCGAGGAGCGGCGAAAAGAAACCCTTCCACGCGTCGATGCACCGGTCCACCGGCGTTCCGGGAATGCGCCCGGCAAATCCGGAAACGAGATCGGTGCCGAATCGGGGGGCGAGACGCACGAAATCCCGCCAGGCCCGTGCGGTGCCCTCGGCGCTTTCGTCGCCCGACAGCACGTTTCCGTATACGCTCAGCGAGGACAGCCGTATGCCGAGGGCGGCGATTTCGTCGGCGAGCCGCTCGAGGTCGACCGCGCCGGTGTGCTGCCAGAAGGAAAGGGAAAAAGACTCGAAGCCGCGCTCTTTCAAAAAGGTAATCCGCTCGACCGGATTCGCGCTTCCGTCGACCTGTACGCCCAAAGGTATCATGAGTGCGCCTCCAAAAGCCGGTTCACTTCGTCGAGCAGGACCTGCACCGCATGCCCGTCCTCCCCGCGCGCGGAAAGCCGTTCGCGGTCGGCTTCGCCGCATCGCACCAGCGAAATGAAATCGGCGTAGCTGCCCGCGACCGGCTGTCCCCTGCGCTCGACCGCACCGATGCCCGAGGCTGCGGCAACAAGTACGCCGTCCCGGTTCCGGTCGAGGTCGAGTTCGATCGTCCCCGATTCGCCCGTCACCGTACAAAACAGGTGATCGAGATGGCCTGCCGCTTTCCGGCTCATTTCGAGCCTCACCGGAAAACGCGCGCCGGCCTGGTCGGCGAAGCCCGAAGCCGTTACTTCCTCCCAAGCGCCGCCGACATCTGCAGTCCGCGGCGTCCTCGAACCCCTGGCGGTTTCGAAGACTAGGGAGACGCCGGGAAGGATGAAGCGAGCGAGATCGAGGAGGTGACTGCCGAGGTCTCCGAGCACGCCGAGGCAGCTCGCGGATTCGGTGGTCCGCCAGCGCCAGCGCTCCTCTTCGGTCCAGACGCCCCAGCTCGCGTCCACGAGCCAGCTTTGAAGGTAGCCGAAACTCGCGCCGGTGACGCGGCCGACGGCTCCCGTCCGCACGAGCCGCCGGGCTTCGCACACCGCGGCGAAATTTCGTTTCGAAAAGTTGACCGCAAGCGGCAGGCGGGAATCGCGAAAAAGGTCGAGCAGGGGGGCGCTTTGCAGGGGGTTCATGGCCATCGGTTTTTCGAGAAACAGGGGCAACCGGTGCTTGCCGGCCAGGAGGGCCGCTTCGGCATGACCCGAGTCGACGAGGGCGCAGCTGACCGCGTCGCAGGCATGCGCTTCGAAAAAGGACGCGAGATCCGAATACGGCCCGGGGATGTTCCATCGGGCGGCGAACCGCGCGGAACGGACGGGATCGCGGTCGAA
>JFJP01040852.1_pt1 | contig 10560 bp, 3 predicted proteins | sample 431651 | NCBI WGS metagenome assembly JFJP01 (sample SAMN02602958, study PRJNA72255) | Microbial mat metagenome, whole genome shotgun sequencing project. | biome: fresh water; feature: sink hole; material: water; isolation source: purple microbial (photo- and chemosynthetic) mats found in... | reverse complement strand
TCGTATTGAAAGCGGTTTTTTTATAGAAATTGTATAAACGAAGGTTGAAGTTTGTGTCTGCCACAACATTTGATGGTAAAATGTTTCAGAAGAATAGCTATATTTACTGATTATTTATACGATAAGGAGGTCAATAAACCTGAATTTTCCTGCATTTGGGAAAATGGAGAAATTGGTAGTAAACAATAGAGTCAATGAAAAATTGATATCATGTTGAAACGTGTTAATATACTGTTTTTCATTTGTTTGGTGCCAGTTTTTTTGACTGCTCAGATCGACGTGTCCTTTACTATTAATCATGACAGCGTTTGTTCAGGAACTCCAATACAATTTACTTCAGCTGTAACAAGCGGTAATACATCTCCCAAAATCTATTTATGGAACTTTGGAGACGGTACTATATCAAATCTGGCCAACCCAAGTCATGTTTATAATCCTCCAGGCTGTGGTATTCAACAATACAATGTAATGCTCATTGTAACAGATACTACCGGCGGATTGAATATTTCGGACTCATTCGACAGGAATGTACATGTGAAAAGGAGACCCAATCCCCAGCTTATTGATTTGCTAAATGATCCCGATTTTAGTAATTGTGACAGAGACCCAACTCCCGAAAATGCAGATTTCCCTATACAGGTTCAAAACACCACAACTGAGAATGGTTGTGTTTTAGGCTATACACTCAATTGGGGAGATGGCAGTGATCCGGTTAATCTTCCTCCCGGAGTATTTACTTTAAATCATACCTATATTGAACTGGGAGCTTTTAGCCTGACTCTTACAGCAATTGCCAGCAATGGTTGTAATGGCACAACAACATATATTGTTAAAAATCAATCAAATCCTGCAATAGGTTTAACAACTGACGGAGGAACTGCAGGCTGTGCACCAAAAACTTATTCGTTTACACTCTCGAATTACGCATTAAACTCGCCCGGAACAACTTATCTGTGGGATTTCGGTGATAACAGTCCGCGAATTCTATGGACACAGGATTCTGTCCTGTTAAATAATGGAATCATATCGCACACTTTTACCACTACTTCGTGCGGTAAGATAAACAATGAGTTTATAATTACAGTAACAGCTTCCAACTCATGCTCCAGCACAAGCGCTACGGTGAGTGGCATTAAAATGTGGAGTGCACCCATTCCTGATTTTATCATAACACCTGCGCTTGGATGTGAAAATTCCGGTTTGTTTTGTTTTTCAAATACAAGCATTCCGGGCGCTTATGGATCCAATTGTAATAGAACCACAACCTATTTCTGGGATTTTGGCAACGGGAAAACATCTACAGAAATTAATCCGCAATGCCAGACGTATCCTGCCTCCGGGCCACATACTATTCGGTTAACAGCAACAAATAGTTGTGGAAGTGCTGTAATCACCAAAGATATTCGTGTTCAAAGTCCCCCTGCGGCTATTGCAGAAGCTGACCAGGATACAAGTTGTGTGCCTTTCCCGGTAGTTTTTACAAGTGAAAATTCAACGGGTTCAGATTTACTGCCTTCCTGGAGTGTAAGCCCGGCCTCCGGATGGAATTTTATTAACGGGACTACAGGCAGCTCACAGAAACCAGAACTGCAATTTACTGTTGCCGGAGATTACACAGTAACTCTCACAGTCAGTAATACATGCGGCAGCGACAATACGTCGGTCCTCATACATGCAATGGATATCCCTTCCATTAATCTTCCGGTAGTTCCTGACGATTGTTTCCCGTTCAGGTATTCCGGTAATGCGTCATATCTTGATAAGGGCAGTGATATTACATTGTATCAGTGGACAGTGAATCCTGCTAATGGCTGGAGTTTTGAATCACCGTCAACTTCAGGTTCTCCGAATCCGCAGATTTTGTTTTCGCAGGCCGGCACATACCAGATCACCGTTAAAGCCACAAATACATGTGGTACGGGCGATAGTATCAGCAATCAGTTTGAGGTTTTTACACCTGTTGATGTGAATGCGGGGAACGATACATCTGTTTGTATCAGCAGCGGTAATTTTCAGCTTTCAGGAAAACCGTCGGGCGGAACCTGGACAGGAAATCATGTCACTGCAACAGGAGTATTTTCACCGGTGGCTTCCGGGGCTTTTACATTAACATACAGAAGAGGGGCGGGGAATTGTACCACAGAAGACCAGGTAGTGGTTTCTGTTATTCCAAATCCGGTTGTTAATGCGGGCTCCGATATAATTTTATGCATGAATGAAGGTTTGCGAACGCTTTCCGGAATTCCTGCAGGTGGTATTTGGTCGGGTACTGGTATTATTAATACTGCAACAGGTGTTTTTGATCCTTTGATTTCGGGTACCGGTACTTTTTTGATTACGTATTTGTATACTGATAACAGTACGAAATGTTCAAATTCAGATGAAATGGCCGTTACAGTTCTGTCATATCCAATTGTTATAGCCGAAGATGTGACTTTTTGTAACCAACCGATACCCGAACAATTAACTGCTATTCCTGCCGGCGGTATCTGGTCAGGACCCAATGTATCTGCAACCGGTTTATTTACACCAAACGGGATTGGGAATTTCGTTTTGTTATATTCATATACAGGCGGCAATGGCTGTTCCGGTTCCGATGCAATGACTGTTTCGGTAGTAGAACCTGATAAAACGGTAAGTGCAGGAAGCGATCGTTCCATTTGTTCAAACGAAACTATTTCTATGATTGGTACTCCATCAGGCGGAACCTGGCGAGGAACTAATGTAAGCCCGGCTGGTTTTTTTGATCCGGTTTTAGCAGGAAATTATGAGTTAATTTACAGTACCGGCAATGGAAGCTGTTACAGGGCTGATACTGCCCTGGTTACTGTAAGGCCTTCGCCGGAAGCTGATTTTACATCGAGCACAGTTTGTTTTGGCGAAACAACAGTATTTACTAATCAGTCGCAAGGTGGAGGAGTAACTATGACTTCCTGGTTTTGGGAATTCGGAGATAATACCACCTCACAGGCTCAAAATCCCGGGCATACTTATACTGTCCCGGGTTTGTATTCATCTATGCTTGTGGTAATTAATGAAAGCGGCTGTCGCGATTCAGTTGCGAAGCCGGTTGAGGTTATGGAGCTGCCGGCTGTTAATTTCAGTTTCGGCATCCCAGCCTGCACAAATTCGCCTGTATATTTCAGTAACAATTCCTCAAATGCCATATCCTTTGTTTGGGACTTTGGTGATGGCAATACATCTGAATTGTTTGAACCTGCCCATACGTATGCTTTTGAAGGATCTTTCCAGGTTAAATTAACAGCTACATCGGGATTTGGATGTACTTATTCTGATTCATCAGTTATAATTATTACCGGTCCGCCGCCGCAACCGTTTTTTCAGCTTTCATCCAGGGAAGGGTGCAGCCCGCTAACAACCTTTATTACAATTGATCTATCGCAGTATAACGCAGGTTCTTCCTATCACTGGGATTTTGGTAACGGCTTAGCTGTTGATTCGTTACGGCCTCCCGATTCGATAGTTTATATAGGAAGTCTTACGGGAGATACTGTCATTCACATTCGTTTTGAATCCTATAATTACTGCGATTATTTAGTTTATTCGGATTCAATTCTGGTTCATGCCAAACCTTTATCAAGGTTCGAAATGCTTCACACCTGGGATTGTAGTCCGGTAGAAGTTCTGTTCAGGAATGTTTCAACCAGTTTTCCTGATTCATTATTCTGGGATTTTGGCGATGGTACTACATCCACGGAATTTGAACCGGTTCACACGTTCACAACGGGTGCAAATTCTACTGTATACCCAATCAGCCTGTTTACAAAAAACGGATGCGGTAGTGATACTCTCACCCGGGATCTGTTGGTTAAACCTAATACCGTTCATGCTTTTTTTACAGTTAATAATTTCAAAGGATGCGAAGGAGATGCTTTTTGCTTTCAAAATTATTCCACTGATGCGTCTGTTCTCGGAATTTCAAATCTTTCGTGGGATTTTGGTGACGGGCAGGGCTCATCAACGGAGAATCCTTGTCACATATATAACCAGGCTGGTATTTATACTGTCAAGCTAAATGTTGATAATGGCTGTGGATATGATGAGACTTTTGATACTATCGAAATACTGCCAGTTCCACAGATTGAAATTTCATCTGTTGAAGAAGCATGTGTCGGGGAAACTTTGTCTTTTGCTTATACATCCAATATTGAAATTGGTGACAGGATCTGGCATTTTGGTGATGGCGACTCATCCGTTTTGTCGAATCCATATCATACATATACAAATAGTGGTACCTATGAAGTTATTTTAAGCGGAGTTTCAGCTTTTGGATTTCCCGCTTGTATCGGAACATCCGTTAAACAGATCATAATCAAACCGAAACCTGAAGCCTTTATTTTACCAGATACTTCTGGTTGTGTCCCACTGCAAATTACCTTTCAGGGTGATATGGGAAGTTCACATCTCTGGACTTTTGGCGATAATACAGCAATATCATCAAATCCAACCCATGTTTTTGATTCTGCAGGACTGTTTTTGGTTAAACTGACCTCGGAAAACAGCAACAGGTGCAAGGATTCCGATAGTATTGAGATAAGGGTTTTCCCAAGTCCGCAGAGCCAGTTTACTTTTACTTCAACCGGCGGATATCCTGAATACCTTACGTTTACAAATTCCTCCGTTGGGGAAACAGAATGTTTCTGGAATTTTGGAAATGGCCGGGAATTCTCTGCCTGTGATGTAAACGAACCCATAGAATACAGTAATAACGATACGTATATCATTATGCTTGTAACCATGAACCAATTTGGATGTATGGATACTGCTATAGTTAGTTACCCTGTCAATTTTAAAGGATTGTACGTGCCCAATGCCCTCATTCCGGAACATCCTGATCCTGATGAAAACCTTTTCCTGCCCAAGGGGATTGGAATTGCAGAATATACAATCCAGATCTACGATACATGGGGAAACCTTATCTGGCAATCAACAGCTCTTCAAAACGGGATGCCTTCGGAAGGATGGAATGGCAGAGATGCCAACGGGAACCTCTTTCCGCAGGATGTGTATGCATGGCGGATTTCTGCAAAATTTGCAGATGGTACCTACTGGAGTGGTAACAATGGAAAAACGTATGGAACGGTGACGCTGATCCGTTAAGGATTTATTTACTTTTTTCGCGTTGCTGTAGGCTTTTTTGTGCTCCAGTTACTTCCTTCATCGCATTTATCCGGCTTGTCATTAAAAAATGTTTTGTTGTTGAGTGCCAGGCTTATTGTAATTTCAGGACTTCCTTTGCTTGCATCAACCAGTTCGGAAGTAGTAATGTCATAGGAAATGGACGTTGTGAGTAACGTATTGTTAACCTTGTCGAGGAGGAAGCGATAGGAAAACAGAACTACAATTGCATCGGTATTTTTCATGTTTATATTCCTGTTTCTCAACCATATTCCAAAATCAATATTGGAATCAACAAAAGATGTACGTATACCTGCCATGTACGAAAACATATTCCATTGCGATTCGCATAAAAAGGAGGGTTCAATAAACATTAATCCGGACGATTTCAGAGAAACAGAAAAGGTATAATTGGTGAAGAACACATATTTGGCATAAAGTGGTGCCTGGGAATAAGTAAATGACTGGTTGGGTTGGGACAAATGAAAGCCTGATAATCCCACTTCGAATTTTCTGTAATACCTTGCTGAATTTGCATGTGGCGAAGTATTCTCGTACCTGAAAACGCCTCCGATATTAAAAATGTCAACATAGGTATTGTTGCTGCTTCCGTCATCCGGAGGAACGAATCCCGAAGGATAAATATTCCCGTAGTAAGGATTTAACTGCCCGCTGAAGATGAATCTGTCCCAATTTATACTGCTGAACGCTATGGAAGGCATTGCGCCAACTTGTATCAGTGATTTTTCGGCAATTGGTATCCTGGCCGAAATGGGAACTCCGATTGTATAGTTTTGCAGAATACCTTCGCCTTCAGTATTGGAAACAACTGTAAGTCCGAATCCGCCAACACCTCTTGCAATCCTTATCCCCTGATCGAAACCGGTATAAAATGTCTGAAATTTACTTGGAATTTTTGGCCATTGCCTTCGGTACGCCATGTTCAGCCTGATGCCATAATCAATTCCTACATAGGCAGGATTATAATATAGCTTGTTGGAATTGAAATTTGAAAAATGAGGATCCTGCCCCCGTGTGAGGGAAGTAGTGAAGCAGAGAATGAAAAAAATAAAATGTCTGTATTTACCCATCTGCCGATATGGTTAACCTTACAGGAATATCTTAAATTCCGTGTTTTAAACATTAAAGGTAAGGGAAATTAGTAAATCAATTATAACCCGGAAGATTTATTTGATTCAGGCTCGTTTTCTGCCTTATTAAAAAATGTTTGACCTGGCAATGTCATTTATCCTGTTCAGCCTGATTTTATCCGTCAATTACTTTAGCAAAACCATTTTTCTGGTGAGAAAATGATTTTCAGTTTGCAGACGGTAGAAATAGATTCCGGCAGGTAAACCTTCCGCATTAAATTCAACTTTATGTTCTCCCATTGCCTGTTTACAATTTACAAGGGTTTTCATCTCGCGGCCTGTAAAATCGTAGACTTTTAAAATGACATGGGCATCATTTGGCTGTTGCCAGGTAATGGTAGTACGTGAAGTAAACGGGTTATGATGATTTTGATCCAATCGAAATGAACCAGGCCTGGTTGGCGATTCATCAACAGTAGTAAATTCATCTGGATCATAGGCAAAAAGATAACCCTTATTGTATACAGCTAAAGCGGTTTTTCCCCCGGCTCTCGTCAGAATTCTTGATCCGTGAGTTTGAGAGCTTGTTGTGAGTGTTACAAAGATTCCACGATTTCCATCAAACAGAAGATGACCTGGATAGTCCGGATTTACAGGCGTATGATAAATGAAAATATTTGTATTACGGTGTTCTGTGAGCGAATATCGCAAGTTGGGGTACGAAGCAATTGAATTTGTTACCGAACTGTATCCATATTTTTGATCGTTGCTTTGCATCATAAATATGCTGTCAAGGGAAAGGGGAGTTCCCTGGCTTTTGACAGGGATTAGTAATTCGTCGCCGGATTTAGCGTTGAAGAATGTAGTTATGTTTTGGTTATTGTCTATATGGAAATAAAACCCTGTTTTTTCTCCGGTATACACTCCTGAAGAAGCCACATTTTTTACCAGCCAGGAGTCTTTTGCAACAGAATAAAGTAAATGCTCAGCCGACTGCGTATAGTTAACAAATTTTACCAGGGAATAGCCTGTACTGCCGAATACATCTGAATAATTATTACTTGAAGCAAAACTGACAAATTTAAGACTATCCGTTGTTCCATTATAATTGAATACGGTCATTCCCTGAGTACCGATACCCTTGTAATAAACAGTTGTAACATAATTATTTCCTAGCTCAATACTTTGAATACCTGGAAATTGTCCTGCCTGCCAATCCGAATTATATATTGCTGAATTACCGCTGAGGATATCGTAAAAAACAATCTTCTCTTTTGTAGTCATAGCAATAATGTGCCCTCCTATATAATTTCTATTCCGGTAATCATATACAATATTAAAATCGTGTTGGGTAAAAGCCCTGGAATAAACATCGTATGTTATCAGGTTAACCTTATCTCCATTGTCCTTATCGTAAGTTATATGAAATATCCCCTGGCCACCGGTTGTCTGATCATCAGGAACGAGTTGGGTCTTGTAATAATTATAATCATACGAGAATTCATCAAACGTTCCGGTAAGCGTATTAAATACCCATAAGTAATAAGTGGTTATACCATTTATGTCCACATCGGATCTTGAATAGAAAAGGTAACACAATCTGGGGTAAACCCTGTTTAAATCATACTGATGGAGAACATCGCCAATAATTATATCCGAAGTTCTGGTAACAAAAGTGCCGGTAAAAGCACTGTATCCGCCACACGAATAGGGAGGACCTGAAGTACGGCCAAAAATAAATCCGTGCTCCAACTGACGGAATAAAGGTAAGTTTACACCGGTAAATTCTGAAATTGTTTTTGTAACCGAGCTATAAGCAACGATGGTTTGTTTTGTAAGGTCTGACTCTGACAGATTGAAGCATAAGTAATCGTTACCATTATAAACAGAGGCATAGGGAGTAGTACTAATTGATGTATAGTTTACACTTCTGATCTGAGAATCGTCCGAATCAAAAACATAAACTTTAGTATTGGTTATCACATATCCCATTGATGCATAGCATCCAACCATTTTCACACGATCATCTCGTAACTGTCCATCGAATCTCAAAACAGTAAAATCATGATTAGAAGCACTAAAGAAAACAGCCAGCGAATCATTCAGCAGCATTGCAGATTTGCCACCAGCGGCCGCATCTGTCCATGGAAGAGTTGTAGCTATTGAAGCCGAGTCCCAGTTTCCTGTTATAGTGCTGAATGCATATACTTTGTTTGAAGATGTTTCGGAGAATATAATACAGTTTTCGCCAACTGCATACCTGGTATCCGAAGTGAGGGGCTTCCCAATATAAAGCATATCCCAAAACGATTGCTGCGAATACGCCATTAAAGGGATTGAAAACAGAATAACTATCAAATAGCCCTTAATGTAATTCCTGGAAGTATTCATGGCATTGGTTTTTGACCCGATATTTCGGGGTGGAAGACTTATTTAATACAAATCATTTTCTTTGTTCCAACTTTCCCATTCGCCCGAAGCTGATAAAAATAAATCCCGGTTGGCAGCCCGGTTGCATCAAAGTTAACTTTGTGCTCTCCCTTCGGCTGATCATAATCCATCAGTGTTTTAACCTCACGGCCTGTAAAATCATATACTTTTAAAACTACATGAGCATCTTGTGGTAGTTTCCAGGTGATGGTGGTGGTGGCGGTGAATGGGTTGGGATAGTTTTGATTTAGTTTTACCGTTCCGGGTTGATCTGATTCATCTTTTTCAATATTCGTAAAAGCGTCTGGAGCAAATGCATATACCTTGCCGAAACGGGCAACTACGGCTGTATTTTGAGATGCGGAATAATACAACGAATTTCCTTCGGGTACTAATTCAACAAAATCAGTCAGGCCTTTTTGGAAAGCATAAAATTTAGAGTAGTTGGAAGTCCCGAGTAAAATTATATTTCCCTTATTCTGATAGAGTCCCGGAGTTGCGGCTAAATCAAAAGTTGAAGTTGTTTGGTTAGATGCATCGTAGACTTTGAAAATATGCCCATCCATAAAAAGTATTAGTGATTCGGAAATTCCGTTACTTACAGGCCTGCTTTCGAAATCGATAAGCGTGAGATTTGCAGCATCAAAGAGCAATGTTGAAGTAGAAGTGTTTGTATTAGTAAGCCATGAAAAAACTCCTACAGTAGAATAAATGGAATTTGGCCCGGCCAGATTAGAAGTAACAGCCATAATTGAATCATGGGCAGGAGAGTAAAATACAGCTAAATCAGCAGCCGTTGATGGAACAAAAACAAATGAATACGGGCTCAACTGGTAATGTGGATGTACATCATTGCTTATTTCAATTTTTGATGCTCTGTCTGTTTTTGAATTATAAAACCATAAATCCATTGTTGATGATTCAGGTTCGAATTTGCAAAACGAAATATAATCAGTTGAATATATTACATTGCTTTGATCGCTTTCACCAAAAGTAAGAGACTGTTCTATTCCCGTTTTTGTATTGTAAAACCATGCATGATTCCAGTCATCCAATGCTGAAGCGTAATCATTGCCGACATTATAGTAATATGAATGACCTTTATTTTGAATCCCTGCTGTACTTATATGATAATCACCGGTTTCGCCGGAATAAACATAAAATATGACTGCTTCTGATTTATCAGTCATGGAGCATATAGTTGTGTTGCCGCCGACTATGTAATTGGAAAGACAACATAAATCGTATCCTGAAAATGAGAATGCATGTGTAATCCAGGCAGCTCTTTCTGTATCGAAAGTGTTTATTTTAACATCTCCATTTTCAGCAGTGCCTCTCTGAATATTGTACCCGTAAACATTTCTTTTTTCACAGTCTTTCCATGTATCAGAATCAAAATGGCTACCAAGGTTCAACGCTGAGTAAGGCGTATTTTCGGTCTTGATATAAAACTGACCGGTGAAAGCTGAATAGCCAACCAGGTTTACCTCCTCAGGTGAACCTCCGTATGTTGAGACAAATCCTCCGGTCATGGCAATACCATCTGATTCGGTATAATAAACACCGCCTGTTTCAGTGAGAGTAAAAGTTTTTGTAACCAGACTATAGGCAACATTTCTGCATTTGTCCGGGTAAAATCTTTGGAAAACACCTGCAACATAAGTATCGCCGCACCAGAAATTACTGGCACCGGTTGCATTTCCCACTGGACCTGAGTAGAATAACGTCCATTGACCAGCCAAGCCATCGAAAACATAAAAATAATTCTGGTCGGTCCAAGCATATGATGCATTATCGCCACAGCCATATCCGCGCGAGCCTGATACCGATCCTTCAGGTGATAAAATATTTCCTGAATATACGATTGCCTGGTAAGTATGAGTAATTGAACTGTATGCAA
>JFJP01023603.1_pt1 | contig 10560 bp, 9 predicted proteins | sample 431651 | NCBI WGS metagenome assembly JFJP01 (sample SAMN02602958, study PRJNA72255) | Microbial mat metagenome, whole genome shotgun sequencing project. | biome: fresh water; feature: sink hole; material: water; isolation source: purple microbial (photo- and chemosynthetic) mats found in... | reverse complement strand
AAGAACCGGGGGGAGAGCCGCGCCCGAGCCGGCAGTGCTGCGTCACGGCTCGCTTGAAGTCTGCCCCGCACGTCACGCGGTCACCTGGGACACCCGGCCCGTCAGGCTGACGGCTATGGAATTCGCCATCCTCGAAATGCTGATCCGGCAGCCCGGCCGCGTCTTCAGCCGCGACACGATCATGGACGCAGCCTATGGGCATGAAGCCGTAGTCAGCGACCGCACCATCGACAGCCATATTCGGCACATCCGCCAGAAATTCGCTGATGCGGGCTGCCCCGCCCTGATCGAGACCCTGCACGGCGTCGGGTACACCCTGGTCTGACCGCCATGAAACGTCTGTATCGTCTGCGCACCATCCTTCTTGCCGTCATGCTCTCGGTGCTGGCTCTGCCGATCGGAGCCGTTTACGTGTTTCGAACCTTCGAAAACGTGCTGGTCCGTGAGACTGAGCAGGAGCTCATCAGTCAGGCGGCGGTCCTGGCCGCCACGTGGCGCAATCTCGTTTTGGAGCCGACACTGAAGCTGGCGGAAGACCTGCCCCTGACACCCATTGCTCCGCGCCTGAGCCTGAACGACCCCGTCGCTCCGCCACGCCCCGATGCCGAACCCGTCGAGACGCAGCCCGCACCCAATCTGCTGCGAGCTGCGCCATTGTTCACCCACATCATGCGCGAAACCCAACAGATCACGTTGTCTGGCATGCGCCTGCTGGACGAGCATGGAACGGTCCTGGCAGGGCGCTCCGAGACCGGCCTGTCCCTGGCCCATGTGCCTGAAGTGCGGCAGGCCCTGGCCGGCGAATACGCCAGCGTCGTCCGCAGGCGCATCTCCGACGAACCCAGGCCTTCCATTTACTCCATCAGTCGGGGCACAGATGTGCGAATCTTCGTAGCCATGCCGGTCAAGGACGGCGAGACCGTGCTCGGCGTGGTGTACCTTTCGCGCACGCCCGTGAGCATCCTCAAAAGTCTGTTCGATGTACGTTACGAGGTCGCGCTGACCATGATGGGCATGAGCCTGCTGACCGTTCTGCTCGGACTCTTCGTCTCATCGGGCATCGCCCGGCCCATTCGTGAACTGTTGCGGCAGATCGAACTCCTCCGCACTGGGGAAACACGCACCGTAAAGCCCATCGCCAGGCCCGTCACGCAGGAGATGGCGCGTCTATCCGAAAGTTTCGCGACCATGTCTGAAACTCTGGCCGATCGTGCCGACTACATCAGACGGTTCGCCGGGCATGTCTCGCACGAGTTCAAGACGCCGCTGGCGTCCATGCAAGGGGCCCTGGAACTGCTCATCGAACATCTGGACACCATGGACCCGGAGCAAAGCAGGCTGTTTCTGAACAATCTGCAGACAGACACCCAGCGCATGAAACTGCTGGTCAACCGCCTGCTGGAACTGGCCAGGGCCGACGCCATGACTCCCAGCCGAAGCCATTGCAGGCTGGGCACTGTAGCGGGTTCCTTGCGCAGCGTCTTTCGGGACCGAGGCCTGAGCGTGGAGCACGAAGGAGAATGCGATCTCGAGCTACCCATCGCCCCGGATGCGCTGGAAATGGTCCTTGGCAATCTGGCCGAGAACAGCCTTCTGCACGGAGCAGACAGGATCCGGCTGTCTGTCTCGCGGGCGCCGGATTTGATCCGTCTTTCTGTCGCCGACAACGGGCGAGGCATTTCCCAAGCCAACCGCGACAAGATTTTCACACCGGTTTTCACCACTCGCCGTGCATCAGGCGGCACAGGCCTCGGCCTTGAAATTTGCCGTTCCGTGCTTAAAGCCTACGGGACAAGCATTGCCCTTGGCGAAAGCGACCAGGGGGCAACATTCATCCTGGAGTTCAAGCGCGATGCGTAGTGCCAAGACCAGCCTTGCGTACCTCAGGATTATGGCCGCGGTATTCTTCCTTTTTGCACTGTGGACTTTCTTCATGGCCGACACCGGTCGTCTGGAAATCCAATTTCGGCTACTGAAGGACTCAAGCGCAGAGTAAACGCGCGCGACGGTCGATAAGAACTGCACCCCGAAAGGTTACTCGGCTTGAGAAAGTGATGGCACCATGAGAGCTAACAACTCAGTCAGCACGGACCGTTACAGGTCGAAAAAGAGGGCAAAAAGGAGGCAAGTCTGCCTTTGACTTGTCAACACGCTAATTTCATTACAACAATAATTCTAATCCTCTCATCTCTCCATCTTCCCCCGAAAATCCCCCCATACCGACTCTTTGACCACGCCCGGCTCTTGTGGCAGGAAAACCCGGTCTATACCGCACGTCCTAGGAAGGTTCTATGCTGAGTGAAAAATTCCTGAACGAATTCGAAGAATACCTGACCTCAGGCCAACTTGAGGAAGACTACGGCTACTCCGCCGAGGACCGCAAGATCGAGATTCTTGAATATCTCGAACGCTTCATGGATCTGGCCGAGGAGGTCGACAAGGTTGCCACGCGCCTGCTCATGCCCCATCTCTCAGAAGTCATGCCCCCCAAGGACGAATAACCGGAAGAAGCGCTTCTTTCCGGTCACCGTGTAGTCCCGGACCAGTTCCAGGCTATAGCCTTTCACCGTGTCGGCGGATGTTTCGTTGCTCATGACCAGCACCCGCCCCTGCGGGGCCAAGTGACCTTTAACCTCGGCCAGGAGCTTCTGCCAGGGCATGAAAGCCCGGCTGACGATGAGGTTTGCCGCGCGTCTGGCCGGGGGCAGCGCCTCCATGCGGGCGCAGATGACCTTGGTGCGCGGCAGCTTCATGTGCGCCGCCGCCTGTTCCATGAAAATGGCTCGCTTTTGCCTCGGTTCCACCAGAAAGTAATCGCCCGACTGCCAGAAGACGCGTAGCGGGATGCCCGGCAGCCCAGCCCCCGCGCCCAGGTCCAGGGTCTGACCGGGCTGCGGCTCGATGGAGTGCAGCAGATCGGACAGATGCCAGGAGTCCTGGATCAACGTCTCCAGAATGTCGGGCCAGGTCGACGGCCCGACCAGGTTCATTCGAGTGTTCCACTTGACCAGGAGGCCAAGGTAGAGGCTCAGAAGCCGGGCCTGTTCGTCGCTCAGAGTGCGTCCAAGCCTTTTGGCGGCCGCCGCGACCTGGGCTGGTTCGAGAGTTGAATTCATAAGCAATCCTTTTGCCTGGCCCGGTCCATCCCCGCAGGGCGCACCCCCGGGGGATTTCCCCTTTACCTGCGGAGGGGCTGCGGATACAAGCAGCACAGTTTTTTGATTGGAGGAACAATGAGCACCCAAAGCATCATTTTTCCCGGCCAGGGATCGCAAGAGCCCGGAATGGGCCGGGATCTGGCTGAATACTGGTCCGAAGCCATGGACTTGTGGAAAAAAGCCGAACGCATAAGCGGCCTGCCGCTGCGCGAAATATATTGGGACGATGACGAAAACGCCATGGCGGTGACGCGGAATCTGCAGCCCGCCCTGACCGTTGTCAATATGAACCTGTGGTGCTTCCTGGCCGAAAAGCTGAGCCCCGCCGCAGCGGCCGGGCACAGCCTGGGCGAGTTCGCGGCCCTTTTCGCGGCCCGCGTTCTGCCCATGGACAGCGTTCTGGAACTGGTCTGCCTGCGCGGCAGGCTCATGGACGAGGCCACGAACCAGGACGGCCGCATGGCCGCCATCCTGAAGCTCAATCAGGCCAAGGTCGAAGAACTGGTCGCTGCCGCCGCCAGGCTGACCGGGCAGGAAATCCGCATCGCCAACTACAACACCCCTGGCCAGTTCGTCATCAGCGGACATGCCCAGGCCGTGGACCATGTCTGCGCGGGCGTCAAACCCCTGAAAGGCCGCTCCCTGGTCCTGCCGGTCAGCAACGCCTTCCACTCCCCATACATGCGCGAGGCTGGAGACGATCTGGCCAAATTCATGGACAAGCTGGATTGGCGCGACCCGCAGATTCCGGTCTACCTCAATGTTACGGCCAAGCCCGAACCGGATGGCCAGGCGCTGAAAGAGACCGTGAAACGCCAGATGACCTCGTCCGTGTACTGGACCCAGATCATCGAAAACCAGTACGCCGACGGCATGCGCTCCTTTATTGAACTGGGCCCCAAGGGCGCCCTGTCTCGCATGATCACCCAGATTTTGAAAGACCGGGACGGGGTCCAGACCCTGTCCGTAAGCACTCTCGAACACGCCGCGACCTTTTGAGGAGACCCTGGCATGAAAGCCAAGAACTATATTTTTGAAAAACTGACCGCGCTCATGGCCGCCAAGGGGCTCACCCTCCCGGCCAAGACCACCATCGAAGCCCCAAAAAGCGAACAACACGGTGACATGGCCACCAACATCGCCATGGTCATGCCCAAGGAAAAAGGGCAGAACCCGCGCGCGCTGGCTGAAACCCTCAAGGCAGAGCTTCTGGACATGTGCCCCGAGATCGAGAGCATCGACATCGCTGGGCCGGGCTTCATCAATTTCACATTCAGGCCCTTGTTCTGGCAGGGGGTGGCTCTGGCCGCCCTTGAAGGCCCGGGCGACTTCGGCCGCATCGATGTCGGTCAGGGGCGCAAAGTGCAGGTCGAATACGTGTCCGCCAACCCCACCGGCCCCCTGCACATCGGCCACGGGCGCGGCGCGGCCGTGGGCGACAGCCTGACCCGCATCCTGCGCTTTACCGGCCATGAGGTCGAAACCGAGTACTATCTCAACGACGCCGGCCGGCAGATGCGTTTGCTGGGTCTGGCCGTGTGGGTGCGCTACCAGCAGGCCTGCGGCGTCGAAATCGAATTCCCGGAAGACTGCTACCGGGGCGAATACATTAAAGACATCTCCGCCGCCCTCCTGGCCGAAAAGGGCCGGGCGCTCCTGGATCTGCCCGAAGAAGAGGCGCTGGATCTGTGCTACGAGCGCGGCATGACGGACATTTTGAACGGCATCAAGCAGGATCTCATTGATTTTCGGGTCGAGCATCAGCACTGGTTCTCGGAAAAGAGCCTGGTTGACGGCGGACAGGTCGAGGCATCCCTGAACCGCCTCCTGGCCGAAGGCCGGGCCTATGAAAAAGACGGGGCACTGTGGTTCCGCTCCACCGATCACGGCGACGACAAGGACCGTGTGCTCAGGAAGTCTGATGGACTTTTGACCTATTTCGCCTCCGACATCGCCTATCACGACAACAAGATCGGGCGCGGCTTCGACATGATGGTCGATATCTGGGGCGCGGATCATCACGGCTACGTGCCGCGCATGAAGGCGGCCATCGAGGCCCTGGGCAAGGACCGCGAGTCGTTGCAGGTCATCCTGGTGCAGCTTGTGAACCTGATCCAGGGCGGCGAACAGATCGCCATGTCCACCCGCGCCGGCAAGTTCGAGACCCTGGCCGATGTCTGCGCCGAGGTCGGCGTGGACGCGGCGCGCTTCATCTTCCTCTCGCGCAAGAGCGATTCGCACCTGGATTTTGACCTCGATGTGGTCAAGCAGCAGTCCATGGACAACCCGGTCTACTACGTGCAGTACGCCCACGCCCGCATCAGTTCGCTCATGCGCAAGGCCGAGGAGCAGGGCGTAGCCCTGCCCGAACCGTCGGACGCGCTCATGGCCCTCTTGACCACGCCCGAGGACAGGGCCCTGTTCAAGGCCCTGGACGCCTTCGAGGACACGCTGGAACTGGCCGCCCGGACCCTCTCACCGCACCATGTCAGCTACTATCTGATGGAACTTGCGGGACTTTTGCACCGATATTATACGGTACACCACATCCTGTCCGGAGACGATCAGGACTTGCTGCGGGCGCGCATCCTCCTGTTCAGGGCTGTGGCCGGAGTGCTCAGCACCGGCCTTCATCTGCTGGGAGTCACCGCGCCAGAGCGAATGTAGACCAATTGGACCCACGGCACCATGATCACACGCAAATCGAGCACCACCAAAAAAAAGGACAACAACAAGCTCAGCTTCCAGCTTGGCCTGTCCGGATTCCTGTCTCTGGCCGTGCTTGTGGTTATCGGCATGGCCTGGTCCTTCATCCTTGGCGTCATTGTCGGGCGGGGCTACCAGCCCGAAAAAATGGCCATGGAGATGGCCCAGAAAGTGCTCCCCGAGGATTTCCCCCTGCTGACGGAGAAAAACGAGGAGGTCCTGAAGGGCGAGGAATTGGAATTCTTCGAAAAACTCAAGCAGGGGCCCAGCTCCGTGCCCCCGGCTCCCGCCTCGCCGGCCAAGGCCGCGCCGCCTCAGCCCAAGCCTCAGGTCGCCGAAGCGCCAAAGCCCGCTGACGGGACGGCGCCCAAACCGCAGCAATCCCCCATCGATATGGCCCTGCAGTCTGCTGCGGATGTGGCCGGCCAGAGCGTTCCTCCGGCAGCCAAGGAGGCCAAGGGCGAGGTGTTCGTCTTCAACTACCAGGTCGCGGCCCTGGCCTCCATGGATCAGGCCCAGACCTTTCTCAAGAAACTCGATCCCGGAAAATTCAAGACCTCCGTGGTCACGGCCACCCACGAAGGCAAGACCTGGTACCGGGTCTACGTGCATCATCAGGGCACCGTGGACTCGGCTCTGGCCTTGAAGGAGCAGCTCAACGGCAGCGGCATCAGCGGCATCCTGCTGCGCTCCCGCACCCCGCTCTAGGCCGCCCATTGGCGGGTGAGACCCAACCCCGCACCCATGTTTGACGGAGACATCCATGCATCACGAATTCTTTGATCTCGGTCCGAGGATGGGTCGCAATGTTTTCGTGCTGTCCGTCCCTTACGAGGGCACGGTCAGCTACGGTACGGGCACGCGCCTGGGGCCCGAAGCCCTGTTCCGGGCCAGCGTGCAGATCGAATCCTACGATCCCGAGCTGGACCTGGATCTTGGCGATCTGGCCCACTTCAGCCCATTACCCGTGGTCCATCCCCCGGCCACCGGCCCCGAAGGCCTGCACCAGATCATGCGTGAGCGTCTGGCGGACCACGATGCCAGCCAGGACTTCATTCTGACCCTGGGCGGCGAGCATTCCGTGCCCCTGCCGCTCTTTGAATTCTATCACGCGGCCCATCCCGACCTGGTCCTGCTGCACATCGACGCCCACGCGGACCTGCGCGAAAGTTACGAGGACAGCCCCTACTCCCACGCCTGCATCATGGCCCGGGCCAGACAGATGGGCATTCCCCTGGCCCAGATCGGCATCCGCTCCCTGTGCCGGGAGCAGCGGGACTTCATGCGCGCCCAGAAGCCCTCGGACCTCTTGACCCTCTTCGCCTGGAACCTGCCCGCGCCAGGGGAGGCGGCCGAGCGCATCCGTGCCTTCGTGGGCAACAGGCCCATATATATCTCCTTCGACGTGGACGGCATGGATCCCAGCGTCATCCCCGGTACGGGCACGCCCGAGCCAGGGGGCATCCCCTACGCCTGGATGGCCCGTTTCTGGAAAGAGCTCTGGCTCGACGGTCTGGGTCCGAAGCTGGTCGGCATGGACATGTGCGAACTCGCCCCCATCCACGGCTCCCAGGCCTCTGAAACGGCCGCCGTGAAGCTCATCCAGCGCATCCTGACCGCCTGGCTCGGACTCGCCTAGAAATGACCAGCGTGGACGATCTGCTGACTCTCAAGGTCGAAAAACTGCTCTGGCGCGGTCGCGGCCTGGCACGGCTGGACTCCGGACAGGTGGTCATGATCGAGCCCGGCGTGCTGCCGGGAGAGACCGTCAGCGTGCGCGTGAGTAAAACGGCCAAGGATTTTCTGCAGGCCGAGGCAGTTCAGATCCAAAGCCCCTCGCCGTTGCGCGGAATTCACCCCTGTCCTCACGCCGCTGACTGCGGCGGCTCGCGCTTCGGCATGATCGCGCCGGAAGCAGGCACGCAAATCAAGGCGGACATGCTGCGTGACGCCCTGCCCCGCGCCCTGGGCCGCGATCATGGCACCCGGCTGCCGGAACTGCGGATCGTGTCCAGCCCCCACGGCTGGCGTTACCGCTGGCGCGGCCAGATCCATGTGCGTGCGGGCCGTCCCCATGCCATGGCCCACGCCAGCAACGACCTCGTGCCCTTGAAGGACTGCCATCTCCTGGCGCAGCCCCTGGCCCTGGCCCTGCCCGCCCTGGCGGGGAGCCTGCCGGATGGCCGCTTCACCGTCGCGGCCAGTCCGGACACGGGCGTGGCCGCCACGGAAATGGAACGTGTACTTTTGCCTTTCTCCTTCCCCGACTTCGGACTGACCCTGCACCTGCCGCCGTCCACCTTTTTCCAGGCCAACTGGGATCTGAACCAGCACCTCGTGCGCACCACAGTGGACGCCCTGGACGGCTTTGAGCGCATCGCCGACCTCTTCTCCGGAGTCGGCAATTTCGCCCTGCCACTGGCCAGCCGGGGAAAATCGGTGCTGGCCGTCGAAGGCTCGGCCCCGGCCGTGGACACCGGCATGCGCAACGCCCATCGTCTGGGTTTATCTGTCGCCTTCCGCGACGCGAACCTGGCCAAGCCTGGGGCCTGGAAAGTGGTCACCGACTTCGCCCCCCGCGCCGCCATCCTTGATCCGCCACGCACCGGAGCCAAGGGCATCGGTCGCATTCTGCTCGGCATGCCGAGCCTTGAGCGCCTGGCCTGGGTCTCCTGCGATGTGGTCAACACCATCCGCGATGCAAAGCCCCTCCTCGAAGCCGGCTGGACCGTCTCCTCCCTGACCCTCTTCGACATGTTCCCCGGCACCTGGCACATGGAAGTGCTCCTGATCCTCGACCGCCCGTAAGGGGAAAGCCGTATCCTGAAGCCAAAACGGCCCGGAGGGTTGCGCCCGTTGGCGGAGAACTGTAGGACATCCTTCACACTTCTAGCTGACGGGGGACACATGATTGCAGAGGGGATCAACAGAATCTGGCTCGAGCATTACGATCAGGAAGTCGGTTCGAACCTGGACTACGAAACCGTCCCGCTCTTCGAAATTCTTGAGCGCGCGGTGGCCAATTACCCTGACCGTCCGGCCATTGTCTTCAACAACTGGAGCGTCAGCTACAAGAAACTCAAGCGCCTGGTGGACCTCGCCGGCGCCAACCTGAAGAAGGCCGGGGTCAAACCCGGTGAGCGGGTGGCCATCATGCTGCCCAACTGCCCCCAGACGGTTATCACCTACTGGGCCTGTCTCAAGATCGGGGCAGTGGTGGTCATGACCAACCCCCTGTATATGGAAAAAGAGCTGGTCCACCACTTCAACGATTCTGAAGCAAAAACTCTCATCACACTGAATTTATTATGGAAACGCATCAATGGACTGCGCGGCAAGCTCCATCTGAAGCGCATCTTCGTGACCTCCATCGCCGACTGCCTGCGCTTTCCACTCAACGTCCTCTATAATTTCAAATCCAAACGCGAATACAATCTTGAGGCCATCCCCTACGATGGACGCACGGTTCTGCCCTGGAAAAGTCTGCTCGCGCGAGCGCCCATCGAAGCCCCGCATCCCGTCGACCCGGTAAATGACCTGGCCGCCCTGCAGTATACCGGCGGCACCACGGGCGTTTCCAAGGGCGTCATGCTGAGCCACGCCAATCTGGGCTACAATGCCCAGCAGGCCAAGGCGGTGCTGCACACGATCAAGGAAACGGGCGAGGTCATGCTTGGCCTCTTGCCCTTTTTCCACATCTACGGGCTGACTGTCTGCGTCAATTTCGGAACTCTCATCGGCGCGACCCTGGTGCCCATGGCCAAGTTCGTACCCCTTGACGTCTTGAAGACCATCCACAAGAAGCAGCCCACCATCTTCCCGTGCGCGCCGTCCATTTTCATTGCCCTTCTGCAGCAGAAGAATCTGGAGAAGTACGACCTGTCCTCGGTGCGCTATTGCATCTCCGGCTCCGCCCCGATGCCCGTGCCGGTCATGGAAAAATTTAACAGTCTGAGCAACGGCGCCAACATCATCGAGGGCTTCGGGCTGACCGAAGCTTCGCCCATCACGCACCTGAACCCTCTGCGCGGCAACAGCAAGAACGGCTCCATCGGCCTGCCCTTCCCGAACACCGACGCGGCCATCGTGGACATGGAGGTGGGTTCTCTGCCCCTGCCCGTAGGCAAAATCGGCGAACTGGTCGTGCGCGGGCCGCAGGTCATGCGGGGCTACTGGAAACGCCCGGACGAGACGGCCAGCGTGCTCCGCAATGGCTGGCTCTACACCGGAGACATCGCGTATATGGACGAGGAGGGCTATTTCTTCATCGTCGACCGCAAGAAGGATCTGATCATCACCGGCGGATACAACGTCTACCCCCGCGAGATCGACGAGGTACTGCACGAGCACCCGGCGATCAAGGAGGCGGTCAGCGTGGGCATCACACACAAAACCCGCGGCGAGATCATCAAGGCTTACATCGTGCTGCACGAGGGCGAGAGCCTCAGCAAGGCCGACGTCATCGCCTTTTGCAAAGAGAAACTGGCCAACTACAAAGTGCCAAAGCAGGTCGAGTTCAGGGATGACCTGCCCAAGAGTATCGTCGGCAAGGTCCTGCGCCGGGTCATCCGCGAAGAGGAGGACCGCAAGGCGCACGATACCTGCGACTGCAACGGAGACAACGACATCATCGAGACAACCGGGGACGGGAAGGATCGTTAGCAGGCATGCGCCAGGCGCCGCGTCAACGGGCCCG
>JFJP01011665.1_pt2 | contig 10560 bp, 10 predicted proteins | sample 431651 | NCBI WGS metagenome assembly JFJP01 (sample SAMN02602958, study PRJNA72255) | Microbial mat metagenome, whole genome shotgun sequencing project. | biome: fresh water; feature: sink hole; material: water; isolation source: purple microbial (photo- and chemosynthetic) mats found in... | reverse complement strand
TGCTCAAAGCCTACGGCTTTGGACTCCACATTAAAGCGGTCAACTTAACTAACGGCGACGCGGTATTAACCGTAACAATCCTAAAAACAATAAGCCCGTTATCGCAACCAAAACGCGGGTGAGGCCGCTTTGCCAGGTAAGGCCATATTTCAAAATGACATATACCGCCCGCACGCCGTCCCGCCAACTGATTTTTTTACCGTCCTCGTAAGTGCGCCCATAATAGGAAATGCCCACTTCATAAATCGGGCGGTCAAGTTTGGAAATTTTGGCTGTAAATTCGGGTTCAAAGCCAAAACGGTCTTCTTCCAATTCAATCTCGGCCAAAATCTCGCGCTTAAATACTTTGTAACATACCTCCATATCAGTCAGGTTAAGGTTGGTGAACATGTTGGACATGAGGGTTAAAAATTCGTTACCGATGGAGTGCCAAAAATAAAGCACCCGATGGGAATCGCCGCCAATGAAGCGTGAGCCATAGACAATATCGGCCTTGCCGTCAATGATGGGCTTGAGTAATTTAGCGTACTCATTGGGGTCATATTCCAAATCAGCATCTTGAATGATGATAATATCCCCCGTCGCATGGGCGAAACCCGTCCGTAAGGCGGCCCCTTTGCCGCGATTGACTTCATGAAAGACAATGGCAAAATCAGGTTGCCCTTTGAATTGTTGCAAATAATCTCGTGTGCCGTCGCGCGAGCAATCGTCTACAATGACGAGTTCCCGTTCATGGGGCAACGGCACGGCTAAGACCGCTTGGATAATTTGGTCAATGGTTTTAATTTCGTTGTCGAGTTCCCGTTCATGGGGCAACGGCACGGCTAAGACCGCTTGGATAATTTGGTCAATGGTTTTAATTTCGTTGTAACATGGAATAACAATGGAAATTTTCATGGTGTAGTCTGTCAGCTAGTAGTCATCAGATGACTTAAAGTCATCTGATGACTAAAGCTGACTCGCTTATTTATATTTACCTTGCCAGCCATTGAAACGCACTTTTAACACTTCCCGCACCATGTTAAAGGTATCTCTAATGGGGCTAACGCGGCTTTCGGTTTTGTAATACCAATTAATCGGCACTTCAATAATTTTGAGTTTATGGGATTGGGCAATGAACAAAATTTCCACATCAAAGCCCCAGCCTGGAATAGTTTGTAAGTTAAAGAGCTTAAGGGCAGTGGCGCGGCGAAAACATTTGAAGCCCGCCTGCGTATCTTGAATCCCATGAATGGCTAATACCCGCACCACCAAATTAAAAACCCGCCCCATTAAATGACGATAACTAGGCTCTTCATAACGAAACGCCCCCGCCACTTCCCGTGAGCCAATCGCCACATCATACTCATGTTGAAAAGGGGGCAAAAATTTGCTCACCTCCTCAATTGGCATAGACAAATCACAATCACACAAAAAGAGATATTCCCCCTGCGCCTGCAACATGCCCGATTTTACCGCATGGCCTTTGCCCCCATGCACCACTTGCAATAGCTCAATAAAAGGAGCTTGCGCTTGAAAACCGCGTACAATTTCGGCGGTATGGTCTAAACTGCCATCATCAACCACCATGACCTCAATGGGATAATTTTGTTGTTGCACAAAATGAATAATTTTAGGTAAACTCTCAGGTAAACGTTTTTCTTCGTTATATGCGGGTACTATAATGGATAGAAATGGGGTTGAGTTACTCATGCCAAGCATCTCCAAAAATTAAGGGTCACTATCAGAGACCTCACCTGTCAGAGCCATTATAAGGTTTTGAACCTTATAATGGCTATTTTTAAACACGATGAGGTCTAGAATTGCCCTATTGTAAACCGAGATAAGGCTACAGGGAAAATAAGCCCCTCTATTTAGTGAAATTTGGGCATGGCGTGGGCTAAACTTGCTTAGATGATAGTCAAAAGATATACTCCGTTCACTAAAAGTCCATGCCCGTTAGCCCAGACCTTACAGGTTTTAAAAACCTGTAAGGTCTGATATAACGATTCCTTTAGCTTCCCCATGCGAATTGTCATTTTAACTTACGAAAGTCTTTATTCCAACCTGATGACGGAGCGACTGCTGCAAGAATTTCCAGGGCAAGTTGTGGGCATTGTGCGTTCAGAGTGCCTCATTCATGGCAAAAGTTTGCCGCAGGGCTTGCTCTATTTATTACGGCGCAGTGGCCTCCGTTTTGTCGGGCGCAAAGCCCTAGAGCTATTCCAAAGCCGCGCCACCGCCATCATCTTCCGATTGCTAGGTCGCCGCGCCAAAATCAACTCCCTCCGCCACATACGCCCCATGTATCACGTTCCCATCATCGGCTCAACCAACGTCAATAGCCCCGAAACATTGCAACAAATTAAGGATTGGCAACCTGACCTCATCCTCTCCGTCTATCTCAACCAACTCATCAAGCGCGATTTAATCAACCTCGCCCCCACGCTCAACATTCACCCCGCCCTGCTGCCCCGTCATCGCGGCCTCTTTCCCTATTTTTGGGTCATTGCCAATGGCGACAAAGAAACGGGTGTGACGATTCATTGGGTAGACGAAAAGTTTGATACGGGTGACTTATTGTTACAAGAACGGATTCCCGTCACGCCAAGCGATACCATTAGTTCCCTGTCTTACAAAAGCGCGCAATTAGGCGCGGACATGTTGGTTAAAGCGGTCAATTTAATCGCCGCAGGCAACCCGCCCCACCTTACCCAAGATAACAGCCAAGCCTCCTATCACACCTGGCCCACCCCCGCCGACCAACGCCGTTTCCGTCAACTCGGCGGGCAATATGGCACTATCTTTGAATTATGGAAACACATGTGAATTAGGAATTAGAAATTAGGAATTAAATTTTTAATTCCTAATTCCTAATTCCTAATTCCTAATTCGCCCTGAAAACCTCCATTATCCTGCCGACCTACAAAGAAAAAGATAATATAGTAGAACTCATTCAAACCATTATTAAGGTTCTAAACCCCACGCAGCGTCAATTTGAAATTATTGTGGTAGATGACAATAGCCCTGACGGGACAGCCGATGTGGTGCGCGCCTATTTTGCCACCGACGCGCGGGTGAAATTGTTCGTTAGAGTGCATGAACGCGGCCTTGCCTCCGCCATTCGCTATGGCATTGACCACTCTGATGGCGAGATTTTGGTTTTTATGGACACCGACTTTAACCATGACCCCGTGATTATCCCGCAAATGATTAAGTTTTTGGAATATTACGACCTCATTATCGGCTCACGCTTCGTCATGGCAGGCGGCATGGAGGATAAATTCCGCCAGTTCTCCAGTCGGCTATATAATCTTTGGATTCGGGTCTTATTCAACACCCCCGTCCACGATAACCTCAGCGGCTTTTTCTCCATTTATCGCGCCAAATTAGTCAGCATGGATTTAGACCAAATTTATTACGGTTATGGTGATTATTTCATTCGGCTGCTCATGGTTGCCAACAAGCGCGGTTATAATATGTTAGAAATTCCCGTCTTTTACCGCCTCCGCATGCACGGCCACAGCAAAACGCAATTCGTCTCCATTCTTAAGCAATATAGCTATGCCCTGCTTATGTTACGCTTTAAGCTATGGACAGGACGCATGAGATAAGAATCCGCGAAGAACGCGAAGAAAAACAAAAACTTAGCTTTTCTTTGCGTTCTTCGCGGATTCTATTTCTATTAAGATGAAAACTGACCCCATTTTTTACGAGTTATTTCAAACTGCCCCACAAACATTCTTTGAGCTGTTACAAATCACCCCACTATGCCCCTACCGTTTCGAGAGCATTACGGTTACAAATCACCCCACTATGCCCCTACCGTTTCGAGAGCATTACGGTTAAAGCAACGGAAAAGCGCATTGATGGCGTATTTGAGCCAACCCAAGCGGACGCGCCAATTTATTTTGTGGAAGTCCAAGCCTCTACCGATGAAACCATGTATTGGCGCACGGCACGGGAAGTTGCCACCTATTTTGAGGCGCGCCCCACCTTAAAAAATGAATGGCAAGCGGTTGTTATTTGGCTAAACAAAGAACATGACCCTGGCTATGGCACGGCTCATGTGAAAGATTATCAAGGGCAAGCCAAAATACAGGCGGTTTACCTGATGGATTTGTTAGAAAAGTTACCCGCTCACTCGCTGACGCTGAATGTATTACAACCATTAATGGTTGACACTGAGCAGCAGGTCAGGCAAAATATCACCCACTGGGCGCAACAAATTCATACCACCCCTAATCTAACACCTAATGAAGAACAGCGATTATTGATGGTCATGACCCAGTTAATTGAGGAAAAATTTAAAACATTAGACGATGAGGAGCTACGCAACATGTTAAAACTTACCCCCTTAGCCGAAACCCGCAGTGGACAAAAATTATTACAAGAAAGTTTTGCCGAATTATTGACTAAATTAGTAAAACGCAAATTTAAAGCGGCTGAAAAGACTTTGGCGCGGTCTGAGGCACGCATCCAACAACTCACCTTACGCGACCTGAAAGACCTCTTTGATGAAATCCTTGACATGACCAGTATCCGCGAACTGAATGCCTGGATGAATGCCCGTATTTCGTTGCGAAAAAATCCTGATGTTTCAGAAACTCCTAGCCAGCCACCCTCAACAGAAACTCCCCTTTGATATAATCCATTACTTTTCTTAGCGACTTTTGCGACCTGGCGTTAAAATTTCAACGCTAAGGTGCAAAAATTTAATCTATGCCGCGTCTGGTATAACTCATTATGTCTACCCCAACCGATGACGAAATTGAACAAGCACTGCGCCAAGCTGCCCAACAAGGTCTACCCACCGAGATAGATTTTGATGCCCTGCCCGCGCCTGGTGTGCCTACATCAGATGACATTCAGGCCACTTTAAATGAGGCCAAAGCGCGCGGCATCACTGCCGAAGTCAGCTTTGAGAATTTACCCGCGCCCAAAACCCAACCCGCCCATGCCCCCACCCGCCCCATGCCCGCGCCTGAACCCAAAATTGCCCCGCCACCCGCAGAACCACTTCCTCCGCCACAACCTGCCATTATCCCACCCGCGCCACAAACCGTAATATCGATTGAAGCCGCCAGTGATTTTTGGCTATTATTACCCATCTTCATCGCGTTCCGCCTGCTCACCCTCTTTTTATTACGACCTGGTGGCTTCATTCGCGATTGGTCAGATTTTGACACCTATTTTGGCATTGCCGCACTCTCCGATTATCAGCAATACCCCTTCCTTAATTTTTGGTTAGAGTGGCCGCCCATTTTGCCCTGGCTTTCCGTGGGCGCGTATCAACTCGCGCTCTGGCTACCGCCCTGGCCTGAAGACCCCCGCCTCTGGTTTATCTTAATATTAGGTAGCATTTTCCTCCTCTTTGAAGTCGGCAATTTCTGGCTACTCCACCGCCTCAGTCAACGCCTGTGGGCCAACAGCCCCACTGCCAACCGCGTCATGTGGCTTTATTTAGGATTATTTCCGCCCGTTTATGCCATGCTCGGCTTCTTTGATTGCATTGCCCTCTTTTTTATCCTGCTCGCCCTTGATACTTTACTTAATAATCGCCCCACCTTATCCGCCCTCAGTGTGGGCGTGGGCTTCATGGTCAAAATTTTACCTATCTTAATGTTGCCTGTCGCCGCCCGCCGTATCTGGCAGCAATATCGCGAGAACGGCCGCGCCGCCGCCACTGAAATTACGATTTATAGCCTGATTGTCGGCCTGACCATTATGGGGATTTTAGCCCCATTTCTGCTAAATGGGCCGCAATGGGTGGAAACCTCCGCCCGTTCCATGCTCAGTCGCTCTTCATGGGAAACCGTTTGGGCAGTGATGGAGGGATATTACGGTTTCGGCCTCGTCGCAGGTGACCGCCTGAATCCCGCCGAAACCAACTTTGCGGCGCATCCTAGCACGCTCCCGTGGTGGCTCATCAGCCTATTTTTTGGCGGTTGGTATCTGCTCATTTTCTCCGCCGCCGCCGATTATGAACAGGAACGCAAACTGTTCGCCTTTTGCGGCCTGACGGTCAGCACCATGTTACTTTATAGCAAAGGTTACAGTCCGCAATTTATCGTCTATTTGCTACCTTTCATTATCTTGCTTTTTCCCAACGAGCGCGGCCTCACCTATAGCCTCATCTTAACAGGGCTAAATGTATTGGAACAGCCCATTTATTTTGTCCTCATTCCTTCCGCCACCTGGCTATTAACTTTTGTGGTCATCACCCGTTTCGTTATCTTACTTATTTTGACCGCCGAGTTTTGGCTTATCATCTGGCCGCAATTTGGCTTATCATCTGGCCGCAATTTCAACCCGAATCGCGCCTCCATTGGCTGCATGAAAACCTGCCCGCGATGGTTGCTGGCCTCAGTTTAGTGGCGTTATTTGCCTTAACCCCACTGACAATTCAAGCCTATAGCCACCAGCAACGCCTCAATAGCCCCGAAGCCACCTTCGTCAGCTTCATGCGCGCTCAAGCCCAGCAAGCCCCCAACCGCACCCGCCTGATTGTTACGAACCAAGCCACTTATCGCCAAGTCTATCCGCACCTGCGCGGGCTAGTAGATGTACGGCTGTTGGGCAGCCCGTACTCGCCCCCGCTATCTAACGCACTCAATGGCGCGGATAGTCTGTGGCTTTTGCCCGCAGATAATCCCATGAATCAACAAATAGCTTCAGTTGGACGGCTCATGGCGGTCTATAATTTTGGTACATTTGGTAATGCGTCATGGTATAATTTAAGTAGGCAAACCTTGCCCGCGCAGGTCTCCTGGGCGCGCTTCACCAGTGGCATTGAGTTGGTGGCCTATCAAATTGAATGGGGTTGGAATACGGCAGAAATTACGTTATTTTGGCAAGCCACTTCACAACAAGGCACGAGTTACAAAGTATTCACGCAAATGCTCAACGCTAATGGCGAACTCCTCGCCAGCCATGACGGGATTCCCCGCGATGGCACACTCCCCACGACTGATTGGCCGTTGAATGTCATTCAAATTGACCGCCATGTGATTACGTTTCCTTCCAATACACCCACCCAAGAGTCCACTTTTATTACAGGATTATACAATAATGTCGGCGAACGGCTGACCGCCACCGCCCCCAATGGACAGCCCTACCCCAACCGCGCCGTGCCGTTGATAAGATAATAATAACCAATTGTCCTATTGCGATTTTAAGATTAATAATAACCAATTGTCCTATTGCGATTTTAAGATTATACTGTTTAAATAAGAGCTAAATTGTGATGGAGGCTGACTTTGTTAAGAGCAGGCGATAAAATAATTCAAGGGGAATTTGAAATAGTCCGTCCTTTGGGGCAGGGCGGTTTTGCCAGTGTCTATCAAGCGCGCGACATCATGCTTAATCGAGACGTGGCGATTAAAGAGCTACGCACTGATAGGGGCATTGACCAGAAGAATTTGAAACGCTTTGTGCAAGAAGCCCGCGCCACCGCGCTAGAGCATCCTAACATTATTACCATTTATGGCATGCGGCGCGACAGCAAACAGTTATATATGATAATGGAATATATGCCTGGTGGGACGCTGCGTGATTTGCTCAATAAACAGCCCAAACTCCCCGCGGAGGAAGCCATTACCTTAACTATTGGCATTTGTGAAGGGCTGGCGCGCTTTCACCTCCAAGGGATTATTCACCGCGATATTAAGGCAGAGAACATTTTATTAACGGCTGACCATCGGCCTAAAGTGGCGGATTTGGGCATTGCCCATGTGCCTGAGAGCGCGGGCGGTTTGGGCGGCTCGCTCACGCAAGTCGGTTTTCAGCCGAGTACGCTGCTTTATAGTTCGCCCGAACAACTACGCGGGGAAGCCCTTGACCCGCGCAGTGACGTGTATCAAGTTGGCGAGTTATTATATGAAATGTTGGCGGGTGAGCATTATATTGACCTTAATATTATTGAACAATCGGCCTTGACGGTGGCGGGGGCGCATCAGGTGCGCTCGCAAATGAAGATGTTTGAGCTACTCGAAAAGGCGGTGTGTGATGACATGCCCGATGGCCTCAAAACGTTGTGGCGCGAGGTGGGCGCGTTAGCAGGAGTCGTGGAAAAGGCTCTGGCGAAATCCAAAGAAGAACGATTTAGTAATACATTGGAATTAGCGATGGCCTTAAAAGCCTTTAGCGTGAACACCACGCCCGCCACCGCCAAAGATACTGAGAACGAAAAAGACCAGGCCATGCTCGACTCGCGGGCGTATAATAAACGGGGTTTGGCTTACGTTGGCATGCGTAATTATGAACAAGCCGTGATTGATTACGCCAAAGCCATTGAGCTTGCGCCAGATTACGTAGAACCCTATCACAATCGCGGCATTGTCCATTTGCTCATGGATAATTACGGTCAGGCTCTGCTTGATTGTAATAAAACGATAGAGCTTGCGCCTGATTTTGTCCCCGCTTATCTCAATCGCGGCATTACTTACACGGGCTTACGGCAATATGACTTGGCCTTAATAGATTATAATAAAGCCCTCGAACTTTCGCCCAAAAATGCTTTTGCCTATTATAACCGTGCTAATGCCTATTTATGGACGCGCAAATATAAAGAAGCCATTACGGATTATAGCCAAACTATTTATTTAGATGACAAATTTGTGGTCGCTTATGTTAATCGGGGCGTGGCGCACACCGAAATGGGCAATTATGATTTGGCAATTATTGATTACACTCAGGCCATTGAGCTAAATCCGAGTTATAGCCAAGCCTATTACAACCGCGCCCATGCCTATCGCAAACTGGGCGAAAATGAGGCCGCGATTGTGGATTATAGTCAGGTGATTGAGCTAAATTCGGAACATCATTACGTCTATGCCAACCGTGCCGATGCGTTCATGGCCGTTGGCAATAGTGAACGCTTTGAGGAAGATTTCGCCCGTAATTTCACTCCCACGCCCTCCTCCATTGACCCCCGCAAATTGAGCGTCGCCCGCAGCATGTTAATGCCCGCCAGCTTCCTCGAATTTTTAACGCGAACGTAAGCGAAATAGAGCGAAAGAACGCGAACTTTTTCGCGTTAAGGAGTTGCAAAAAATGTCAATTCAAACAACTATAACTCAAGAAAAAGGGACTTTTTTATTACAATCTATGTATCAAGCCCTTATTTCTTTAATTACCGCCTGGCTTGATTTCAAAGGGCATGATATTATTATTCAGCATAATAATAAGCCCATCGCCGTTTTAATACCTTACGAAGATTACCAAATTTTACTGCAAGAAGATATTCTAGCCGATATTCGCGAAGGCCGAGAAGGTCAGGTTTTGTATGAAGAATGGTTAGATGACCCTTCAACGGGCATACCCTATACTTATAAGAATTAACCCATGACCTACTCCACATTAATTTCACCCGCCGAATTATTACCCCATATAACTGACCCCGATTGGCTCATCATGGATTGCCGCGCCGACCTCACCAACCGTGCCGCAGGACGACAAATTTATGAGCAAGGCCACCTGCCTGGCGCGTGCTATGCCCATTTAGAGCAAGACCTCTCAGGCCCCATTATTGCGGGGCAAACAGGCCGCCATCCCTTGCCCGATATGAACACCTTCATCGCCACCTTATCAACTTGGGGCATTGACTCCCACGTTCAGGTTGTGGCTTATGACGATAAAGGTGGGGCGTTTGCGGCCCGTTTATGGTGGATGTTACAAACGTTAGGCCATGAAGCCGTTGCCGTATTAGATGGCGGCTGGCCGCGTTGGGTGCGTGAAGGCCACCCCACCACCACCGAAGAAACTCCCCGCGCCTCGCGCCCCTTTATTACGCCACGCCTCCGCCCTGAATTATTGGTAACGTTAGATGACGTGCGAGATTATTACATGCAAGCCCCTGATTACCGTTTATTTGACTCCCGTTCGGCTGACCGTTATCGCGGCGAAAATGAAACCCTTGACCCCGTCGCGGGGCATATCCCTGGGGCTATCAGCGCGCCCTTTGCCGAAAACCTCACGGCTGACGGAGAATTTCTACCCATTGAACAACTCCATGCTCGCTTCACCACTCTCTTCGCGGACATTCCCACTGAACAAGCCATTTTTTATTGTGGCTCTGGCGTAACGGCGGCGCATAATGTGCTGGCGGTAGCCCATGCGGGGCTTGGCTTGCCACGCCTCTACGCGGGTTCATGGAGCGAATGGATTACGCAACCTGACTGCCCGATTGCGACGGGAGAGTAGGACGCGGATACAGGCGGATTTTAAAGGTAGAACTTAGGCAGGAGTCCGCAATCATTTGCGGGCTGTCCGCAAATGATTGCGGACTCCTGCCACAAATAAGCTATTTTTGCGGCAACAAAAAAGAGGTGACTTCTGACAGAAGTCACCTCTTTTTTGTTGCCGCAAATCAATTTTTCAGCCCCAACCATTTTGACATTAGAACATTTGTGCTATATAATAGGGCTGTTCTTAGCACATGAAGCAATCAGCTAGTCAGTCTATCAGCCTTTTGCTGATATGCTGATAAACTGACTAGTGGATTGTTCATTTAGTTTTTAGTACATGGTCAGACAAGAATGTCCGACCTACCAGTAGAACAGACATTCTTGTCTGTTCGGA